>Ga0208627_1000155_pt1 | contig 25030 bp, 19 predicted proteins | sample LakWasMet13_LOW5_2_FD_183861 | JGI IMG/M metagenome (GOLD analysis project Ga0208627, IMG submission 183861) | Freshwater sediment methanotrophic microbial communities from Lake Washington under simulated oxygen tension - Sediment Metagenome... | ecosystem: Environmental > Aquatic > Freshwater >... | reverse complement strand
CTCGGCCACCCGAAACGCGTCCGCCATCGACTCCTGCTCGGCGCGCGAGATTCCCGCGGCCGTCGCCACCGTCCCCCATGCCCGCACCGCGACCGTCACCTCGCGGACGATCTCGTCCGCCCTCGCGGCCTTCACCCGGAAGTGCTTCGCGACGTCACGCGCCAGCGCCAGGTTCTGGGCGTTGTCGTCTTCCGAGAGGTTGAGGCTGAGCCCGTCCCCCGTCGCGACCGGGTTCATGTCGTACGCCGGCGAGAGCGACCACCCCGCGGGCCCCAGCACGAACCCGTGGTTGCGCAGGTGGTCGTCGACGTTGGACACGCAGACGAAGAACACCATGCGGCGCCACAGCTCCTCGAGGTCGTGCGCGGTGTTCGCGCCCTTCTGGATCAAGAAACCCGCGAGGTCGAGATAGCTCGCGCCGTCCTCCCCGTCGCTGCGTTCGAGCATGGTCATCGCCGAGGCAAAGTGGATGCGCCCGCCCTCGTCGGTGCGATCAAACCGACGCGTCAGGAACGTGTGGTGTCGACTCCCGAAGCGCTGGCAGCGCGCCTCGGCGGTCGTCACCCCCGCGTGCAAGGCGAGCGTGTGCACGACGCTCTCCCAGGCACCGATGTCGTGCGCGTCTCGCTCGCTGGGAAACTTCGCGATCCAGAGGTGTCCCTGCTCGTCGAGCACGCTCGCCTTGGGGCGCGCGCCGCCGAGGGAGCGCCCCGGCGCGATCAGCATGCGCAGCCACTTGCCGTAGCGACGATCGCTCTCGGCCCCGTCGCGCTCCAGGTGAAGGCTCGCCTGTTCGAGCTCGCGGAGTGACGTCCATGGAGGTGACGCCAGCGCGGTGTTGTCGTCGAGGAACGGACCGTCCCCGACGCGAAAGCGCAGCGCGCCCATGCGATGGCCGTCGTATACCCCGAGCAGGTAGTCGAGCTCGAAGAGTCGCCGCGCCTTGCGCTCCTCCTCTCGCGCGAGCTGCGCCTCGCGTCGCTGAAGCAGCACGCGCCCCCACCGGTCGGGCGACGAGTCGAGGAACACCCCGAAGTTCTCGCGCTCGCCCGACAGGTACTGCGGGCCGTGATGGAGGCGCAGCGCAGGATCGAGCTCCTGCGCGTGCCCCGCCGCGAGCCAGGCGCGGTCGTACTCGAAGGAGAAGACCTCCTTCCCTCGCGTCGGCGTGGCGTGCAGCGAGCCCATCCGCGCGGCGCCACCGAGCCCGGCCCAGTCGGCCCACACGGCGACCGAGCGTCGCTCAAGTGCCACGGCTACAGCCCTCGGCGGGATCGCGGGGCGCGCGGCCTCGTCTCCAGCTCGGCGTCTTGCAGCTTGCGCCCGAGCTCGTCGTCGCGGCCGACGAGGCCGAGGTCCTTCTCGAGGCCGAGCGAGTGCAGCACATTGGCGACCGCGCCGAGCGTGACGCCAGGGTCGCCGCGCTCGATGGCGCGCAGCGTCGGTCGCGACATGCCGGTGCGCTCGGCGACGAGCGACGCCGAGAGCTTCCGACGCAAACGCGCCAACCGGATGTTGGCGCCCAACGCATGGAGCAGGCGCTCGACCGAGGGCAGCGGCGGGGTCGTCGTACGGGGCATGATGGCAAATATAATTGCCATACAGGCTGAATTTGTAAAGAATATCGACCATCGAGATCGTCGGGTACTTCGCCAGACCCGTCCATCCGCCGGGGCTGACAACCGCGGCCGCGTCGTGTAACCGCTTCGCATCAATGCCACCCGCCGTCCCCGAGATCGTGGCCGATGTCGTCACCGCCGCCGAGGCCCGGGCGATGCTGCTCGACGACGCCCACGGTGACTTTGGGAAGATTCCCATCGCCCGACTCGTCGATCACATCCTCGCGGTGACGGAAGACGCCGACTGGCCGGTTCGCAAGGCCGCCCTCGCGGCGCTCTCTCGGCGCTACGCCTTCGCCGTCCGCGATGGGCTCGCCGTCACGCGCTCGCCCGCACGCGGCGCCGTGCTCGGGGAGTACCGCACCGGCCGCGTCGCCCAGGGGAAGTCGAAGGACTCCGCGCGCCCCTACGTGACGGCCCTCGCGTCGCTCGCGCCGCTGCGGACCTCGTGCGGCTGCTCGGATTTCCTCCGGTCCTCGCTCGGCCTCTGCAAGCACGGACTCGTGGTCATCGAGCACCTCGCGCGCAGCAACGCCCTCGCGAAGGCGGACGGCCGCCGCACACGGGAGCCGAAGGCCCCGCGCCTCACCTGGGATCCGGTGCACCCTCCGCGCGCGTCCGACGACCGGCTTCTCCGCGTGCGCTACGAGAGCGTCGGAGGCGCACGGTCGCCGACGGGATTCCGGGGAGCCACGCCCGATGCCGCCACGCTCGCGGACGCCTCGAAGCGCCTTCGCTTCATCCACCGTCTGCGCAGCGCGCTGGCCGACGGAGCGCTCGTCGGAGACCCCGCGGTGCTTCGCCTGCTCGAAGAGGAAGATGCTCGCGCCACCCGCCGTCGCGCGGGAGAAGCCGCGCTCGGCCGCGCCACGAAGTGCCTCGCGAGCCTTCGCCGAAAGCTCTATCCGTATCAGGTCCAAGGGGTCGAGCGCTTTCTCTCCCGTGGGCGCCTGCTGCTCGCCGACGACATGGGGCTCGGCAAGACCACGCAGGCCATCGCCGCGTGCCACGCGCTCCACGGGGCCGGGCTCGCGAGGCGCGGGATCCTGATCGTCCCGGCGTCGTTGAAGCCGCAGTGGAAGCGGGAGTGGGACGCCACGACGAGCGTCTCGTTGACGCGGGTGGACGGCTCGCCCGAAGAGCGCAATCGCATCTATGCCGACACGAAGTCGGGGTTCCTCGTCATCGGATACGAGCAGCTGCTTCGGGACCTCGAGGGCGTGCGACGCTTCGCGCCGGACATCGTGGTGCTCGACGAGGCGCAGCGCATCAAGAACTGGGCGACGAAGTCGGCGGCGTACGTGAAGTCGCTCGAGGCGCCGTACCGTCTGGTGCTCACCGGGACCCCGATGGAGAACCGCTTCGACGAGCTCGCGTCGATCATGGACTTCGTGGATGACGTGGCCCTCGAGCCGAAGTGGCGGCTCGCCCCGCTGCACCAGCTCGACCGCGGCGATGGCGCCTCCGGGCGCGGGGGAGCGCGCAACCTCGACCTCCTCCGCGGGCGGCTCGCGGGGTCGATGCTGCGCCGGGTACGGCACGACGTGCTGTCGCAATTGCCTCCCCGCACCGACACGCGCGTGCCGGTGGAAATGACGCCCGCGCAGGTCGAGCGTCACGACGAGCTCCTCCAGCCCATCGCTCAGATCGTGCATCGCAGCCTGCGAAGGCCGCTGTCGCAGCCCGAGTTCTTGAAGCTGATGTCCATGCTGACGATGCAGCGCATCCTCTGCAACGGCGTCGCGCAGGCCGATTTCGACGATCACTGGCCGCGGATCCAGCCGGAGGCGCGGCCGACACCGGCGCTGCTCGAAGGGATGTTCGCGCCGAAGCTCGCGACGCTGCGCGGGCTCATGGAGCAGGTCGTGCTGGGGCAGCGGCGCAAGACGGTGATCTTCAGCCAGTGGCGCGCCATGCTCCGCCTCGCGGAGTGGAGCGTGCGGGACCTGCTCGCGGACGCCGGGATGCGCGCGGTCTTCTTCACCGGCGCGGAGTCCTCCAGGCTGCGCGAGCACGCCGTCGTGGACTTCCACGACGACCCGGCGGTGACGGTGATGTTCCTGAGCGACGCCGGGGGCGTCGGGCTCAACCTCCAGCACGCGGCCTCCTGCTGCATCAACCTGGAGGTCCCGTGGAACCCCGCGGTGCTCGAGCAGCGCATCGGTCGCATCTACCGCCTCGGGCAATCGAAGCCCATCGATGTGTACAACCTCGTGAGCGAGGAAGGCATCGAGGCGCGCATCGCGACGCTGGTCGCGCAGAAGCGGGCCGTGTTCTCTTCGTTGTTCGATGGAACCACGGACGAGGTCCGCTTCGAGGGGAGCGCGTCGTTCCTCGAGTCGGTGCGGAAGATCGTCGAGCCCATCGACGTGCCCGTCGGCGACGCGGAGACCGAGCCCGAGGGGTCCGCCGCGGAGGTCTCTGCGGAGGTCGCCGTGGAGGCCGCCGAGACGCCGACCGCCGCGCCCGCGCCCGCGCTGGAAGTACCCGCGGAGCCGACGGAGGAGAGTCCGCCGATCACCGCGCCGAGGGTGACGAGGCAGCCCGATGGCAGCCTGCGGATCGACGTGCCCCCCGCGCTCGCAGGACCGCTGGCGGCGATGCTCGAGGCCCTCGCGGCGTCCCTGCGCGGGTCCGCGGAGCCGCCGATTTCATGAGGGCCGGCGCCCTGATCTGGCCGATGCACCCCTTCGACGCGGTGGTGCTTGTACTCAGGCAGCGCCTCCAGGAAGCAGGCGATCTGTGCCTCGTCACGGCGGACCCCGTCGGCGTTGGCGGTAGCGCAGGAGCTGTGGCGAGATGTGATGAGCCTGCGCGTCGACGGTGGTGAAGAAGCCTACGCGAGCGCGAGCAGCCTCCATGAGGCCCACCCAGTCGGGCGAGATGGAGCCCAGGTTCTGCGCGCCGCCGAGGCGGATGTCCGTTGCCCTCGATGAATATGATGAAGATCCGGAGGCCACAGGACTGCGGGTCTTCCCCCGAGCGTCGGGCGGCGACCGAGGTGAGACTCCATCGCGATGATCGTATGCTGATGAGGAATGGCCCGCCGTCCCCACAGCCCTGCTCTCGATGCATCGACCGATCCCTCGGACGCCGACGTCGAGGCCGCGCTCGCGGCGTTGCCCGCCGAGAGGCTACGGTCGTTCGTGGCGGCGTACCTCCGCGGGCTCGATGCGCCAGCCCGACGCGCGTTCTGGGCGGCGCTGGTGCCCAGCGCGGCGCGCCGACCCGGGGCCGGGACGACGAAGCGCTCGGCGGACGCCACGCTCTGCGAGGACATCGCGGCGTTCGTGCGCACCGCGAAGCGCGTCGGCGAGGGCTCCCCCGGCCGCCGTGGACTCGTTCCTTGAACGGGCGACGCGGGTGTCTCTCAACGGTGACGCGGTGCTCGCCCGGCGCGCGTTCGAGGCGATCCTGAAGCCCCTCGGGGAGGCGGAATTCTCGCTGGGCGAGGACGAGATGCTGGAAGAGGTGCTCTCCGCTCCCCTCGACGACGTCGTCGCGCGCTACCTCGTCACGGTGTACCTGACGACCCCCGCAGGCGATCGTTCCGGCGCGATCTGGGACGCGCTCGAGCGCTTCGGGAATGTCGGCACGGTGCTCCAGCCCCTCGCCGCGATGGAGCGCGTGGCGACCGCGCTCCTCGCCGAGGACCGGCGCGAGGCCGCGTTGAAGGCCCTCCAGGCGGCGATCGCGCGCGTCCCCTCGGGCGACGATCAGGCGCAGTTCGCAGACCGTGCCGCGCGGGTCGCGCTCGCCCTCGATCACCCGCGCGTCGCGCATGGGCTGCTGCACCAGGCGCTGCGCGCCGAGCCCACGGTCGAGCGCCTGCTGCGCTGGGTGGCCTTCGGCGAGCCCGCGACGGCGAAGATCGTGGAGCGGGCACGCGAGGAGGTCCCACGGGTCACGGCGCGCGTCCGCGGGGCGCTCGACCTGCTCGTGGGCGAGTACGCAGCGGGCGCGGCGCACCTCGCGAAGGCCGACGGATTCGGGTGGTCGGATGAGGAACACGCCGGGCACGTGCTCTTCCCGGGTCTCCTCGTCTCCCGGGTCTCCTCGTCGCGCTCGTGGGCGCGGCCGCCGCGAAGCCACTGCTCGCTGGGATCGGCGACGTGCTCGGCGTGCCGGATCTCTCGCCGTGGATCGAGGCGCCCGTTGCCCTGCTGCGGGACCGCGATCCAGCCTTGCCTGTGCTCTCGGCGCCGACGCTGCTCAGCGTGTTGGAGCGTACCGTGACCGCGCAGCCGTTGGACCCGAAGGTACAGCCCGCGGTTCTCGCGGCTCTGCGTTCGGCGGCCGAGCATCGGGTGGAGGGCGTGCTCGGAGAGAAGCGTCGCCGCGCGTACGACCACGCCGCGCGTCTGACCATCGCCGTCGGGGTGGCCTACGCAATCACGGGCAACGCTCACGAGGGTCAAGGCTTCGTGCAGCAGATCCAGGCTCGCTACCCGCGGTATGTGGCCTTCCAGGACGCCCTGCTCGCCGCGGCGACCGGTTCGCGCACGGCCACGGCGTGGGTGCCACGTCGGCGACGGAGGTAAAGGCCCGCGCAGCACCGAGGGCCTCGCGAGACACGGAGCAGCACCCATGAAGAAGAGCCCGCGCAAGCCCACGATCACCACTCGCGCCGCGGACGAGTCGCTGGGGCGTCGCCTCACCGAAGCGCTCTCCGACGACGAACTCCGGCTCGTGCTGGTCCGCGCGCTGCTCGCGCTCGACGAAGCCGGTCGCCAGCGCCTGCTCGATGGCCTCGACGCGGAGACCCGCGCCGCGCTCACACTGGCCTTGAACCCGCCGAAGAAGGGCACTCCGCGCGGCGCCGCGACGCCGGTCCCCGTCGGGCGACGCAAGCTCCAGCAGGAGTGGGAGGCGCTGTGGGCGCGATGGGACGCGATCGTCGCGGAGAGCAGTGACGAGAAGGGGAAGTACGTCCAGCAGGACCGCGACTGGGATGCTCCGTATCTGGCTCTCGGAGCGGTCGCGGACGACCTGGAGGTCGTCGGCGCGCAGTTTCGCGCGATGATGCCCGCGGTGATCGCGGCGGACCTCGCGCCCGACCTGCGCTTCTCGGAGATCCTGGACGACCTCGGCGAGGAGCTGGGCGCCGGGCTCCCGGAGTGGATCGAAGCCCCGGACGGCGACGACTTCGTGCTCGGGCCGGAGACGTCCTCGCTTGTCCTGGAGTGGGATTGGACGATGGAACAGGCGAAGGGCGTCGGGCTGGCGGCGTTTCTCGACGAGTGGCGTGACGTCGAGGAGCGCCTGACCAACGTGAGCCTGCATGAGCAGAGCATTCGGGACTTCGTGATGGCGCAGCCCGAGCCGGCGCTGCGCGACTTCCTGAAGAGCGTCACCCGACAGCGGGCCTCCCCGCGGTGGTCGTACGCGTTCAACGAGGCGTACGGTGTCTGGGCGAAGCTCGTACGGGAGCTCACCTCGCGCTGGGATCCGGCGCTCTTCGCTGCGACCTCGCGCGCGAACATCGTCCACGACTGGACCCTCGCGCTCCCGCTGGTGAAGGACGCCATTGCCCACAAACGCATCGATGAGGCCGCGACCCTCATCGATGAGGCGGTGCGGGTACGGCTGAAGCTTGAGCCGAAGGAGCACTGGGATCCGCGGACGACGCTGTTCGCGCACGCCGGGCGCACGTACCTGGGCGAGGAGCGAGACGCCTCGAGCAGGACGCTGCTGGGTCTATGGAAGGACGTCGCCGAGGCACGCGGCGAGGGCGACCTCGTGGCGGCGCTGACGGTGCAACTGGCCGCGCAGGCCGGGGCCGAGCGAGGGGACGCGATGCTGAAGGCACTGGGTGCGGTGCCGCCGCGCTACAAAGCGGTGCGAGAGGCGCTCTTCGGTGAGTGGCGGAGGTGGTTCGTGGCGCGAACGTTGTCGCAGTGGAGAGATACTCCAGCGGTGGCGTGCGGTGCCTGGGTCGCCGCGCTGGTCGACGCGGCTGCCGCTGGGGACGAGGGGACGAAGCGCTTCCACGCGGCGGTGCGCGACACGCTCGCCGAGGCGACCACGATGAAGCTCCCATCGCGCGATCCGCAGCACTCTTCGTACATCATCGACCACAGCACGGATCCGCTCTTCGCGCTGGCCGTGTTGACGCTCGACCTCGACGCCGCGCGCCCCACCCTGGCGAAGTCCGCGCCCCGGCTCCTCAAGCTCCTGAAGGAGTCCCTCGACGGCGGTCAGACGACCCTCGATCAGAGTCGTCGACGCTGGATCGCGCGCCTCGACGGCGCCTCGCTGCTCCCCGAACTCGTCGAGTTCTGGCGAGAGAACGCCGCGCGCTTCGTCCCCGACCCTGGCGGGTTCACTTCCAACTACGCGGAGTCGGCGGACTGGCTGGCTGCCCTCCATGAGCTCAACCCCGGCGTCGCGGCGGCGATGCTCGCGCGCTGGGCTGGCGTTCATCGGCTCAAGCGCAACCTCTGGCGCGATCTGGCGAAGCGCGGGCTCCATGTCTCCACGGTGGGCCCGGCTTCGAGGAAGACGCTTCTCCCATGAGACCCCGACCCATCGAAGACCCCGCGGCCGAGCACTTCGAGCGGATCGAGCTCGCCACGCACGGCATCGCTGCGCCCTTCGCTTGTGGAGGGAGCCTCACCACCGACCACCCGCTGACCCTGCGCTTCGCAGATGGCGTGCGCTTCGTCGTCCAGCCTGGTCTCGACGACACGCCGTGGAACGCGCCGTCGCTCGCGCCGCTCATCCAGCGCTGCGACCCGGCGCCCTTCGGCAAGGGCCGCTCCACTCGCTACGATCGCCGCGTCCGCAACGCGCTCCAGCTCAGGGCGCAGGGCGACGCCCTCACGGTGCTCGACTTCGACCCCGCCACCAGCGGCATCCTCGAGGCCGTGCGCAAGGCGCTCACCCCGGACGATCCCAACGCCCTCACCGCGGAACTCTACGGCCTTCACGTCTACTCGGCGGGCGGGCAATTCGTTCAGCACAAGGACACGCCGCGCGGGAAGGACATGCTCGGAACGCTCGTGGTGTGTCTCCCCATCGGGTTCAGCGGCGGCGCGCTCGAACTGACCCACCGAGGCGCCATCAGGACCTTCGACTGGGGATCGCGAAGCCGCTCGCCGAAGGCTCCCACGGAGCTACGTTGGGCTGCGTTCTTCGGCGACGTGGACCACGAGGTGAAGGAGGTGCGAGTCGGTCATCGCATCTCGCTCACCTGGCTGCTCCGTCGGGGCAGCGGTCTACCTCGGCCCCTCCCCGATGGACCGCCGACGGACCCGCTCGCGTCAGCGTTCGCGGCCGCCGTCGCCGACCCGGATTTCCTTCGCAATGGCGGGGTCATCGGCTTCCGCTGCGAGCACATGTACAGCGAGATGCCGGGGTTCGTTCGAGCGATCCCGCCCCTCGATGCGCGGTCGGTCCTCAAGCTGAAGGGACTGGACCAGCACATCGCGGCGATGGCCCTCGCCGCGGGACTGTCCGTCGCGCTCAAGCCATACGTCATTGAACCCGGCCTCGAGGAGCAGTGGCGACTCCAGCGATTCCCGACAACGAAGGAGGCGGGCGTGTTTCGGAGCCATCGCCTCACGCCGTCCAGGATCGAGAGCGCCCTGCCGATCGAGTCGCACGTCGAGTGCTTCTCGCCGGACCGCGAGGTCCACTGGCTCGCGCCTCCGTTGAAGCGGGACCACCATGGCGGCACTGCGACGACGCTGCTCGGAGCGCCGGAGTACAGCACCACGGGGTACTTCGGAAACGAGGGTGGCGACGGTCTCCCACGGCGCGAGCCGGTACACCGCTGCGGCTGCTGCGCAGAAGCGCGCGATCTCGGAGCGGTGGGTCTCGTCGAGCGCGAGCAGCTCGAAGGAATCGTCGGCTCCACCGCGCTCGTCGTCCGCCGCCACGAACGCCGCGACGACGGCGCCCACCTCTGGCGTCGGCGCCACCTCGATGACCACGGACCGGCCGAGCGCGCGCTGGAGGGCCGGTGCCAGTTCGGCGCGCGCGACGCGCACTGCGGTGGGCGCGGCGGCGCGCTTCGAGGCCAGTGCGCGTCGGAGGCTCTCGACCAGGGCGTCGGGGTCGCCCCTCGCCGGCGCCACGGTCATGTCGAGGAGCACGTCACCGCAGACCCATGCGACGAGGTCGATGGCGGCGACGGGTCCGTCGTGGATGGGCAGCGGGAGCGACTCACGCGCGCCGATCCATAGCACTCGCGGCGGCGTCCGGAGCACACGGCAGTGCCGCGGGCGTACGACGGACGGGGACGACCTTGCGCTTCATGGGATCAGCATTTGGTGCTCTGGCCGGGAGGGTGTGGCCCTCGACGCGGTGATGATCGGTCAGAGCCCTTGTGTAAGCGTGTTCAGGTCCTGCGGGATCCAGCCCCGGGTGTGAGCCGCGTCAGCCTGAGCTGGCGTCAGCGCAGGCGCGATCGCGGCGCGTTCGACGCGGTAGTGCTTGTACTTCGGCAGCGCCTCCAGGAAGCGGGCGATGTGTGCCTCGTCGCCAGCGAGGCCGCGAAGGAGCTTCTCGGCCGTGCGCTTGCAGCTCCCGAATCGGATCACACGCTGATCGTCGTTGACGGCGACGAGGTCGATCTCGGTGCCGGCCTTGTCCCAATAGCCGTCGATGCGCTCGGTGAGGGGGAAGTCCCCGAGGCCCTTGCGGCTGCGCTCCTCGTAGATCTGGGCGACCAGGCGTTCGAGGCCGTAGCCCTCGGCGTCGCGCAGTCGCTCGTCGGCCTGGGCGACGAGGTCCTCGACGCGCCGGAAGTTCACCGCGCTCGCGGGCTGGGCGAGCGCGGCGAGCCACGATCGCAGGAAGTTGTCGCGGATGTAGTAGCGGCCCTTGCGCTCCTTCTGGCGCGCGAAGATCGGCAGTCGGCGCTCGATCATCCGGTAGCGGTCTGCGAGGATCTTCACGTAGCCGGCGGTCTGTTCCTGGCTCTCGGGGGAGGCCTGACGGACGTGCTCGTCGAGCTCGCCGTTGGTGCAGCCGGGTGTCCTCGCGATGAACTTCAGCACCACGTCGTACCGCCCCCGCAGCTCGTGCAGGAACCAGTTGTCCGCCTCGTGGCGCAGCGGCGACGAGCTGCGGAAGAACATCTGCGCGAGCAGCGTCGCGCGGTCGGCGGCGAGCACCGACTGCTCGAAGCAGTCGCGGTAGAATTTCGGGACGCCCTCGAAGAGATTCCAGAGGAAGAGCAGCCGCTCGGGGTTGGGGTCGGCGTGCGCGCGGAGGATGTCGATCACCGACCCGATGTCGAGGTGGTCGAGCAGCACATGGTCGGTGACGCGGTTGAACAGCGGCGCGCGGCGGTCTTCGAGGAGGGCAGCCATCTCCGTCTCGACGGACCCGAGGACGAAGAGGCCGCCGCGGACCCGATCGGCGGTGCGGGAGAGCTCATCGACGACGGCCTGAAGATGGGAGGTGAAGTCGAACAGCACCTTGCGATTGAAGTACTGGAACTCATCGAGCGCGACCACGTAGCCCGCCTGGACGAGCGCGCGGATGGCGTGCGCGAACCCGAGCGGCGTGTTGGGGACCGCGACCGTGGAGGCCGGGATGCCGAAGGTCTCGAGCGCGTCGCCGAAGGCCGACAGCACTCCCGACGGCGCCGAGTCCGGGATCTGCACGTAGAATGTCCGATCGGCGCGCCCCTCGAGGGCCCGCTGGATGAGCGTCGTCTTGCCGATGCGGCGTCGGCCGCTGATGTTGGCGAAGAACCACCTGCCCCGCGCGAGGATCTTCCGCACCTGTTCGAGTTCGTCCTGACGCCCGTAGAACCGCCAGTCAGCCACGACGTCGGAGTCTAGCAAAAGATTATTAACTTATCTGCGTTGGCTAATATTTTTATGCAAATTCAATAGGTTGCATCTGATCGCTCGATGCTCGCGCCCGCCTCGCATCCGCTGGCGCAGTCGTCAAGAGATGGCGACGAAGCCTTCGTGGGCTGACACTGCGGCGCCGTGCGGCCCAGGGATCTGTTCGGCAGCTAGATCGAGGATCCGAACGTGTTGCCCGCGAGCAGCCCTCGGCAACGATCGCTGCCCCTGGTTGCAACCGCCGTCGCGCCGTCGAGCGTGACCGGCAAGGTCGCGCTCCTTCGCGGGCTCTTTCGCGGTCGCGAAGACGTCTTCCCCAAGCTCTGGATCCACCGGAAGGCCAGAACCAAGGGCTACTCGCCCGTCTGCGCCAACGAGTGGCGCCCCGGCGTCTGCGAGAAGCCTCGCGTCCGATGCGGGGCCTGTCCGCAACAGGCCTTCGTCCCGGTCGAGGGCCGGGTGGTGATCGCGCATCTGCGGGGGCAGCACGTCATGGGCGTGTATCCGCTCCTGACCGACGAGACGTGCTGGTTTCTCGCGGCGGACTTCGACAAGCACTCGTGGGCCGACGACATTGCGGCGTTTCGCGAGACCTGCGAACACCTCGGCGTGCCCGTGGCCGTCGAACGATCGCGCTCCGGCAACGGCGCGCACGCGTGGTTCTTCTTCGACGCCCCAGTGGCCGCGACCACCGCTCGGAAGATGGGCTGCTTCCTCCTCACCGAGACGATGGCCCGGCGTCATCACGTCGCGCTCGGCTCCTACGACCGTCTGTTCCCCAATCAGGACACGATGCCGCGCGGAGGATTCGGCAACCTCATCGCGCTGCCGCTCCAGCACGCCGCTCGCGCCGCGGGCAACACGGATTTCCTCGACGAACGACTCTCGCCGCACGCCGATCAATGGGCGTTCCTCGCGGCGGTCGAGCGGGTCACTCCCAGCCGCGCCGATGAGCTCGCGGCGGAAGCCCTTCGGTCGCGTCGCGTGCTGGGCGCCGACTTCGACGTGACAGACGAGGAGACCAACACGGCGCCGTGGACGCGGCCACCCTCTGGTCGAACGCCAAGACCGCGACTGCTCGCGCCGCTACCACCAACGATCCACGTTGTTCTCGCGCAGCGCCTTTACGTGGCGATCGACGGGCTGCCGTCGGCGTTCGTGCACCGGATCAAGCGACTCGCGACATTCCACAGCCCGGAGTTCTACAAGCGTCAGACGATGCGACTCTCGACCGGGGGAACGCCGCGGGTCATCGGGTGCTTCGAGGAGCATCCCCACCACCTCTTAGCTTCCGCGTGGGTGCCTGGACGCGCTCGCGGGTCTCGTCCGGGAGCACGGCTCGACCCTTGGGGTCGAGGATCGCCGCGACGTCGGCGGTGTGCTCGACGTCCGGTTCCATGGGCAGCTCTCGTCCGCACAACAGGAGGCGGTGAGCGCGTTGACCGCCCACGACACCGGGATCTTCGTGGCGCCGCCCGGCAGCGGGAAGACCGTCGTCGGCGCGTATCTCATCGCCGCCCGCGCTCGCAACGCGCTGGTGCTCGTTCATCGCAAACCCTTGAGGGACCAATGGGTCGCGCAGCTCGCCCGCTTCCTCGGCCTCGACCTGGGGACGATTGGCACCCTCGGCGGCGGGCGCGCCCGGCTCAACGGGGGCCTCGACGTCGCGATGATCCAGAGCCTGGTGCGTGGCGGCGAGGTCGACGACCGCATCGCGCAGTACGGTCACGTGCTGATCGACGAGTGTCATCACGTTCCGGCCTTCGCGTTCGAGCGGGTGGTGAGCGCGACGCCCGCCCGCTACGTCGTCGGGTTGAGCGCGACGCCGTACCGCCGCGACGGGCACCACCCGATCCTGTTCATGCAGTGCGGTCCGGTGCGCCACGCGATCGACCCCAGGAGCGCGGCGGCGCGGCGGCTGTTCGAGCAGCGGCTGCTCGCGAGGGAGACGGGGTTTCGCGTCGATGGCGCAGGCGTGGCGGGGAGCATCCAGGAGGTGTACGCCGCGCTGATCGCGGATCCGGCGCGCAACGCTCTCATCGTGGAGGATGTCATCTGCGCGCTCGTGGAGGGGCGATCGCCGGTGGTACTCACGGAGCGACGCGAGCACCTCGAAGCGCTGGCTTCGAGGCTGCGGGGGTTCGCGCCGCACACGATCGTGCTCCACGGTGGGCTTGGCGCGAAGGCGCGGCGTGAGGAGATGGCGCGTCTGGCGGCGGTGCCCACGCGGGAGCAACGGCTGGTGCTGGCGACGGGCGGCTTCCTCGGCGAAGGGTTCGACGACGCCCGGCTGGACGCTGTTCCTGGCGATGCCGGTCGCGTGGCGGGGGACGCTCGTGCAGTACGCGGGGCGGCTGCATCGGCTGCACGCGGGCAAGTTAGAGGTGCGCGTCTACGACTACGTCGATCGCGACGTCCCGGTGCTGGCGAGGATGTTCGCCAAGCGGCTGCGGGGGTACGAGGCGATCGGGTACCGCTGCGACGACGGGGCGTTCGCGTTCTCGCTCGATAGCGAGGGGCCCGACGCCGAGGCGCCGGAGGGGGAGTAGCTGGGCGCGATGGTCTCGCTTGCGGGGCTGAGCCGCGCTGGCGCAACGACACGAGCGGAGTGGAGCGGGTCGGCCCGGCCGCAGCGGCTGTCGGATGGTTCGTCCGAGGGTTCGGACCCCTGGGAGGCGCTCCGCAGACCACGATATGTCTGTCGAAAAAAAGATCGAGAGTCACGAAGACCGAAGATCTTCGGCGATTCCAGGCATTTTCGGCGAGCGACCGAGGGACCGGTACCCCCTGGGAGAAGACATGAAAAAGCCGGGTCTCCCCGGCTTTTTCGATCGATCAGTGCGAGGAGGGGGACTTGAAACCTCGCCAGGGTGGGTTTGTGCGGGGAAAAGCGCGGGAAACGAAGGGTGATGGAACGAGAACGGAGGAGAATGGTGCGGATATGTCTGCCGCGGCAGACATATTTCCCGAGAGGGAATTCTGGAGGTTTCGCGTGTCTCTCCTGAGTGACGGACGCCACCCCTCGTCAGGGACGGGTCTCAAGGAGTTGCGAACACGTCAAGCAGAGCTTTATGTTTCTGCATGATGCTCCTTGCCGCCCGTCATGCCCGGAGGCCCAGCCTCGACCAGCTCTTCGACGTCGCCGTCGGTCAGGGTGGCTACTTCACGGCCGCCCAGGCAAAGGACGCGGGCTACTCCCTCCAGCTTCTGCAGCACCACCTCCAACACGGCAGCCTCGAGCGCGCGGGCCGGGGGATCTTCCGCTTCGTTCGCTTCCCCGCGACGGACGAGTCGGACTTCGTCGTGCCATGGCTCTGGTCCGGCCGCCGCGGCGTGGTCAGCCATGAGAGCGCGCTCCAACTCCACGAGATGGCCGACGCCCTTCCGGCGCAGGTCCACCTGTCGCTGCCAAAGGAGGACGCGCGGCGCCGGCTGCGGATCCCGGCCGGCGTCGTGGTCGTCTACGCGGATGTCCCGCCCGGCGAGGTGATCTGGCGGGGAGCGGTGCCCGTGACCTCTCCGCTCCGAACGCTGCGCGACTGCCTCGACGCGCACGTCACACCGGAGTGGGTCCAGCAGGCCATCGACCGTGGGCTGCGGCGAGGTCTCTTCAAGCGGGCCGATCTGGCCGGACTCCCACTGCCGCCCGGCGTTGTCGTACCGAGGCGCGGGGGCGCGTGACCGCTCGACGCTACGCATCGCCGGCGGCGTTCAAGCAGGCGCTGGAGACCCGCCTGCGGGCCGAGGCTGCCTCTACGGGCCGCGCGCTCGGACGGCAGCGCCAGCTCGTGGTGTTCGACCGCTTCCTCGCGCGGGTCGCAGCCGAGTTCGGCGACCGGGTCATCGTGAAGGGCGGCGTCGTGCTCGAGCTCCGCCTCGCTCGCGCCCGAACGACCAGGGACATCGACCTGCGCGTGATGGGTGACCCCGCATCGCTGGAGTCGCAGCTCCACGCCGCGGGTGCTCGCGACCTCGGCGACCATCTTCTCTTCGAGGTGCGACCGGATCCCACGCATCCGATGATCGAGGGCGAGGGCATCGTCTACGAGGGACGGCGCTTTCGTGCCGCCGCACGGCTCGCCGGTAAGCCCTACGGCGACCACTTCGGCGTCGACGTGGGGTTCGCTGATCGCCTCGTCGACGAACCCGAGGTCGTCACCGGCAGCAGCGCGCTGGAGTTCGCCGGCATCGCGGCGTCTCGCTTTCGCGTGTACCCGCGCGAGAGCCACGTCGCCGAGAAGCTCCACGCCTATACGCTGCCGCGCACGCGTGAGAACACGCGCGTGAAGGACCTGCCCGACCTCGCCTTGCTCGCGCAGACTGGCCCATTCGATGGGCTCCGTCTTCGAGAGGCGCTCGAGGCGACCTTCACGTTTCGAGGGACCCATCCGCTCCCCGCGGCAGTACCGGCGCCGCCGGTCGCGTGGGCGGCGCCCTATGAGCGCATCGCGCGCTCGGACTCGCTCCCATGGGCTACCGTCGGCGCGGTCACCGACGCGGCTCGGGCCTTCCTCGACCCGGTGCTCGCTGGCACTACGCAGACCTGGGACGCCGTGGCCTGGCGGTGGCGGTGAGCCGAGCGGGCGAAGACAACGCGATCGGCTGAGCGTCTGCTCGACGATGCACGGAGCTGTGGCGGGAGAACGACGGCGTGAGCTTCGTACGCGATGCACCGCTCCCATGGCAGTAGCGTTGCGGAGAGCTCGGACGCTCGCCGCGGCCCCGACCACAGGAGCGTGTCGTCGAGAGGCCCTCCCCGGGCTGTGCATCGCGCCGCCGTGCGCAACATTCCGCGCATGGATGAGGGACCTGTTCGACTGACCCGCGAGAGCCTCTACGAAATCGTGTGGGCGAAGCCGATGACCCACCTCGCCGCGGAGCTCGGCGTCCAAGCGAGCATCCTGGTCGAGGCGTGCCGTCAGCTCGACGTGCCGCGCCCTGGGTCCGGCTACTGGACCAGGCTGGCGTATGGGCAGCGTCCCTCGCGCCCGTCGCTCGATCCACGTCCCGAGGGCTCACCCCACGAGATCGAACTGGCGAAGCCCCGCTCTGGGTCCGCGGGCTCTGCCCCTGTCGTGCAGGTTCGCACGACCCTGCGCAACGCCCACCCTGCCGTCGAGACGCTGCGGAACCTGCTGGTCTCGGATTCACCAGACCGCGATGGGATGCACGTCGTGCGGGGAGAGTCGTACGGCGCGATCGTCCGAGTGACCGACGCGACGCGAGACCGCGCGCTGCGGCTGCTCGATGCGCTCGGGCGCTCGCTTGCCGAACGCGGACACGCACTGCGCTGCCAGGCGCCGCAGCGGATGTACGGCAGCCATGCGCTGGAGGTCGACGTCGCAGGCGAGGTGGTGGCTCTCGCCATCGTGGAGCCCATGAAGCAGCGGACCCACGTCCCGACGCCCGCCGAGGTCGAAACACAGAGGCGTAGTGGTTGGTCGTTCGCGCCGCGGTTCGACCACGTCCCCTCCGGTCAGCTCGTGCTTCGGCTGCACGCCCCCTACGGCGCGGCACGTAGGTCGACCTGGGCCGACCGAACCAACCAGCGACTCGAAGACCTCCTTGGGCGGGTCGTGCTCGCGATCGAGGAGGCCGCGGTGACGATCCGAGAGCAGAGGCGCGAGGAGCGTGAGCGTGAGCGCGTCTATCAGGAGGAGCGAGCTCGGAGGGCACGGGCCGAGCACCTCGCGCAGCACCAGAAGGCGCTCGGGGACGATCTCATCAACATGGCCACGGGTTGGTCGAGGGCCGAGTCGGTACGGGAGTTCCTGAGCGCCGTCGAGGAGGCCGTGCCCGCGGCGACGCGGTGCGCAGACTTCACCGCGTGGTTGGCGTGGGCGAGGTCGTTTCAGCGATCGCTCGACCCGCTCGGCAGGCCTGACGCGATCGCCAAGAGGCTCGAGCCGCCTCCCGAGTCCGCTGGCGACGCGTCGCCGTTCTGGTCGTCGACCTCCGACCCGCGGTAGGTCGCTGCGACCGCCGACACAGCGCGTCGCCCGGCGCTCGCGCCTACGTGAGCTCGAGCTCCCAGGCGGCGTCTTCGCGGCGTCGCAGGCGCACCGTGCGGCCCTTCGCGTCTTCGACCCGGTCGCTGTCCGTGGCGCGCAGGAGGAGCGCGGTTGCGACGTTGCTCTCGCCGCTCTCCTCGTGGATGACGTTGATCGCGACCATCATCACGCACGCGCGGAAGCGCCGCTCCCCCGAGACGAGCGTGATCCATTCGCCGATGGGCGCGACCTTGCGCGCTTCCTTGGCGAGCATGAGGCACAGGCGATCATTGCCGAGCCCGAGCACCTTGCCGGCGACCTCTCCGGCGCCCGGTCTGCGCCGCGCGAACTCGTAGAGCCGCGCGTCCGCGCGCTCGATCAGGGCCTCGAACACGAGCGCCGCGGGCACGTCGTCAGGGAGGTTGATGCGAAACGCGTCTCCCCGTAGTGAGAAGCACCGCGGGTGAGTCTCGGCGAGGACCGCCATCGGGTACCGCCTCGGGATGTCGCCGCGGAGCTTGTCGTCGAGCCGGTCACGCCCCGTGGCCGCGTCGACGAAGGCGGTCCGCACCGCCGCGTGCCGCGTCTCCAGGTGCGCGCGGAACAGCTCACCCCCCTCCCGCACCGTCACCTGCTCGACTCTGCGCTCGGCCATCGCGCCGAGGAGCACCATCTTGTGCGGTCCGCTCATCGCGGTGCGTTCGAGCGTGACCAGCAGCTCACGCGCGGCGGGAGACGCTGCGAGCCGCGCGTCGTCACCGTCACGGGCGCCCGCGGCCTCGAGGAGATCGAGCCACGATCCAAACAGGTTGACGATCGTGGTCACCGAGAGCCCGGTGCGCGAGAGCACCGCGGTGAGCGAGGGGCGCCCTCCGTCGGCGTACTGCTCCGCGACCGCCGCGACGAGGCGCGCACGGGGGCCCTGCGCGGCCCGCTCGACGGCGCGAACGGCGTCGAGCGCCTCCGGGGTGAGGTGGACCTCGCGGCCGTCGTCCCAGCGGCGCGCGTAGGCGCTGCCGACCGCGGCGCCCGCCAGGTCATCGCCGCGCACGCCGAGAAGCGCGAGGCGGGCGCGGGCTCGGCGGTGGTTGCCCACGAGGTCGAGCACGGTGAGCGCCGCCTTGCCGGGGTACGGCCGGAGCCCGCGCCCGAGCTGCTGCAGGAACACCGACGGTGAGTCGGTGGGGCGCAGCAGCACCACGCGGTCGAGCTCCGGCACGTCGACGCCCTCGTTGAACACGTCGACCGCGACGATGGCGTCGAGCCTCCCGGCCCGCAGTTCGTCGAGCGCCCGATCGCGCTGCGCTGCGCCGGGTCCGCTGTGGACGCAGGCGACGCGCCAGCCGGACACCTCCAGGGCCGCCGCCGTTCGCTCCGCGTGCGCGATCGACACGCAGAAGACCAGCGTCCGCGTCCCGGCGTGGCGCGGATCGGCGAGCGCATCGAGCACGCGGGCGGTGCGGGCGTCGTCGAGCATCGCGGCCTCGAGGTCGGCGGCGCGATAGCCGAGCGCCCCGCCGGTCCACTCCAGCGAGCGGTAGTCCACCGGGTCCGGCACCCCGAAGTAGCGGAAGGGTACGAGCCACCCGTGGCCGATCGCCTCGAGGAGCGAGCGCTCCCACGCCACCACGCCGTCGAAGAGCGCGTAGATGTTCGCGCCGTCGAGGCGCTCGGGCGTGGCGGTGAGGCCCAGTACGAAGCGCGGTCGCACGGTGTCCAGCAGGCGCCGGTAGCTCTTCGCGGCGCCGTGGTGCGCCTCGTCGACGACCACGTAGTCGAAGCGTCGGAGCGCGTCGTCGCTGAGCGCGTCGAGGCTCCACACCGAGGCGTACACGTGGTCGGCGTGGACCGACTTCTCCTCCTGGTGGACGAAGCCGTGCGTGCCCTCGTCGCCGCGCACCCGCTCGAAGGCCGAGCGGGCCTGAAGGAGCAGCTCTTGCCGATGCGCGACGAAGAGCACGCGCCCTCGGCCCGGCGGCACGACCGCGCAGGAGTCGAGCGCGGCGAGGATCGTCTTGCCGACGCCCGTCGCCGCCACGACGAGAGCGCGCGAGTAGCCCTCGCGACGCACCTGCGCGAGCGCCTGGAGCGCCTCCCGCTGCGCCGCGTTCGGCGTGACGGGGGTGGGCGGCGCCTCGGCGTCGAGGAGCGCCGCGGGCGGCAGGAAGCTCCGTGAGCGCATCTCCCAGCGCGCGATCGCGGCCTCGTCGAGGGGGACGCCCTCGCGCGCGAAGAGGGCGTCGATCCGGAGGCGGGCGTCGTCGAGGAGCGCGGCGGCGGTGGCGTCGTCGAGGGCGAGGTTCCATTCGAGGGCGTCCCGCGCGCCGGTGAGGGCGTCGCGGGAGAGGTTCGACGAGCCGACGAAGAGGCTCACGGAGCCGTCGCGGCCGACGATCCGGTAGACCTTCGGGTGGAAGTGCCGGTCGGGGTCTTCGACGAAGCGGACGCGAGCGTTCGAGAACGGAGCGGTCAGCGCGTGGAGGTCACGGAGCGCTTCGGGGAGGGTGCCGCCGAGGTAGCAGCCCGCGAGGAGCCGCAGCGTACAGCCCCCTGCGAGCGCGCTCTGGAGGGCGGACCGCACGAGCCCGACGCCGCCGCGCGTGACGTAGGCGACCACGACGTCGAGCTGGGCGGCTTCGGCGATGAGCGGGCGGAGGCCCTCCCAGAGCGAGGGCGCGTCCCCGGTGAAGAGCCGCGCCCCGTCGCGGGGTGGGAACACCGGCCGCGCGAGCGCCTCCCCAGGGGCCAGGCGGCGCTCGGGCATGCCGGGCCTCGAGAGCACCTCGACGAGCGCGCGGAGCTCGGCCGCGTGACGGGCGGCGGCGAGGTGATCGAGGTGCAGTTCGGCGCGCGCGAGGAGCCCCGCGACGCGGTGGGCCTCGTACGCCGCGGCCAGGCGATAGGCGTCGTCGGGCAGGCGCACGATCGCGTCCGGCTCGCAGCGGTCCCCTTGCCATCGAATGCGATGAGGCATCGGTGTCTTGAGTCGTACCGCGATTCCGCGAGGGCGTTGGCAGGGGAAGGACGACTGCGGGGGTCAACGGCCGACAGGGCCTCCTGCCAGCCACGCCCGGGAGGGTGTTCGAGATTCATCGACCCAGAAGCGATCGCCGACCAGGGACCGAGGCGCGGGTCGGATAGAGTTCCCCCACCGGATGTGATGTCGCTGCTGTACTTCTGGCGCGCTGACAACTACCGCCGCGACCTCGACGACGGCGCTGCGTACCACCTGAACCAATCGTCGCGACGCCTCCATGACGTCGACGTCGGCGGCAGCGTGTGGGCCTTCACCCGTGCCGCAGGAGGGCGATACGCGCTCGCGGCCGAACTCGTCGTGAGATCGAAGACCCTCAACCCGGCGGGGTATCCCTACGGTCCCTATCGGGTGTGGGGTGATCGGTCACGCTCGCGCTACTTCGAGGTCGACGCCGGCCCCGACGTCGAGCCCCTGCTGCGCGGGTTCGATCTCTCGGTGAGCGGAGCCGTGCTGGGGCGGTCGTTCCAGGGCGGCGCGGCGGTGCGGCGGCTCGCGCCGGTCGACCACGCAGCGCTCGCGGCGTTTGCGCAGGGTCTCCCGCTCGAACCCCGCGCGCGGTCCGTCGATGAGGAGGCCCTGGAGTGGAGGATCGCCCGCGCCACGCCTGAGGCGTCCGACGCGATCCCCTACGACTTGCGCGGTCGGGTGAACGAACAGCGCAGGACGTGGCTGTTGCGCGAGGCCCCGCGGCGGAGTCGGGCGCTCGTCGAGGCGCTGCGTCAGATGTATTACGGACGCTGCCAGCTCTGCGGGTGGGAGTCGCGCACGGCGCACGCGGTCGACGTCTGCGAGGCGCACCACCTCCAGTGGTTGAGCCGCGGCGGCGACGACGCGACGGGCAACATGGTGCTGCTCTGCCCGAACCATCATCGGCTGGTGCATGCGCTCGACGCGCCGCTCGACTTCCGCGACCTCGCGTTCGACCTGGGCGACCGACGAGAGGTGCTGCGCCTCAACGAACACCTGCGACCCGCTGCCTGAACCCTCGCAGCGTGGGCCTGGCGTGCTCGTGAGACGCCGTCGGCGATGGACGTTCGCGACCGGGTTCTACACGGCGACGCAGACCGTCTGCGCGACGCAGCACCTCGTCGCCTTCGCCCACCTGCTCGATCGCTCCAACGGGGAATTGCGAAGGGCCCGAAACCTTCACGATTTCGAGCCCTTCTAGAGTGCGAGGAGGGGGACTTGAACCCCCACGATGTTACTCGCTAGCACCTCAAGCTAGTGCGTCTGCCAATTCCGCCATCCTCGCGACGGGAGGCGGTTTATGCCCGCAGTCCTTCCCCCCGTCAACTTTTCTTTTCGCCTCGATCTCCATTTCTTCTCCTCCGCCTCCGCGGCTTGTGAGTCCACCGCGCCTTCGGGTAGTCTCCGCCGCCTTCGCGCGGGCGCACGCTGCTTCATCCCTCCAGCGGATCCCCGACGCGGCGCTGGGAGACGACTGACATGAGCGGGCATTCACGTTGGGCCACGATCAAGCACAAGAAGGGCGCCGCTGACGCCAGGCGCGGGAGGGTCTGGACCAAGCTGATCAAGGAGGTCACCGTCGCTGCGCGCATGGGCGGCGGCGACATCAACGCCAACCCCCGGCTGCGCACGGCCGTCGACTCGGCCCGCGCCGAGAACATGCCCGCCGACAACATCACCAAGGCCATCAAGCGTGGCACCGGGGAGATGGAGGGCGTGAGCTACGAGGAGATCACCTACGAGGGCGCAGGCCCCGGCGGAACGCTCTTCCTCGTCGACGTCCTCACCGACAACCGCAACCGCTCGGTCGCCGAGCTGCGCAAGATCTTCGAGAAGGCAGGCGCCACCATGGGCGCGGCCGGGACCGCCTCGTGGGCCTATGAGCGCAAGGGGCAGATCAAGCTCGCCAAGAAGGCCGCCTCCGAGGAGCAGCTCTTCGACGTCGCCCTCGGCGCCGGCGCCGAAGACATCTCCGACGAAGGCGACGAGTGGCTCGTCACCACCCCCGGCGTCGAGGTCGACGTCGTCCGCAAGGCCCTCGAAGAAGCCAAGATCGAGGTCAAGAGCGCCTCGTTGGCGATGATCCCGAAGAACCTCGTTCCGGTCACCGGCCGCGACGCCGACCAGGTCACGCGCCTCGTCGAGACCCTCGACGACCACGACGACGTGCAGAACATCTGGTCCAACTTCGACCTCTCCGACGAAGAGATCGCCCGCCTCTCTGGCGGCTGATCACCCGCCGCTCCCTACACATCGGAATCCCATGCGACCCACCGCCCGCCTGCTCCGCGCTCTCACCCTCGGCCTCGGCCTCACCCTCGGCTGCACCGCCGACCCCGAGGACTTCGTCCACGAAGACGACGCCGAGGAGGGAGACAGCCAGTACGGCGTCTCCGAGGCCGCCGCCGCGCCGGGCGTCCGAGTGCCCGCCTCCCTCGGCCTCCAGGGGCGCGGCACCTTCTACCTCACCTTCGATGACGGCCCCTCCGCCCGCTACACCCGCCGCATCATGGAGGTGCTCGCCCGCCACGAGGCGCCCGCGACCTTCTTCTTCAGCGGCGCCAACATCGCCGGCAACGAGCCCATCATCCGCGAGGTGCACGCCGCAGGACACCGCGTCGCCAGCCACCAGTGGAGCCACGTGATCGCCACCAGCACGCAGTTCACGGGCTTCGTCACGCGCGAGCGCGACGCTCTCGACCGCGTCCTCGGCACTCCGCACCCTCGCCTCTTCCGCTACCCCTACGGGGCTGGAAGCACCGCCAAGGAGACCGTCCTGCGCGCCAGCGGCTACCCCGACGGCGGCATCGGCTGGAACGTCGACACCCTCGACTGGTGCTTCGGCTCCGACGCCTACTGCGACAAGGTCCCCATGGCCTACCGCCGCGACTACGTGGGCTGGGTCGTCTCCGAGGCCCGTCGCCTCGGCGGCGGAGTGATGCTCTTCCACGACATCCAAGGGATCACCGCATCCAACCTCGACGCCATCCTCACCCGCATGGAAGGCCTCGGCTACCACTTCGGCGCGCTGCCCTCGCGCTGAGTTCCCTGATACAACCCGTCGCATCGCCATGGCGAACGGGGCACCGCCTTCCACACGTCGATCCTTCCTCGCCGGCGCCGCCGGGGCCCTCGCCTCGACCGCTCTCGCGAGCGGCTGTCGCAAGCACCGCGACGCCATCACCTTCGGCCTCTACGCCGCCCTCACCGGCTCCATGGCCGACTTCGGCACCGCCTCCCGCAACGGCGTCACCCTCGCCGCCGAGGAGATCAACGCCGCCGGCGGCCTGCTCGGAAAGCCCCTCTACATCGCCATCGAAGACACCCGCGGAGACAGCGCCGAGGCCGCCAGCGCCGTCACCCGGCTGATCCACATCGAAGGCGCCGTGGGCATCCTCGGCGAGGTCGCCAGCTCGCTCTCCCTCGCGGGAGGGCGCATCTGCCAGCGCTACCGCGTCCCCATGGTGTCGCCGTCGAGCACCAACCCCGCGGTCACCGCCCTCGGCGACTGCGTGTTTCGCGTGTGCTTCATCGACCCCTTCCAGGGCGACGTGATGGCCCGATTCGCGCGCAACACCCTCGGCTTCTCCCGCGTCGCCATCTTCAAGGAGCAGGGCTCCGCCTACGCCGTCGGCCTCGCCGACGCCTTCCGCCGCGCCTTCCTCCGCCTCGGCGGGACCATCCCCACCGAGCAGGCCTACCGCTCCGGCGACACCCACTTCTCCGCGCAGCTCGGCACCATCCTCGCGCAGAACCCCGAAGGCATCTTCTGCCCCGGCTACTACACCGAGGCCGCGCTCATCGCCCGCGAGGCCCGGGGCCAGGGGTTCCGCGGCCGCTTCATGGGAGGCGACGGGTGGAGCTCGCCCTCCCTCGTGCAGAACGACGACAACCAGCTCGTCGGCGACTTCTACTCCGTCGGCTTCGCCCCCGACGGCGCCACCACCGAGGTCGCCAGACGCTTCGCGCGCAACTTCGAGGCGAAGTTCCACTACGCGCCCAACGACCTCGCGGCCCTCGCCTACGACGCCACGCTCGCGATGTCCCAGGCCGTCACCCGCGCGGGCTCCGCGGCGCCCGAGCGCATCCGCGCCGAGCTCGCCCGCACCCGCAACCTCGACGGCGCCACCGGCCTCATCTCCCTCAACGAGCACCGTGACGCCGTGAAGAGCGCGGTCATCCTCGAGGTCCACGAAAACTCCGCGGACTACCGCACCACGGTGAACCCATGACCGCCGCCGCCACCGCCGCGCCGCCCTCCTCCGCCCTCGCGAAGCGCGCGCTCCCACTCGGCATCGCCGTCCTCGCCGCGTACCCCACGCTGCTCATCCTCAAGGGCGCGGCCGAGCGCCCGACGGCCTTCCTGCGCAACCTCGTCGAGGGCGTCTCCCTCGGCGGCGTCTACGCCCTCATCGCCCTCGGCTACACCATGGTCTACGGCGTCCTCGGGCTCATCAACTTCGCCCACAGCGACGTCTTCATGATCGGCGCCTACGTCGGCATCTTCACCGCCTCCGCCTTCGGCCTGCTCGCGACCTCCACCCACGGCGCCTCCGCGGGCGTCGCCGCCGCCGTGCTCGTCGCCTCCATGGTCACCTCCGCCCTGCTCGGGAT
>Ga0208627_1000150_pt1 | contig 25497 bp, 25 predicted proteins | sample LakWasMet13_LOW5_2_FD_183861 | JGI IMG/M metagenome (GOLD analysis project Ga0208627, IMG submission 183861) | Freshwater sediment methanotrophic microbial communities from Lake Washington under simulated oxygen tension - Sediment Metagenome... | ecosystem: Environmental > Aquatic > Freshwater >... | reverse complement strand
GAGGCTAAACAAGCGGTGTTTGAATATATTGAGGTCTTTTACAACCGGGAACGGCTCCATTCCGCCAATGGCTATTTGTCGCCCATTGACTATGAATTGCAGCATAAAGCTGCTTAACCTTGTGTCCCAGGGCAATCGCGCTTAAATTATTCCGATGACACGAAGTAAATAATCATTGTCCCATCCGGCTTTTAATCGTTTGATCTTGATGCCGACCTTAGATGTTTTTTCAGTCTTGATCAGATTTAGGGCAATATGCCGGATAACAGCCAGGTTCGCTGCACTATGTCCTTTGCGAGTTCGATTACTATCTTCATCGAAGGCGATATCAAGAACCCAGTGAAGATTGTTTTCTATTGACCAATGCGCGCGTACTACGCGCTCCAATCGCTTCGGATCGTTCGCATCAAGACTGCTGATGAAATAGCGTGTTTCCTCCGTCACTTTGTCACCGATTTCTCTTCTTGAGGTGACGGCGATAATGCTTTGCAAGCCTTCCCAGTCATGTCGCTCTTGTAGCCAAGCTATATCGGCTGTCGCACGAATGGTGCGTGTTTCAATTCGACCATGTTCACCATCATAGCTAACACAGGCAACTGCTGGAGCTAAAGACGATGTGAAAAATGTTTTAACATCGTCATGCAAATTGCCTTGGTTGCCTTTCAGGCTAAACACATAGTCACCGCCTTGCTGTTTAATCTGCTTGGCTATTTTTTTTGGCAGCCCATCGCATCGATAGTAATCACTGCTCCTGCTATATCAAGTCGTGAAAGTAATTTTGGAATGGCGGTGATTTCATTCGATTTATCATCGACTTTAACTTGGCCTAAAACCAGGTTATTTTGTTGTGCCCAAGCGCTGACCATATAAATGGCTGCTTTTTTTGAAGCCTTGTCTAAACTGCGCCTTAAGCACTTGCCATCAATCGCAATCACTTCGCCTTCAGTTATGTTGGCTAGATCAGCAACCCAGCGGGAAAAGCAGACGCTAAACTGCTCGGTATCAATGGCGGCATAAACTTCACCGAAGGTATCGTGCGAAGGTATGCCGTGCTCTAAACCCAGTAATTCAGTGAACCACTCCTCTTTTGCCAGGCCAAATTCTTCAACAGCAACCCAGTTATCCGCTCCGCAAATCATAGCGCAGATGCTGATAAAGAAAATATCTTGCAGTTGATGTTTCTTTTGCCTGTTTACTCTGGGGTCTTCAATGCTTGAAAAGTGATGGATAATAGAAGGTGTTGGTGTTGGTGTTGGTGTTGGTGTTGGTGTTGGTGTTGGTGTTGGTGTTGGTGTTGGTTTTGGTTTTGGTTTTGGTTTTGGTTTTGGTTTTGGTTTTGGTTTTGGTTTTGGTTTTGGTTTTGGTTTTGGTTTTGGTTTTGGTTTTGGTTTTGGTTTTGGTTTTGGTTTTGGTTTTGGTTTTGGTTTTGGTTTTGGTTTTGGTTTTGGTTTTGGTTTTGGTTTTGGTTTTGGTTTTGGTTTTGCTTTTGCTTTCATTGAAAATCAAAATGATAGGATTATTACCTCATCTAAATTATATTTTCAAGTACTTTTAAGCGCGATTGCCCTGCCTTGTGTCCGAGAAAGTGTTGACACATCATTTTATCCAGGCAATGTCTGGATCGACGCATTCCAGACCAGGCAACATTAAAAAGGGAAACCGCAGCATCGCAAGAAAAAAGAAACGCTATCGCTCGACCTATGGAATGGCGATTTAATAATGAGGATGCGCGGGTGAAATTGAAGAAGCTATACCCGACTTATAAAATTGACTGAGTACTAGTCAATAAACTGAGTCAGCAACGGGGGTTATGTTAAACAACATAAGATGTAGTGGTTCAAACCTAATCTGACAGTTACTAATTTTTAGAAGTGTCTGTCAGGTTAAATTCAGCCTATAAATTTTTCTTTCCAAATGGTTTTGCCATCCTGCAATGTCGCCATAGGCGTTCGACCACAGCACATTTTACCTTGATGGGTGCGCTGATTATTGTAATAGTCGAGCCATTCGTCCAGATCTTTTTGCAGCACTGGCAAATCGTTATACAGATTCTTACGCAAGGCCATTTGGTAAAATTCCTGCAAGATTGTCTTATGGAAACGTTCACAAATACCATTGGTTTGCGGTGATCTAACCTTGGTTTTACTGTGCTCGATGTCGTTAATTGCCAAATACAGCTGATAATCATGGGTTTCTGCCCGTCCGCAATACTCGGTGCCACGATCCGTGAGAATACGCAGCATCGGCAACTGTTCTTCGGTGAAAAACGGCAAGACTTTATCGTTCAACAGATCAGCCGCTGTAATCGGGGTTTTGGTCGTATACAGCTTGGCAAAAGCGACTTTGGAGTAGGTATCGACAAAGGTTTGCTGATAAACCCGCCCGACGCCTTTAAAGGTGCCGACATAAAAGGTGTCTTGGGAGCCCAGATACCCTGGATGCGCAGTGTCGATTTCCCCGCAGACTTCATCATCCTGGCGCTTCTTTTCGAGTGCTGCAACCTGCGCTTCAGTCAGGATAAGTCCTTGCTCTGCGACTTTCGCTTCCAATGCTTTCAAACGATCTTTAAAGTTGGCAAGGCCATGACGTAGCCAGATGCTGCGTACGCCGCTCGGCGATACGAACACACCCCCCTTGCGCAATTCATTACTGACCCGTAATTGGCCGTGAGCAGGATAATCTATGGCGTGGCTCAGTACCGACTGTTCCGTCAGGTCATCGACTCGGTTTTTCAGGTTCGGTTGCCTTCGACTTTTATCGAACAGGGATTCAACTCCACCCTGCTCAACCGCTGCTTTATAGCGATAGAAGGTATCACGGGACAAGCCCATCGTCTTACAGGCTCTGGACACATTGCCCAGTTCTTCAGCCAGATTCAACAAGCCCACTTTGTGTTTGATGATTCTTACGTTATTCTCAAGCATGAGGGTTACCTCTTTTGGTTTGATAAAAATTCGACACTTCTATCTCACCAGTAACCTTCTCTCTTTTCAAGAGCGGTGTCAGGTTAAGTCTGAACTATTACATTTTTTTTTCGCCATGGTTTCGATGTGGCCGTACATGCTGTAGTAAAGAACCAGAATTTTTGCCATAGTGTATCCCCTCATTGCCTACGGTCTTGCGGTGAGCCCGACTTAGGCCGTTTCCGTGAAAGAACACACCCGAATTACGCATTATTTTTTCACCACGAAGACACGAAGAGCACGAAGAAAAAACATAAACTTCGTGTCCTTCGTGGTGAATAAAAAAATAAATTATACGAGGTATATTCTTTACCGGACATCGCCTTAAAGCTAATCGCGCACGGCCAACAAAACTGAATGGGCTTGTGGCCGCGCCCCTATTTAACCTAATGTCGGGCATTTATGTTGGCTATATCATTGTGCGTGGAAGCTACCGACAGCTGGAGTGCAGGCTTCGCCTGCAAGCGCAAGCGAAGCCTGCACTCCCGTTACATGCGTTGCTTTCAATACATATAGCCTTTATCTAACTCCGATAAAGGCATATTCCTGCACAGGTCGGCAAACGCTTTAATCATGCGCCGCGAGCGGATGATGCTGCACGTTTTCCTGGGCAATCGCTTCGGCAGGCGTCGGATCTCCTGCGACAGCGCGTTTGATCGCCAATTTAGTAGCTTCGTAATTCCAGTCCTGGATTTTATTGTTGTCCTTGGCATCCCAGTGGATAAAAACACCGACGCAGATAAATATATCGTTGGCTTCTTCCAGCGGAATTACACCCTCTTTGACGCTATCGACCACCGCCTTGGCCACGCCCCGTTCCGCCGGGCCGAACATTTGGGTTGCCTGTTTCTCGTTCTTGATTTCGACCTTGTTGAACATGACGGTATTAGGCTTAGCCATCAGATTGGGCGCGACCAGCGCCAGCAGGGAATTATCGCCCCGTTTTTGGTTAGTCAATGTGATACAAAATGCGAGTTCTGCGGCGCTGCCACGAGGCCCCATGACCAGGTCGATATGGGCTAATTCATTACCCTCGCCTACCAGAGCTTCACCTACCAGTACTTTATCGATTTTTGGCATTTTCATGTTGTTTCTCCTCTTGAGATTTCAAATCAATCAATTCTTGAATTCAAAAGACAGCCACTGCTAACCGATGCAATAGCCGTCTAACGTAAAGCCAACCGGACGCGGATCACGAAAGCTCGAAAATGGTTGCATGCCGCGTTCCGGCCGAGCGCAATATTATTAGGCATTTGATTTACTTCATCTCCATCAGGTCGCCCGCTGGAATAGCGCCGTCGGAACGGCCTTTAAGATAGACATACAAGTCATCAACGCCGTCGACCACAGTTTTGTTGCCACTGAACGAATACATACTTCTATGTCCATCGATAATGACCTTCCGAAAATGTTCTTTAGTCTGGTTTTTCATGGTTTGAAGCAGATTCGGATTGCTCACGTTGCCTTCTCCAGTTGCTTCGTGACAGTTTCCGCACGCTTCCGTTCTGTAGATATTCCAGCCGTTGAAAGCGGCTTTATCGACTTTGTGTCCTTCGACCTTATAAAGGGCTTGCGCAAAGACAGGCTGACAGGGAAATAACATAAGGCCGCCGAGCATAACAACGGCCGACATAATTTTAAGTTTGCTATGAAATATCTTGTTCATTGTGACCTCTCATAAATCATAAGTCGCGCTCCAGCGCCGCCAAATACGGCCAAAGCCCGGAGAACTTTAAAATGTAGCGTAGTGCGTATAACCTGCGACTTGAGCCATGAAAGACTCAGCCGTGTCAGACTCCACAGCGCTAATGTCTATCGGCGGGAATATATGAAACAGGGGTGATTTGAATAATGTAAAACCGATATATCCACACCTTGCAATTTATAACATGCGGGTAAAATCAATAACATTCGTATCACTACCTATCAACATTGATGCGCTTCTATTAAGGACTCCATCAATAATAACTTCCGCTTAGGGTTCCCACGCTCTGCGTGGTAACGTGGTCAGGCTGCATTCCCACGCAGAGCTTGGGAACCATGAGTTTATATTTCGGGACGTTAGGATGTAGGCCGGAATAAGGCCATCCAAGCGCATAGCGCGAGGTGGCGTTTCCGGCAAGTTCGGGAGGTGTTTGCCGGAAACGCCAGTTCTCGCTGTCACTCGAACCAGCTTATTCCGGCCTACTTCGAGATGTGTATAAAAATGAGCGTGGCGCGTGGAAACCATGAGTTTATGTTTCGAGACGTTATTACCGACCCTGTCCTAAGCGCCTGCTTATTCCGCACCTTTAATCAGTATCAAACTCATAGTTAAGTTTTATTCTTTGCGATGTACCGGTCTGGGTTTCAACATTAAAGGTCTTGGTCAGCTTACGTTTTAATACCAATACGGCTTGTTTATTAAACAGGCCGACCTTGGTGCCCACATAGAAATCCGGTGTCAGGTATTGCCCTACCGTAGCCAGTGTATCTTGCAGCGTTTTTCCTTCTTGAACTTCAAACTCGTCTACGCCCAGTTTGTCGGAAAGCCAGGATAACTTGCCTGACCCGTAAGATAACGCGGCAGCGGCAACCCTGCTGCCTTCCGATTTGCTGACCTGACTTAACGGGCCGCCGGTAATCAAATAGGCCAGCACTTCTTCTTCCGGTAGGGCCGGTTCCGAAGACAGACGCGTTTGCGGCGTATCCAGCGGGCCGGTCAGGTTCAGAATAGCGGTAACCTCTTTGCTTTTTGAAACGCGTATGGCTTCCACGTCCAGCCAGGGTTTATCGACCGGACCGTTAAACAGGAAACGCCCTTTACGCACGGTAAGATCCTGTCCGTAGCTTTTATAACGCGCCTTATTCATGTCGATGCTGCCGTACATCGCCGTTGTTTCTCCTGTTTTGGTCATCTTCAATTTGCCCGACAAGTCGGTCTTCAGCCCTTGCCCTGAAAAGCTGACCTGTTTGCCGAGTTCGATGTCTAACTCCGCATCGATTTGGGGTGCTGACGTAGCGTTTGGCTCGGCTTTTTGTTCGCCGAGAATCACTTCATCGCTGCTGACTTTTACTGTATTTTCGGGGAGTTGCGGAAGCTGCAAGACGGCTTTGGGTATTTTTAATTTGCCGGTCACTTTTCCTCGCTGCCCGGCAAACGCGCCTTTTAACTCAGGCGAAACGGCTATTTGAGCGTCCGGCAATTTGGCGACTTCAAAATCCGTTCCGCTCAGCGTCAAGTCTGCTGTGCCTTGCAGGCTGGCAAAACCATCGAGCTTAACAAAACCTTGCCCGGATTTTGCAAAGCCGCTTAGCTGAATACGTTCGGCATTATCGGCGGATGAAACAGCCTCTAGCCTGAGGTCGCGAAGTTCCAACCCCAACTCGGCAAGATCGACAGCACCATCGGCGAACCGTACTGCTCCGTTAACCAGCGGTTTGTCGGTGCTGCCTTGTAAGGTCAAATCCGCGTTAAGCTTGCCTTTGATGTTCGACAACTGCGGAACAAAAGGATTCAACAAGTCAAAGTTAAGCACCGATGCCGTTATCCGCCCGGATAGGCTCTGATCTTTGCCGGTATCCAGTTGCAACTGGCCGCGCAGATAATCCTGCCCCGTCAGCGCCAGATCGACATCGGCTGAAACCATCGTCTCTTTCAGCTTGCCCGATAATGACGATGAACCCAAGGTAAGTTCAGTCGAGCCTTGCTGAGTCCGAAACAGAATCTTTGCGTTGGCGGGCATAGCCACCCGGAAAGTGCCGTTAAGCAAACCCTTTTCCCGCTGCATGTCCGCATCGGCATTGATAATGCCATTTAACTTTGTCTGCTCGGGTAAGTAGGCTTGCATGAGGCTTAGAGGCAAGGCCGTGGCGTTAACTTGAAACTGGAAGTCGCCATTGGCAGGATAATGTCCCTGCGCACAAAGCGCGGCCTGTTGCTGAACCAGACAGGCTTTCGCCAACGTCGCATCCACTCCGGCTGGGCTTTGCGCTATGCGAATAGTCAGATCATTCGTAAGCCGCCAGCGGCCGGAATCGCGGGTATTCAAATCCAGTTTGGAAAAATCGCTCAGCCACACACCGGCCTTGTAACTGCCTGCCAGCACGGTTGATGCATCACCGTAAGACGAGTTGATGTCGGCTTTAAAATGATGTTGCTCAAGCGTACCCAAGCCGTCAACCCGCAGAGTTGAAATTTGCAGGGTGCCGGTTTTGATGGCGCTTGCGGACAACTGTATTTTGGAGGTTTTTTGGGGATCGGCTTGATAGTCGATATTGGCGGTCAACCGCTCGGCGCTGTATTCGGCAAAGTGCAGACGCTTGCCGTCAGCCTGAAATTTTACCGAAGGATTCTTCCATGCGCCCTGCAAACGCCCTTCCCCTTTCAAGCTGCCGCCCAGGTTAGGCCATAACGACTCCAAAGCCGGGGCGTCGATTGCGACAACAAGCGCGGCTTGCTCTTGTCCCAGCGTACCGTTAACGGCAATTTTATTGGCTCCCGAAACGATCCGCAGGGCATCGACCTTAAGCTGCTCGCCTGCCAAAGCCAGCTTGCCGTCTGCGCTAACCGGATAGCCGCGCAACTTGCCGGACAGCTTGTTAATCTCGGCATCCAGCTGCAACGCGTCTCCGGCCAGCTGACCTTTAAGATGGGTGTTGAAAGTCAGGCTGCCGGGAAGCTCGGGCAGCAGGATGCCGGGATTAAAATTTTGCCCGCTTGCCGTAAGGTCGAAAACCGTCGCGTCTTTCCAGGACACAGCGCCGTCGACCTGGAATGTCCCTGCCGTTGAGTTGAGTTCCAGTTTTTCAATAGACAAGGCATCCATGCTGCCGTTGCCTTTAAACGCCAAATGGGCTTTCGGCAAAGTCGGCTGGGTTAACTGTGCGTCCAATATAAGCTGATAATCGCTGAGCAAACCGGTCAACTCGACAGATCCTTGTTCGCTGCTCACCTGCGGTTTGCCGCCGCTGAGCGGCCAGTTAAGCTGTTGCCAATCGCCGTGCGCGGTTATGCGCGGCGCATCCTGCAAATCATCCAGACGGCCTTTCAAGGCTGATTTGAACGGTGACGACAACCGATTGTCGAAAGCCAGTTGATGCATGTCGCCGTTGACCGTCGCGGACGCTCGCCATAAACCGTAATCTGCCGTTGCTACCTGCCAATCGGCGGTTAAGCTGAATGGAAAACCCTTGCCCAAGCCCATTTGTCCTGTGGCCGTTGCAACTCCCGGTTTGGCATTGACATCCAGCGAGACGATATTAAGTCGACCGTGTTCGGTGAATGCCGACAAGTGCAGTTTTTCCAGTTGTTGGATCTGCTCGCCTTGCTGAAACGTAAGATCCGTCAACAGCAGGTTTTCAATCACGACTTGCACCGGCAACCGTAGTTCGGCATTAAGGTCGAAACCACTTTCTTCCGATGGAGGTGTTTCGGTCAGGCTAACGTTTACTTCTTCGAGGGTCACATCAACAATTTTTAAAGTGCCCGAGAACAGTTTGGAAGGTTGCCAAACGAACACCAGCTTTTTAACGGCGACCGTTCCCGTATCGCTTTTATAGAACAGATCAGTGAGCACAATACGTTCAAGTATCCGGCCGTCAATGGTTTTAACTGAAGCCTGTATCGGTAACCTTGAGAAAATCGTCTGCAACAGCCAGCGGCTGCCGGTTGCGCTGTTCATCAACCCGAGCAGGCCGACAGGTATCATCAGCACCAGAATCAAGCTAATCAGAAAAATACGTTTCTTCATCTTAAAAACCGCGCCGGGTTCGCGAAAACACGGTTCTCGCTCGCCGCTGTTCCCTGCTTGAAGGCCTCTGCTGTAGGGCGTGCCGCGCGCGCCTTAACGCTTAGGATATGGTCGGTAATAGCTTCCCGAAACATAAACTCATCGTTCCCACGCCCTGCGTGGGAACGCAGCCTGAACCGCTCTGCGCTTCGGGACGCTGGAGCATCCCTGGCTGGGTTACCACGCAGAACGCTCATCGTTATATACAAATACCTGCGAAACACCGTCAACTCCTCGTTCCCACGCGCCGCGTGGGAACGCCGTGCCGGACGCGCTGCGTCCCGTATCGTAAAACGTTGATCGTGACTCGAGGCGCAGCGCGCCTTGACTGCATTCCCACGCGGCGCATAGGAACGAGAACATCCCTGCTTTTATGACAACTCTCGGGCGGAATTGTGTATAACGATGAGCGCAGAGCGTGGGAACCATAAGCGGAAGTTATTAATGGAGTCCTTAAGGCGCGCGCGGCGCGCCCTACCGGTGCAATGCCGCATCTCGCTGAATATTTTCGTGCTTTTCGTGTCTTTCGTGGACAAACTGTTTTTTCCGCAATCATAGCCGTGCCCCCGCGGCAAAATGGATTTGAAACGAGGAATCCGATTCGCTCAACGGCAAGGCAAAATCCAGCCGAATCGGACCGATAGGCGAATACCACCTGACGCCTAAACCCACGCCGGTTTTGATACTGATATGATCGAGATTATAAGCGTTGCCGCCGTCGATAAATGCCGCGACACCCCAGTCATCAAGCACGGCCTGTTCGTATTCCGCGCTGACTACGCTTAAGAACTTGCCGCCGACCACATTGCCCAAATTATCCTTAGGCCCCAGTTCCTTATAAGCGTAGCCGCGTATGCTGTTCATACCGCCGGCATAAAACCGGTACGAGGTCGGCAGCCTGTCGAATTGATCGACCAGCGTTGCGCCTTGCTCGGTTCGGGCAATCAATTTGCCGCTCCAGGGTAACGGGTGTATCCATACCGCGGATGCCGAACCCTGCGCAAAACTGACATCGGAGATTGGATTTTTATAGCTGCCGGCCAGGTTAAACTCCAGGCGATGGCCTCGGGTGGGGCGCAGTGCGTTATCGGAAACAGAACGCAGCCAACTGCCGCCCGGCACTAATAAAAGCACCTGATTTGAGATTGTGCCGGTACTAAAGTCTTCGTAGACGGAGTCGATAAACAGCGTCTGCTTCCAACCGCTGTCGAAATCGTGTTTCAAGCGTGCGGAAAGTTTGCCCGACAGGGACTTATAAGTGTCGGTATCTTCTCTCTTGAGCCCGCCGCCGAAACTGAAGAAATCGCTGGCCGGGTTATCCAACGGCACGTTATATTCAACATCCGCCGTTGACAGCACCGGGGAAAGATCGATATTGGCGTTAAGAAAATGCCCCCGGCGATTCAATCGGCGGTTTTTATACGAAGCGTTCAGCAACGGCCCGATGTCGGTGTCGAAACCTACGCCGAAGCCGTAATGATGGATTTTTTCAGGATACAGTTTAACGGTGACGGGGACTCGCTTTGGGTCGACATAAGCGGTATCGGGGCGTATCTCCACGCTCTTGAAATAGCCGCTTTTTGACAGCGCATTATGGGTTTTAGCCAATTGCTCGCCGGAATAAAAGTCGCCGCTTTTGATGGTAATGAATTTACCGACAAACTCGGGATTCAAAATATCCTGTTCGACAATAACGTCGCCAAACACCTTGCGTTTTCCGGCATCAAAGACCAGCTTGATGTGCGCCTTGTTGGCGGCTTTATCGATGAGCAGTTTTTTTTCCGGGAACGAGGCTTGCAAATAACCTCTTTCCAGCGCCAGCGATTCAAGCCGACTCTTCATTTTTTCGTATTGATCGTGGCGCAGAGGCTTACCGGTTGGGGTTAGCAGCGTATTACGCAGTTTTTGAAATTCAGGGTCGTCGCGGGCATCGCCAATGAGGTTGATAGCGATGTCGGCAACGATGGTCTGCGGGCCGGAATCAAGCGCAAAGTCCGCCTGCCAACATTCAGTATTGAAAGCCAATGCTTTTTTGATGATGGGATGGTAATACCCCAAAGCCCGCAAAGCCTGGGATATTTCTTCATCGGCTTTGTCAAACAAGCCGCGTATTTTCCATTCCGGCGATGCGCATTTTTCTTCCGAAAGCGACAGCATGAGCTGAACATTTTTTTTGGCTTCGCTTTCAAGTCCGGTGACAGCGACTTTTGCATCAACACCGGGGGCCGCTAAATACAGCAGTATGAATAGCACAACGCCGAGGCTTGCAGGAATTAGTCGCATTCTAGTTATCCGAAGATATTTTGTCCTGCATGTGTAGATACTCTGTGCGTATCATTGAATGCTGAAAGGTACGCACAGCGCACCTTACGAGGCTATCAGGCCGATCATTTCCTGGCTTCCTTCAAGTAAAAAATGACTGACCAAGGACTTAAACTACCTTGTCGCACGTTCTTCTTCACCTTGGAATCGCCGGCAAACAACACCTCACCGTTACCATGACAGTCAACCGTTGCCGGTTCACTGCCCAGGTTGGCCGCCAGCATTAAAGTCGATCCGTCGTTCAAGCGCCATTGCACGCTTATTGCCCGGTCATCCAAAACCCGGTACTGGGCTGATCCTGGGGGCATTGCCTTTAGCCTTGGGCTTATCTGACGGCGACGAATACGCAATAATTCCCGGTGATAGTCGAACCACTGTTGATGCGGCTCCCGTTCTAATTCGTCCCATGCAAGCTTGGCCGCTTGATAGGTTTCAATGGCATTGGGTAACGGTATTTTTCGGCGCATTTCATCATCGTTAAACGCCGCGAGCTTGGCGAATCCCTGTAATCGCCCCTCGTTCACTTTCTCGCCCAACGCCTCGGGAAAATCCACAAAGTAGGTGAATGGCCGGCTACAGGCCCACTCCTGCCCCATAAACAGCAAGGGTGGCGACGGCGACAGCAATAATATCGCTGTCGCCGCTCGCAGGGCTTCCGGTGGGCAAAGACTGGAGATGCGCTCGCCCAATGCCCGGTTGCCTACCTGGTCATGATTTTGTAAAAAGGAGACAAAAGCCGTCAGCGGCACATCCGAACAGGACTCGCCCCGATGTTTTCCGTCCCGATAAGCGGAGACTTCGCCCTGATAAGCGAAACCTTCGGTTAAACAACGGCCCAGTTGCTGGAGAGGCTGCTGACTATAATCCCGGTAATAACCGGTACTTTCCCCGGTTAACAGGACATGCAGGGCATGATGCATATCGTCATTCCACTGCGCATCGAAATAACGCTGCGGCAAGGAGGGATCGTGCCTTAAATAACGGGCGGCATTATTGTCGTTTTCCAGCACCAAATAGACATGGCGATCGTACCCAGGCCCCAGTCGAACCGCTTCGGCCAGTTCTTCCAGAATATCCGGCGACGAGTCATCGAAAATGGCGTGTACGCCATCAAAGCGCAAACCGTCGAAATGATATTCTTCCAGCCAATACAGGGCATTATGGATAAAAAACCGGCGCACCCAATGACTCTGTTCAGGATAGAAATTAACGGCATCGCCCCAGGGCGTATGGAACCGGTCGGTAAAAAATTCCGGCGCGTACAGATGCAGGTAATTGCCTTCCGGGCCGAAATGGCTGTACACCACATCGTTAAAGACCATCAGGCCTTTGGCGTGAGCGGTTTCAATCAGGTCTTTAAGCTCATCTGGCGTACCGTAACGGCTGTCAGGCGCAAACGGCAATACACCGTCGTAGCCCCAATTATGGCGACCGGGAAAATCGGCAATGGGCATCAACTGGATTGCAGTCACGCCTAAATCGACCAGATAATCCAGACGTTCTTTTACCCCGGAAAAAGTGCCTTGTTCAGTAAAGGTGCCCACATGCAGCTCATAAAACACAGCCTCTTCCCAGGGCCGTCCTTTCCAGGCGGCATCCTGCCATTGCCATGAATCGGGATCGATAATTTGACTGGAGCCCTCGACGTCCTGCGGCTGATAGCGGGATGCAGGATCGGGCACATAGCGTCTGCCATCGATCCTGTACTGGTAATAAAATCCGCTACCGGCGAGTCCGGTCGTAATGCCGTACCAGCCACCGGCTTCCGCCGCCATGGTCAAGCTGATTTCGGGCGCATGTCCTTGCAGGCACAATTCAACCTTATCGGCTCCAGGCGCCCATAATCGAAAACTGACCCTGCCGTCATCCAGGATATGAGTTCCGAAAGGCATGGGATGGCAGCGGTGTACGGTTGACATAGGAATATTCTCTGTAGGGCGTGCCGTGCGCGCCTTGGTTTCGCTTTGATTTCTCTAAGGCGCGCATAGGGCACGCCCTACTCACTACCACCTCGTCACGGTCATCCAGTTAAGACACGTTCATCTATTTTCACGGGCAATGCGTAACATCAGTTAGGATTTAAGTTTTTACTTTGATTGCAACTATTCCTCTTCCTGTTACCGGTCTTAAATCTTTTCATTCGTACATGAAATACAAGCACTTGTAGCCATTCTATGTAGGGAAAGAAGAGAAAAACACTCGTACAAATACTTAGCCGTTTCAGCCACGGCCGCCGCGCCGTGTGCGCCTTCTCAGCTGTCCAGGGAAGGCGCCACGAAACACAAGCCGCTCCGATATTCCGGAGCCCACTTATATTATTAACTGATGTTGCGCACGCGGCCTTCTGGGTCCTTTTACTTGGCTTGCCATTGTCCGCTGGATTCATCCTTCTCGTATTTCTTTTTGACCGCGCCCCAAGCCACCCGGTGCGCGCGTTCTTCATCGTGCCCATATTCGTCCCAAGCGTTGTTGAAAGCCGCTTGGTAAATCTCCTGGGCGTGTATCGGCAAATGCTCCCGCACGCTGTTGGGCAAATCGCTTAACTCTTTATAGGGCATGTCCTACCTCCGTAAACCCTGGGTCGACGACGTTACGCGCCAGACGATGTTGCCTACATCATCGGCGACCAGCAGCGCCGCGTGGGTGTCGAGCACGACACCCACCGGCCTCCCGAACGCATCGCCATCGGCGCTAAGAAAGCCCGTCAGCACATCGATCGGATCGCCGAAAGGTTGTCCTGCTTTGAAAGGGACAAAGATGACCCGGTAGCCGCTGTGCGGCTTGCGGTTCCACGAACCGTGCTGGCCGATGAACACGCCGTTATCGAACGGCGCTGGCCATGCGCGGCTCCTGGAAAAAGCCAGGCCGAGTGGCGCGGTATGCGGCCCGAGCGCATAATCCGGCACCCTTGCCTTGATGACCCACTCCGGTTGTTGGGGTTGCACGCGTTCGTCAAGATGCCGACCAAAGTAGCTGTAAGGCCAGCCGAAGAAGCTGCCGTCGGGAACCGACGTCAGGTAATCCGGAACCAGATCGCTGCCGAGTTCATCGCGCTCGTTGACCACGGTCCAAAGCGCACCGCCATCCGGCTCCCAAGCCAAGCCGTTGGGATTGCGCAGACCGGACGCGTAGATGCGGTAACTTCCATGCTTCGGGTCCACTTCCCAGATGGCGGCGCGGCCGACCTCCTCGTCCATGCCGTTCTCGGCTATATTGCTGTTCGACCCCACCGTCACGTAGAGCCGCGCCCCGTCCCGACTGGCCAGGAGATTTCGGGTCCAGTGGTAATTGTTTGGACCCGCCGGTAAATCGATCACCTTGGTCCCCGGCTGAGTGATCCTGATTACACCTTCCGTATAAGGAAATTTCACCACCGCATCCGAGTTGGCCACGTAGAAATCGTTGCCTACCAGCGCCATGCCGAACGGCGAGTTTAACCCTTCGATGAAGGTCGAGCGTATTTCCGCGACGCCGTCGCCATCGGCATCGCGCAGCAAGGTGATGCGATTGGCGCTGGGTACGTCTGCACCGGCCTCGTTCATGACCCACTCCGTGATCCAGTCCTTGATGCTGTTTCCGTCCTCGGGCTTGGGCGGCGCATTGGTTTCGGCGACCAATACGTCGCCGTTGGGCAGCACATAAAGCCAACGCGGATGATCGAGCCGGTCGGCAAAGGCGTTTACGCTCATCCCTGCAGCCGCCACCGGTTTTCCATTTTCAGGCCAGCCCTTGGCCGGGGCGATGTTCACCGTGGGAATCAAGGCCGGGTTGGGCGGCGGCAACTGGGGATGAGCGCCGACGCCCGCCGAAAGCGGCAACCGCGCCTCCTCGCCACACGCCGTTAGCGCCAGCACCGCGAACAACAAGTATCTTGGATAAATGTCCATGCGTTTAATGATGGGCGCCAGCCATTTCCCGGCAACTCTCGGCGCAGTCTCGACAGGCCTTGACGCATTCATCCATAGCGCCGAGCCTCTCGCAACTCGCCGCGCATGCCTTGCAGATTTCGGCGCAGACCTCGCAAAGACGATGCTGAAAATGAGAGCTACTGAGCTGAAAGTTGGCCGATGTCTGGCAGATCTCGGCACAGTTCATCATCAGACGGAAGTATTCCGCCTCGACGTGCTTTCCGCCGGTATTGAGGCAACAGTTCATGGCGGTTTACAGGCAAACTTGATGGCAACGACTACAAGCTTCTATGCAGGCTTGCATGGCGTGTTTAGTGTGGGCTGGTTTGTTCATAGGATTCTCCTAAGGTAAAAACACAAGCGTGGCTAAAGATGGCAAGTCATCTCGATCAAGCACCGGGCTTTCGGAGAGAACCGGGACTTGTCAAAACCTTGAAAGCACTGTAACCGCAAAACCAGCCGCAGTCGGTACGGTAACGAACATACAGTCAGGGGCTACCGCTGGAGCTATTTGTTCGTTATTGTCAGTTTGTCCTCAACATCGATTACCCCTTTGGTATTGCGTACTATTTGGCGCACCAAATCGGCCTCGATATCCGAATCCAGCTCACCTTCGAGAAATACAACGCCATTTTTTTGGCGTTGTATGAATTTTCAGGCCGTGCGTATTTGGATCCAACAACAATCGGGATTTCACCCTGGCGGTGATATTGGCATCTTCCACAAAATGCAGGAATGAACTTTGTTCAGTATCGCGTTTAGCTTCGGGATTGACGTTCAATTTCTTGTCGACCTTCTTGACGCCCTTGACGCCTTTTGCAAGTTCCCCGGCCAAGTCGCTTTCGATGTCGTTTTCCACCATACCGGTTAAGGTAACCACACCACTGTTCACATTAACGTCTATCGTAAAAGGGTTCAGATGCTCGCTTTCAGCCAGATATCCGAAGTTTGCTCAGCCTCGTCTGCGGTCGCCGTGAAACCTATTAATGACAAGACCAATGTCAGAATGACCAGGTATCTCGTTTTCATGCTCAACTCCTATAAGAGGTTAACCCCAGAGCACCGATCACGATCAGGTAAATGGCCACGATAAGATTTAAAAGCTGAGGCATAATCAAGATGAGAATGCCGGAAATCAAAGCCAAAATTGGTTCCATATTGCTTAAAGAGAAGTTTATTTTCATGAGCGTATCCTCGGTTTACTGATTGGCGAAGCGCGATCATTGTTCCCCACGGAGCCGTGGCGCATTACACAGCTCCGGGGATGGACATCACATTTTGCCGACGGGCTCTTCAACAGGCTTCTTGATCCAAAGCTTGCACCATGCATCGGTGCTGATGCTTCCTTCGACAATCATGCAGGAATCAGGCGGGATAAAATGCATGCAGTTACCACACTTCTGATCACCTTTCGGTTGATTCTGGTATTGCGCTTGCGCCTTGGTCATCTTGCCCGACTGGGCCAGACTCAAACGTGGCAGGCACCATGCGCATCCGGTAGCAAGCAAACTGCGTAATACAATTCGACGGGGATGATTATGAGTTGACATGACGGATTCTCCTTTTGCAAAACAATAGAGTAGGTACGGTGTCCGGCTTAAGTACAAAACTTCCAAAAATGGAAGTAAAACAGGTAAGTTTCTACTTAAATTTGGACATAGCGTTCTCCACGGAGGTTTTAAGATCATTCCAGGCATGTTCCAGTCCCGGTTTGAGTTCCTCCCATGCCTGTTCTCCTGATGTCGACAGCTCTTGCAATTTCGTTTGCGCAGCCGCCTGTTTGGTGCGTAACGCCTCGATCTGCTCGTAATATTCGATTTTCGCTTCCGCTTTCGCCTGATCCGCTTTGGCTTTTAATTCATCGATCTTGGCGCTCCACTCTCGCAGTTGGGCATCGAATTTCTCTTGATAGGCTTCTTTCTTGTTCATGATTTTCCTCCTTGACGGGTTGCAGGTCAGTGCCTTGAAAACTCGGCGCCGATAAATAGCGCCGATGTCTCGAAACAAAGCAATGACCTGATTATTTCATCACTGGCCTTTGCCGGGCAAAACGGGCGTCGCCATTGTTTTGGGTGCGTCGGTTATGGTCACTTCGACGCGCCGGTTTTGCTGACGCCCTGAGGCGCTTGAGTTTGTTGCGATAGGGTAATCCTCACCCATGCCTTGTGCAGTGATGCGTTCAGGCGCGACACCGTTGGTAACCAGGAAATTTCTGACGGCCTCGGCCCGTCTCTGTGAAAGCTGGGCGTTATAGTCCGAAGATCCCTGGCTGTCGGTGTGGCCCTCGATCTTCACCATGGTGTCGGCATGCACTTTTAAATATTCCACCAAGGGATAAATATTCTGAAGACTTCCAGCCTTCAGATCGGAGCGCGCCGTATCGAACAGTACATCGCCTAATGTCACCAGAATACCTTGCGGGACTTTTTTGGCCTTTAACCGCGCAATTTCTGCATCGCGGGCTTTCAGGCGAATCTCGTCTCTTTTGGCGCTTAATTCTTCAAAAGCTCTTTTCGATGCGGTCTGACTTGCGGTGGCTCGTGCTAAATCCACCTTTCGGCTGGTCAGGTAGGAAAGATGGTCTGTTTCTTCCGAATCCTCATCTTCCTGCCAGGATGCCTCTGCTTTTTGCAGCAGCTTTTCCGCCGCAAACAAATCTGCAGAAGCATCGGCTTTCACGGCGGAATCATTTGCCGCTTGCTGATAGTCCGAACGCGCTCTCTCAAGGCTCATATTGACGCTTGGTGCGCAAGCTGTCATCAATGCACTCAATAGGACAAGAGGGATACTGCTCAACCATGATGGTTGGAAAGGGGTTTGTGATCGCATGGTACGCCTCCAAAAGGGCTGGTTATTGTTGGCTTTCGCTTTCTCGCGAAGCTTCCTGTTTCAAGGCTTGAATCGCTTTCTTCATGTCATCCGTTTCCTTGGCCTGTTTTGCCGCCTCGGCTTTAGCATTGGCCAAAACCGCTTCGGAAAATGCTTCTTCGGCCATTCTACGTGCCTCGTCATTTTCTTCATCAGCCATCTGCTTGTTGGCACGACTAAGTTTGGTACGGGCGCTGCTTAACAATTGCGGTTCGTACTGCGAGGCCCCTGCCCGGTCTGCATCCTGAATGGCTGTTTCGGCCTGTGAAAGCGCCTCTTTCGGCGGCGTCGAACTGCAGCCCGGCAAGAACAGCAATAAGCTTGTCAATATTGCCGAGGAACCTGATCTCAAAAACGTGTTAGCTGTGAACATGGTATGTACCTTCTATTAATCTACGGATTCGCAAGAACCCAGGTTGCGGATTGACGTATAGGTAGTTTTGATGAAAATCCGAAATATCATTGGCTTTTTTGATATTGTGGAGAATCATCTGACCAACCCCAAAACGCCGACGATAATAAGATAAATGGCGATGATGTAATTCAACAAGGCAGGACGAATCAGTATCAGAATCCCGGCGATAAGCGAGAGCAATGCTTGTTCATTGACATACATAGAGTCACATTCCTTCTGTCATGGCTTGAGTTAAATTGTTCTTGACCGGACTCGACTGATTCTCCCCCCCCCATTACAACGTTACAATATTACGAACTACATACAATATGTACGAATACCCATATAAGCTCGAAAAACAGACGACTCTGATATTCCAAAGCCTGTTTGCGTTATTAACTGATGTTACGCATGCCGGCCTTTGAGCGAATCCAATTTAGCCATGGTCTGGCGAATGGCGAGTTTAACCCTTCGATGAAGGTCGAGCGTTGTTCACCGTGGGAATCAAGGTCGGGTTGGGCGGCGGCAGCTGGGGATGAGCGCCGACGCCCGCCGAAAGCGGCAACCGCGCCTCCTCGCCACACGCCGCTAGCGCTAGCGCCAGCACCACGAACAACAAGTATCTTGGATAGATATCCATGCGTTTAGTGATGGGCGCTAGCCATTTCCCGGCAACTCTCGGCGCAGTCTCGACAGGCCTTGACGCATTCATCCATAGCGCCTAGCCTCTCGCAACTCGCCGCGCATACCTCGCAGATTTCGGCGCAGACCTCGCAAAGACGATGCTGAAAAGGAGAGCTACTGAGCTGAAAGTTGGCCGATGTCTGGCAGATCTCGGCACAGTTCATCATCAGACGGAAGTGTTCCGCCTCGACGTGCTTTCCGCCGGTATTGAGGCAATAGTTCATGGCGGTTTGCAGACAGACTTGATGGCAACGACTACAAGCTTCTATACAAGCTTGCATGGCGTGTTTAGTGTGGGCTGGTTTATTCATAGGATTCTCCTAACGTAAAAACAAGCGTGGCTAAAGATGGCAAGTCATCTCGATCAAGCACTAGATTTTCGGATAGAACCGGGACTTGTCAAAACCTTGAAAGCACTGTAGCCGCAAAACCAGCCGCAGTCGGTACGGTAACGAACATACAATCAGGGCCGACGCTGCGAGACAGGAGTCGAGTAGTCCCCAGAAGCGATAGCGCATGTGTTTTCACGAAGCGCTTTTTGCGTAGTGAAAATGCAGGCTTTCCGAAATCGCGTCGAGTCATTGCGAGAATGATATTGGATACCCTTTGTTTGGGCATCCAACGAAAGAAGCAGGACGGCTGGGGCGGCCGCAGGCATTAGCGGTCGCGTAGCTTTTGCCGCTTGTTGGGCAGGGATGCCCATAAAAGCTTTCGCAAAAATAGCGACTCCCCGACGTTCTCCGCTGAGTAAAATCCACAGAACCGCGTTGAGAAAGCGCCGGCATTTTTCCACTGACCTACGAAGATCCGTTGGTTTAGCCGTAGCAATTTATAAATCGTACGCCACTCTTCGGCGGTTAATTCAGCTTGATTGCACATTTCGGGTCAAATAACCGGGAATCTGCAACGCGGCGGCCCAGCCTAACCTCCCATTCTGAAAGCAGGTCGCGGAGCGTATTGAAATTCAATGGCTTGATTAGGTGATGATCAAAACCCGCTTCTTGCGAACGGGCTAATTCCTCGGCCCGCCCATAGCCGCTTAATGCTACCAGCAGCAAATCGCCCCCGTTGGGCAGTTTCCTGATACGCTGAGCCACCTGATAGCCATTCTCTACGGGCATTCCGATGTCCAGCAGCACCACGTCGGGATGGAATGCCTCGATCAGCGTTATGGCGTGCGCGCCGGAATCAGCCATTTTGACCTCGTAGCCATTCAGCTCCAGAAGGAGGGCTGTACTCTCCCTTCGCTGCGAGACAGGAGTCGAGTAGTCCCCAGAAGCGATAGCGCATGTGTTTTCACGAAGCGCTTTTTGCGTAGTGAAAATGCAGGCTTTCCGACATCGCGTCGAGTCATTGCGAGAATGATGTTGGATACCCCTTGCTGGGTATCCAACGAATGAAGCAGGACGGCTGGGGCAGCCGCAGGCATTAGCGGTCGCGTAGCTTTTGCCGCTTGTTGGGCAGGGATGCCCATAAAAGCTTTCGCAAAAATAGCGACTCCCCGAACGTCGGCATCATCGTCCACCACCAGCACCCGCATGCCTGCGTCAGGCAATAGCGTTGGTGTCTCGGCGGCAGGAAAGCCGGTCGCTTCGGCAATCGTCGGCAACCGGATGCTGAAGGTGGAGCCCCGTCCGACGCCAGGGCTTGATGCAGTGACCTGGCCGCCGTGTAGTTCCACCAGCCGCTTTACCAGGGTAAGTCCAATGCCTAGTCCGCCCTGAGAACGATCCAGGGTACGCGCGCCCTGTTCGAATAAGTCGAAAATCGTCGGCAATAGTTCCGCCGAGATACCAGTGCCGTTGTCATGCACCTGGATCTCAACTTCGGCCTCAAGCAGTTGGACATTAACCTCGATTTGACCGCCTTCCAGAGAGTATTTGCCGGCATTGTCGAGTAGGTTAAGTAACACTTGAGACAGGCGCACGGCATCGCCCTCCAACAGTATCGGCTGTTCTGGCAGACAAACATCGAGATGTTGTTGTTTGGCCAAGATGGGGCCGCGCGCCGTTTCCAAGACGGACTTAATCACTTCGACAAGGTCGAGTCGCTCTTTCTTCAGCGAAATTTTGCCACGCGCGATACGGGAAACATCCAGTAGATCGTCCACCAGATGAGTGAGGTGCATCACTTGCCGCTTAATGATTTCCGTAGCCCAGATGAGCCGCGGGTTTTCCAGCTTCAGCATATCCAAAATATGGGCCGCGTTGCTGATGGGAGCCAGTGGGTTTCTCAGTTCGTGAGCCAGCATGGCCAGGAATTCGTCCTTACGTTGGTCAGCCTCGCGCAGGGCCGCCTCGGCCTGTTTGCGTGCGGATATATCACGGCTCACGGAGGCGATACCTATTGGCTCGCCGGTGCTGTCTTTGATGAAGAACACGTTGTAGAGCATCCAGATGGCGGCGCCGCTCTTGAAATGACGAAACCTGATTTCCACATCAGCGTGACCCTCGCGCACAACGCGCGGGAAGAATTCATCCAGGATGAAGCGCTGGTCTTCGGGGAAGAAAAACTCCTGGACCGGCGTTCGGATGCACTGCTCCAGATTGTCGAGGCCGATCAGGCGCATGCCGGCTTCGTTGACGTAGAATAGAATGAAATTCATGTCGCACATGCCGATGAACTCCATGCTGTTGTCGGCCAGTGAAACGAACTTTTTCCGTTCCAGCTCCATGTGCTTGCGTTCGGTAATGTCGCGCAAGGCGATGACGTAGCCGGGTTGTCCGTCCCACTCCAACGGCGAGGAACGCATTTCTGCCCAGACGAGTCCGTTCGGACGGATCAGATTAATGTCCTGATAGCGGTTTTTATCAGGATTGACTGGAATCGCCAGCGATTGACCGATTATCGGGCTGCGTGCCAGCAGGATTTCGGCCGCTTGGTTGGCATAGAGTACGACGCCCTTGCTATCCACAACCAAAACGCCGTCGGTGATAGTGTCGAGAATCAGGTCGAACTTGGGGTTGTGAGTGGTCATAGCCGGTAAGTTTGCTTAAACGATGATGGTTTGTGAGCCGACTCCTTTAGCTTCGGTGGTAATGGCCGCGATGACGGAAGGCACCCTCGACAGGTCGCCGAGCAGTTTCAGCACGGGTTCCGGCACATCGCGCACCAGCATCGGCGTTGCAAACACGTCTTTTTCCAGGGCTTTTTCCGGCATGCCCAATACTTCGACGACGTTTAAAACCCAGTATCCGGGATCGTAGAGGTTGGCGAGCGCAGCGGTAATCTGCTCGACCAGACGGCGGGTTTCGCTGTTCAGCGAGACCACGTACAGAGTTAGGACCAGTTTGTGCGGCGTTACGCGCTGTGCTTCCTGAGGAAGGGTAGTACGGGCGATCTGGGCGATATTACGAATTTGTTCGGAAGACAGTGGCTTGCTGGCCAGTTCGAACTGAAAGCCTTCCTCATGTATGCTTTTCAGCTGATCCATGTATTCGGTGGCAAAAGCGGTGACGATATAAACGTTCAGTGTTTCGTCAATGGCTTTCAAGCGGCGCAAGGTTTCCACTCCATCGATGCCGGGCATGCGCAGATCGAGAAAAATCAAATCGGGACGTTCGGTGAGGGTCATCTCGATGCCTTGCAAACCGTTTTCGGCTTCACGAACCGAGAAACTGTCATCTTCCAGAATCAGTTTGAAGGCACTGCGCACCGCAGGATCGTCGTCTATTACCAGAATGTTGCTTGCCATATATCGTGTCTCTTGTGTATTGGGATTTAAATGCTCAAACAGGGAGAAATCGTAACCTCATGCAGCAGCCGTGTCCATATATACTCTCCACCTGTACATTGCCTCCGACGTCCTGAACCAGACGGCGGATGACCGACAAGCCCAGACCGGTACCTTTTCCGGGAGGCTTGGTGGTAAAAAACGGATCGAAAATTTTGCTTTGCACATCTTGGGGGATGCCGGAACCATTATCGGTCACGCTCAATTCAAGCATCTCCTCCACGGGCCTGACTATGATTTTGATTTGCGGTTGCGAGCTGTCGGTTAGCGCGTCGCGGGCGTTAATGATCAGATTGACCAGAATCTGTTGCAGGCTGTCGGCGCTACAGCGGATGGCTGGCAGATCGTCGGCGGCATCGACTTCAACGGCTATGCCGCCTTTGCTCAATTCGCCTTCCAGCAGCAACAGACTTTGCCTGATGACTTCCGTGATCCGGCAGTTGCCGCTGGGGACCGATCGGGTGTGGATAAATAGCAGCATGTTGCTGACAATTTTCTTGATGCGGTGAATTTGCTGTAGCGCCTGATCGAGAACTTCCTTTGATTTGGCATCGGTGCTTCGGTCTGCGGCGAATTCGACAAAATTCATCACGCCCATCAGCGGGTTGTTGATCTCATGCGCCACACCGCCGACCAGCGTCCCCAATGCCGAGAGTTTTTCCATCTGCAGCATGTGTTCCTGGTTTTCCTGTAGTTTTGTATAGGCCAGCCGGGTTTGTTCCAGCAGGCGGGCGTTTTCCAGGGAAATCGCCGCCTGGGCGGTCAGAAGTTCGGTCATATCGGTTTTTTCTGCGGTAAATACGCCTGCCGACAGCCGATTTTCCAGATAGAGCAGGCCGATAAGTTCGTTTTGCTTGATGATCGGCAGGCACAGCAGCGAACGCAGTTTTAGCGCCTGCACTTCCGGAGTATTCTGAAACTCGCCTTCGGCCATCGCGTCATGCAATAACACTTTTTTACGCGTGCGCAGCACGTAATTAACGATGGCGCGGCTGATGTTGCTGCGGGTCTGGTTAAGGTTGAGATGTCGGCGGTTAACAATGTGTCTTTTACCGGCATGGCTTTCGGTAGCGATCACCAGTTCATCCGCTTCCTTGATCAGCAAATAGCCGTGCTGTGCCCCCGAGCTTTCCAGCACTACGCTCATGATTTTTTGCATGAGCCGATTCAGATCGACTTCCGCCGACAAGGCCAGCGCCGATTTGATCAGATAATTAAAGTCGAGATTCGGCAGCGTAGCCGATGCGCCGGGGGCAACGGTTTTTTCGGCGCGAACCGTATTGTCGGGGGCGGTGTCAGGGTGACGCTGCTGCAATAGTGCGCTTTTTCGATCGGCGCGGCATCCCCGATACATGCGCCGCGCTGCGCCGTAGTAAAGTTCGGCATCGCCGAGCTTGCCATCTGTCAGCACCTCGGCCAACGCTTCGTATAAATGTCCGGTAAGCAGGTCGTAGTTTTGTGCCTGGGCGATCGCGATGGCATCCAAATACAAGTTGCGGGCGTCCCGCATTTGGTTTTGAGCGCGGGCGATCTCGGCATGAATAAAGGCCAGAAAGGGTTTCAGCAGCGGTCCGAGACGGGCCCAGGTTTCCAGTTCGGTTAGCAATGGCGCGATTTCCGCTTCAAGCGTCGGCCAGTCGGCACCCTCCGGCCAGCGCAGGCGATTGACGATACGGAACACATACCAGAGACGTTTCAGCACGTTATCGGTCAGGCCGTGCAGATAGCGTTCCACTGTTTGCAGGGACACTGCCGCCGCCGCATAATCGCCCAGATAATGCTGCGCGAAACCCAACAGCGCAAAATAACTGCCGGAAGCGGAAACATAATTGTCGGCTTCCCAGCGCGCCAGCGTTTCGGCCATGTTCACCGGCTGGTAATCGGCTTTCATCGGCGCCACCCAGCCGGCCAGCACGGCTTCGGCAAGGCCGACCGAGAACGACAGTTGATTTTTGCGGGAAAAATGCAGGCATTCCTCGGCGGCTTCTTCAACTAAATGCAGATTCTTGCCCTGCACCTGCAAATTCCACATCAACGGCCCATAGGACAAGCCCGCGTTGTACAAATCGCCGCAATTCTTACCGCACTGTATGGCTTTGTGGCAGTAATCGACGATCTCGGCCGGGTGGCTGCGCGAGTGCATGTTGCACCAGACAATGCCGTTCATACCGCGGGTGGCGCCGAAAGTATTGGGGTGTTTTGCACACAGATCGTGGGCCAGATCCTGGTAAAGGAAGGCTTGTTCGAACTTACCCTGCTCGCCGAGATTGAGGCCCATGATTGAAAACGAATAAATCACCGATTCATCCATGCCGCCCTGTAAGCAATGCACCGTCGATTGCGCCGCCGATAGATACAGCTGCGGTACCAAGCCGGACATATAGAGATCGGGGATCAGCTCGCTGTAAAACGCCAGCTCGATCTTGCTTTTGCGGTCCTGGGTAAAGGGCATGTGCAGGATGGTCGTCCAGACGTCGCCTTGCTGTTCGATTTCCGCCATTAACGCCAGCATCCGCTGCCGGGCTGTCTCGGGCTGTTCGGGAATTGACTTGTCGAAATAGGCCAGGCCGCGGTTGGCGGTCGCTATCGCCTTGTTGAAATTGCCGAACGAGGACAACGACGTGGTCTGTTCCGCCAGGGCTTCGGCTTTGTCCAGATCGCTGACCGCGTGTTCGATCAGATGATTAAGCAGCACTTCCGATTTTTCATAACGGCCGCACATCAGCTGTAACTTCTCATTATCCATAGGTAGCGGCAGCCCGAATCAAATCGGATAGCGGTGGAATGTTACTTTCGCCCAGCAGCCTATCCTTAAGATAATGCCAAAATGAAAGCCCATGCTTTAGACAGGTCT
>Ga0208627_1000140_pt1 | contig 27070 bp, 17 predicted proteins | sample LakWasMet13_LOW5_2_FD_183861 | JGI IMG/M metagenome (GOLD analysis project Ga0208627, IMG submission 183861) | Freshwater sediment methanotrophic microbial communities from Lake Washington under simulated oxygen tension - Sediment Metagenome... | ecosystem: Environmental > Aquatic > Freshwater >... | reverse complement strand
ATCTCCAGGGCGCCCCGGCCGGGCATCCTCGAGGTCTCGATGAACAGGATGTCCCCGCCCACCGGCGTCCACGCGAGGCCCGTCGCCACGCCCGGCGCCGCCGTGCGCTCGGCCACCTCGCTGAAGAACTTCGCCCGGCCGAGGTACTTCGCCACGTCCGGCGCGTCGACCACCACCCTGGCCAGCGTCTGGTCCGCCGCCCTCGCGACCTCCAGGGCCACCGCCCGGGTGATGCGGGTGATCTCCCGGGTGAGCTGCCTCACCCCGGCCTCGCGGGTGTAGTCCCTCGCGATGGCGCGCAGCGCCTCGTCGGTGAAGGTGAGCACCTCCTCGGGGATCGCGTGCTCCTTGCGCTGCTTGGGCACCAGGTGCTGCCTCGCGATCTGCACCTTCTCCTCGGTGGTGTAGCCCTGGAGCTCGATGATCTCCATGCGGTCGCGCAGCGGCGCGGAGATGGCGCCGAGGTCGTTGGCCGTGCACAGGAAGAGCACCTCCGAAAGGTCGAAGGGGATCTCCAGGTAGTGGTCGGTGAAGGTCTTGTTCTGCTCCGGGTCGAGCACCTCCAGCAGCGCCGCCTCGGGCGAGCCGCCCCAGCCGCTGGTGAGCTTGTCGATCTCGTCGAGCAGCACCACGGCGTTGCGGGCCTTGGCCTTCTTGAGGGCGGCGATCACCCGCCCCGGCAGGGCGCCGACGTAGGTGCGGCGGTGACCGCGGATCTCCGCCTCGTCGCGCACCCCGCCCAGGGAGATGCGCACGAAGGGCCTGCCCGTGGCGTCGGCGATGGACTGCCCCAGGGAGGTCTTGCCCACCCCTGGAGGACCAGCGAGGCAGAGGATGGTCCCCCTCCCGCTGCCGGTCAGCTTGAGCACCGCCATGTGCTCCAGGATGCGCTTCTTCACGTCGTCGAGGCCCGCGTGGTCGGCGTCGAGCTGCCTCGCCACGGCGTCCACGTCGTCGGTCGCGGCGCTGCGCTTCGTCCACGGCAGGTCGGCGATGAGCTCCAGGTAGGTGCGGATCACGTGGGCCTCGGCCTGCTGTCCGGCCATGGACTCAAGCCGCCGCAGCTCTCGGTCGGCGACGGAGCGGGCCTCCTCCGGGAGCTCGGCGTCGTCGAGCTTCTTCTTGAGCGCCGACAGGGCGGAGTCGCCCTCGGACTCGTCGCCGATCTCCTTCTTCATCGCGCGAATCTGCTCGCGCAGCAGGGCGTCGCGCTGGTTGCGGCTGACCTCGCGTCGCACGTCCTGGTCGATCTTGGACTTGATGTCGTTGAGCGCGCGCGCCTCGGCCACGAGGCTCGCGACCAGCCTCAGCCGGGCGCCCACCTCGGCCTCGCGCAGCACCTCGACCTCCTTCTGGGAGGGGAGCCCCAGGAGGGCGGCGACCTGGTCGGCCACGCGGCCGGGGTCGGTCTCGTCGGCCTGCACGGTGCCGAGCGACCCGCCGTTGCGCGCGGCGAGCTCGGTCACGTGCTGCTTGAGCGACTGGGCGAGCAGCCGGGCCTCGGCGGCGTCGGCGGTCTCTTCCTCCAGGGCCTCCCCCTCGGCCAGCCAGTAGGGCTCGCTGCGGGCGATGCCGGTGAGCCTGAAGCGCTCGAGGCCCTCCAGCACCACCCGGTAGCCGCGGTCTCGGGTGCGCTCGACCTGGACGATGCGAGCCAGGGTGCCCACCTCGTGAAGGTCGCCGAGGCCGGGGTCGGTCACGCTGGGGTCACGCTGGGTCACGACGCCGAGGATCGCCCGGGCGCCCAGGTCGTCGAGGAGGGCGACCGAGCGGGTGCGCCCGACCGGCAGGGTGAGGGTGGTTCCAGGAAAGAGGGTGCCGCTGCGCAGCGGCAGCAGGGCGAAGGGGGAGCGAGGCATCACGGGCTCGGTTCGGTGGGTCATGTTCTTGGGGGCTCCTTCCGCGATCACTTCGTCGGCGAGCGCGCGCCATCACGGGACCCGTGACGACCACAGGTCGTGGCCTCACAGTCCCTCCGCGCGCCGTCGCTCCCGTCTTAGGCTTCCATCCCGCTGATTCACGTCGACCCCATCGCTTGACGGAGCCGCTCAGCGGGCGTTTCGATTCGAGAGTGAACGGAAACTAAATTCGTTCAATCGTTCGTCAAGGCGTCGGCTGGATTTGCTTCCGCCCCTGCAATACTGAAAGGCATTTCATTCAGAAGTGAAATGTCCGAAGTGCGGACAGTCTTCAAACCAGCTTGAAACGAGAGGTCCGACCCATGGCACGCACCCTGCTCATAGAGATCTCGGCGGCGGCGCCGGCGTCCTCCCCCCCCAACGCCTATGGTGCCGCCGCTTTAATTACTGCCCCCCACGGAGTTCGCTCCGCTGGGGGGCTGCCTCGTTCTGGGGTGGCACCTCAAGGCCGAGGCGATCCTCGACGAAGGTGAACATCCGGCTGAGCCGCCGTAGCTCGTCGGAGCGCTGGGTTCCGGCGCCGTGGCCCACGTCGCGCTGCATGTAGAAGTACACGGGCGCGTCGCCGGCCTGGGCGTCCTGGAGGCGCGCGGCGAACTTGGTCGAGTGGGCCCAGTGTACCCGGGTGTCGTGGTCGGCGGTCTCGATCCACGCGGCGGGGTAGCGGACGCCGTCTCTCACCCGGTGGTAGGGCGAGTAGGCGTGGAGCCATCGGAAGGCGTCGGGCTGCGAGGGGTCGCCGTACTCGCTGGTCCAGATCTCCGCCGGGGGGAAGCGCGCGAAGCGGACCATGTCGTAGAGCCCGACGCTGGAGAAGGTCGCCGCGAAGCGCTCCGGCGCGCGGGTGAGCATGGCGCCCATGAGCAGCCCCCCGTTGGATCCGCCGTTGATGGCGATGCGAGAGGGGTTGCTCCAGCGGCTGGTGGAGAGCCAGCCCAGGACGGCCTCGAAGTCCTCGAAGACGTGCTCCTTGTTGCCCATGGCCCCGGCCTGGTGCCAGTCCTCGCCGAACTCCGCGCCGCCTCGGAGGTTGGCCACCACGTAGATGCCGCCCCGCTCCAGCCAGTAGATGGGGTCGCGGCGGAAGGTCGGGAGCAGCGACACGTTGAAGCCGCCGTAGCCGTAGAGGAGCACGGGGTTGCGCCCGTCCCGGGTGGCGGCTCGGGGGCGGAGGACGAAGGCGTTGATGGGGGTTCCGTCGCGCGAGGGGATGGAGGCGCGCTCCATCACGAAGCGGGAGAAGTCGACGTCCGTGGTGGCGTGGTCGATGACCTGGGGCTGCGGGGCGTGGGCTCGGGCGTCGACGGCCATCACCGCCGAGGGCTCGAAGAAGGACTGGAACCCGAAGACCACCACCGGGCTCTCCCCGCTGGAGACGATGGAGGGCGCGCTCCCCTCGGAGGGCAGCGGAATCTCGCGGCCGTCGGTGCCGTCGAGGGCGAAGGAGCGTAGCCGGGAGGCGATGTTCTGGAGGTGGCCCACCACGAGGCGATCGCCCGCGAGGGTGAAGTCCTCGATGGGGTTCTCTCCCTGGGCGACGACGGTGCGCCACGGGGCGGCGCCGAAGAGGGCGGGCTCGTCGCGCACGGCGGTCGAGGCAGGCGAGGCGAGCACCGCAGCGACCGGGGCGCCGTGGATGGCGAAGCGGGGCGCGCGGTCGTTGGAGAGCACGAACATCCGGCCGCGGTGCACCGTCGCGTGGGAGATGCTCTCCCTCCCGACCACCACCGGGACGGCGCGAGGGAGCGCCCCCTGGGCGACGGGAGCGCGGCGGTCGATGAGCAGCACGTCGGTGCGGCTCCAGCCCTTGAAGAGGTTGACCACCAGCCAGCGGCCGTCGTCGGAGACGTCGGGCGACGGGGCGTAGGTGCGCTCGCTCACCTCGAAGACCCGGGCGTCGGCGGCGCCGTCGGGCGAGGCGCCCAGGCGGTGGAAGAACATCGCGCGCCAGTAGGTGTCCTCGGCCGCGGCGTCGTGGCGGGCTTCGCCCTCTCGGGGATAGCGGGTGAAGTAGAAGCCCGACTCGTCGGGCAGCCAGGAGAGCCGGCACCACTTGGTGTGCGCGATGGCCTCCGGGAGCAGCCGCCCGGTGGCGACCTCCATGACGCGGAGGGTGCTGCGCTCGTCGCCGTTCTGCGAGACGCCAAGCGCGAGGTAGCGGCCGCGAGGCGAAGGGGCCATCCAGTCGATGGCGCTGCGAGGCCCGAGGGTGTGCGGGTCGAAGAGCTGCCTCGGGGGGCTCCACGCTCCCGCGGCGGAGCGCTCGCTCATCATGGCCACGGCCTGCTCCCGGTCGCCGTCGCGCTTCGTGTAGAAGACCCGAGACCCGCCGATGGAGGCGCCCCGGAGGTTGCCGATGGCGAGCAGCTCTCCGAGGCGGCGGGCGATGTCGGGCCTCGGGTGCGAGGAGAGGTACGCCTCGCTGCGGGCGTTCTGAGACTGCACCCAAGCGTCGGTGACGGGCGACGCGGTCTCCAGCGCCCGGTAGGGGTCGGCGACCTCGACGCCGTGGAGGGTCTCGCTGACGGCGCCGACGCGGGCGGGGGCGTTGATGGCGTCGGTGTCCCTCGCGGCGGCTGGAGCGCTGGCCGGAGCGGGCTGCGGGGGCGCGGCCCGGGGCGCCGGGGCGACCGGGTGGGCGCAGGAGAGCAGCGAGAGCGGGAGCATGACGAAGGCAGACACGGAGGGGCGCATGGCGGGGCACAGGATGCCATCGCGGTCGCGGACTGCGGTATCGTCGGCGCACGATGTTGACCCGACGAGATCTCCTGGCTGGAGTAGGCGCCTCGGTCGCGATTGGCGCGGTAGGCGCCGGCTGCGACGACACCTCCACCCCGATGGCCGATAGCGGCCCTCCCCCGGTGGACGGCGGTCCTCCCATCGACATGGTGGACTTCCTCCATGGCGTGGCGAGCGGCGACCCGCTGCCCGACCGGGTGATCCTGTGGACGCGGGTGACGCCTCGCATGGGCGTCATGGGCACGGCCACGGTGCGCTGGGAGACCTCCAGCACCCCAGACTTCGCGGCCGTCACGGGCAGCGGCACCTTCGTCACCACCGCGGCGCGCGACTACACCGTGAAGGTCGACGTCGCCGGGCTCACCGCCGGCACCACGTACTACTACCGCTTCTCCGTGGGCTCGACGCGCTCTCCCGTGGGCCGCACCCGCACCGCGCCGTCGGGCTCCGTCGACCGGCTGCGCTTCGCGGTGGTCTCCTGCTCCAGCTTCGCGCACGGGTACTTCCACGCCTACCGCGACCTCGCCGAGCGCGCCGACCTCGACGCGGTGGTGCACCTCGGGGACTACATCTACGAGTTCCAGAACTACCTCTACGGCAACGTCAGGACCTACGACCCGCCCACGGCCGTGGTCACCCTCTCGGACTACCGCCGCCGCTACGCCCACTACCGCCGCGACGCCGACCTTCGCGCGGCGCACCAGCAGCACCCCTTCATCGCCGTCTGGGACGACCACGAGTTCGCCAACAACGCGTGGCGCGACGGCGCGGACAACCACTTCCCCAAGACCGAGGGGATGTGGAGCGTCCGCAAGGCCGCCGCCATGCAGGCCTACTTCGAGTGGATGCCCATCCGAGAGCAGCCCGACGGGCGCATCTGGCGGCGCTTCGCCTTCGGCAACCTCGTCGACCTGATGATGCTCGACACCCGCGTCTGGGGGCGCTCCATGCAGGAGGTCGAGCCCACCAACAACCCGAGCCGGACGCTGCTCGGGGCCGACCAGGAGCAGTGGCTGCTCTCCAACGTGTCGAGCACCACCGCGCGCTGGAAGGTGATCGGCCAGCAGGTGCAGATCGGCCCCATCCGCCCCGAGCTCAACGCCGACACCTGGGAGGGCTACCCCGTGGCCCGCACCCGCTTCCTCCAGGCGCTCGCCACCATGCGCTCGTCCAACGTCGCCGTGCTCACCGGCGACATCCACTCGTCCTGGGCCATGGACATCGCGATCGATCCCTTCACCCCGTCGGCCTACAACCCGACCACGGGCGCGGGCTCGCTCGGCGTGGAGTTCATCACCCCGGCCATCACCTCGCCGGGCGACCACCCCGACGCCGTCCTCGCCACGCTGATGGCCCAGAACCCCCACCTCCGCTGGGGCGACCCCGGGCTGCGCGGCTTCTACATCCTCGACTGCACCCCCGATCGCCTCCAGGCCTCGTGGTACCTGCTCCCCGCCGGGAGCATCGAGCAGCGAGAGCGGCAGCGCACGGCCTTCGCCAGCGCGTGGAGCACCCTGAACGGGGCCAACAGGCTGAGCCCCGGCGGCGAGCCCGCGGCGCCCAGGGACAACCCCCCGGCGCTGGCTCCGGCCGAACCCGCCTGAGCGACGTGGAGCCCATGCGAGGACACGCGCTGCGCCGCTGGCTGGGCCTCGGGGTCCTCGCAACGGCCTGCGCCATGGGCGCGGACGTCATCGATCCCAACAAGCTGGACGGCGGCGAGCCCCCGCCCAAGGACCTCGACGGCGGCCTCGGTCGGGTCTGCCGCACGCTCGACGACTGCACCGGGCCGGACCTCTGCTCCAACGCCCAGGCCTGCGTGGCGCACCGCTGCGTGGTGGTCGGAGGCAGCGCCGGCTGCGACGACGGGGTCGCCTGCACCGACGACACCTGCGACGCGGTCGGGGGTCGCTGCGCCCACACCGCCGTCGACGCGCGCTGCCCCTCGGGGAGCTTCTGCGCGGGGGCGAGAGGCTGCACCGAGGTGGTCCCTTGCGAGCGCGACACGGACTGCGCGGGCCTCGGCGGGGACGCCTGCGCGGGGGCCTGGAGCTGCGACACCGCCAGGATGCGCTGCGCCCAGGGGGACCCCTTCGACTGCTCCGACTCCGACCCCTGCAACCTCGACGTGTGCGTCCCCGACGGGGCGACGCCGAGCTGCTCCCACCGACCCGCGGACTTCAGCAGCGACCCCAACAACTGCGGCGCGTGCGGCACCGCCTGCGCCACCGGGGCGCACCAGACCGCGAGCTGCTCCGCGGGCGCCTGCTCGTATGTCTGCGAGGCGGGCTACCTCGACACCGACCGCTCGCCGACCAACGGCTGCGAGTGCAACCCCTCCGCGGCCGACCTCCCCGACGTGATGTTCGAGGACGCCAACTGCGACGGCGTCGACGGCAGCGCGACGGGTGGGGTCTTCGTGTCGCCGAGGGGCAACGACTCGGGCGACGGGTCGATGGCGAGCCCCCTGCGCACCCTCTCGGCGGCCGTCACCGCCGCGTCGAGGGCGACGCCTCGGAGGGTGGTCTACGCCGCGGTGGGTACCTACGCCTCGCCCCTCGAGCTGAGCGAGGCGGTGAGCATCTACGGAGGCTACGACGACGCCCGCTCGTGGGCGCGCACCCGAGACACCGCCACGGTGATCGAGCCCGGCGCCGGGGGGGTGGTGATCCGCGGGGTGTCGACCGAGCTGGAGCTGCAGCTGCTTACCATCCGGTCGGACGCGGCGATGATGCCGGGGACCACGTCGTATGGGGTGCGGGTGATCGGGTCTCGCGGCCGGGTGCTGCTCAACCACTGCGCGATCACCGCGGGCAACGGGGGCAACGGCGCGGCGGGGATGCCCGGCACGGCGGGGGAGCCTGGGGGCGCCGGGGGCGGGGCGGGGCGTCCCACCGCGGGGGCGGCGGGGCTAGCGATGTGCGGCGGCGCAGGCGGCGCGGGCGGCAACGGCGTGAGCGGGACCAACGACGGCAACGGCGGCGCGGCGGGCCAGGGCAACATGGCCGGCGGCGGCGCCGGGGGCGCCGGGGGACGGCAGGGCGGCGGGTGCTGCAGCTCGTCGAGCAACGTCGGGCGGCCGGGCTCGCCGGGCGGCATCGGCAGCGCCGGCGTGAGCGGCGGCAACGGCGCGGCGGCAATGCGCCTCGGGACCGTGAGCGCCGAGGACGGGAGCTACGTCCCTTCGGTGGGAGCCGTCGGGACCCAGGGAGGTAGCGGCGGCGGCGGTGGGGGCGGCGCGGGCGGCGGCGACCGCGACGGGTGCCCCTTCTGCAGCTCGGGCACGAGCGGCGGCGGCGGTGGCGGCGGCGGCGGCGGGTGCGGCGGCCACGGTGGGACGGCCGGAGGCGGCGGTGGCGGCAGCATCGCGGTGCTGAGCGTCGGCTCCACCGTGCACATCGAGCGGTGCCAGCTCACCACCGGGCGAGGCGGCTCCGGGGGCGCCGGAGGCCCCGGCGGAATGGGCGGCGCGGGAGGCCCTGGAGGAGCGGGAGGCGGGCACAGCCGCACCGCGGGCGACGGAGCGGCGGGAGGACCGGGAGGCAGCGGAGGGAGCGGAGGCGGAGGAGGCGGTGGGGCGGGCGGCCCGTCGGTGTGCGTGTACTCGGTGGGCACCGCGGCGGTGACGTCGTCCATGACCTGCACCCGAGGCGGCGGAGGACCGGGCAGCCTCGGAGGGAGCGGCGGCGAGGGCGCGATGAACAACGGTCCGCCGGGCTTCTCGGAGGACACCCACAGCGCGGCGCCCTGAGAGGAGCGGACATTGCCTGTCATCGAAGTGATCGCGCCCGGGCAGTGGCGCACCCAGCCCTGGGCCAACGGCGCGGGCGTCACCCACGAGCTCGCCCGCTGGGGAGGCGCCGGCGCCTTCGACGCGAGGATCAGCGTGGCCGAGCTGGTCTCACGGAGCCCCTTCTCTCGCTTCGAGGGCTACGACCGGTGGCTCGCCCCGAGCGGCGAGGTGACCCTGGTGCTGCCCGACGGAGCGCGTCGGTTGACCCGCGGAGAGGCCCTCTCCTTCCCGGGCGAGCTCGACGTGGTGGGCGAAGCCCCGGCCCCGACCTGGGACCTCAACGTGATGGTGCGCCGGGGCATCGCGTGGTCGGCGGAGATCGTGAGGGCGCGCACCGGGCGGGTCGCGGCTGCGGGCGTGACGGCCCTCTTCGCGATGGACGGGGGAGCGAGCGTGGAGGTCGAGGGGCGGCGGGTGGAGCTGCTGTCGAGGGGCGCCCTGCTGGCGAGCGCGAGCGAGGCCTTCGCGGTGACGGTGGAGGCGAGCGAGGGCGCGCTGGTCGCGTGGGTGCACCTCGACCTGCGGGTGGGCGGGGTCTGACGACGAAGGGACGCCTCCAGGGCGGCCGCATCTGCGGGGCCTTGCTGAAGAGAGATTAGGGGTCCACACCTCTTCGGCGCTCAGGAGATCATTGCAAGAAACTCCGCGACGGGGATGTCGAGTCGATCGAGCGCGATGCGAACGAGCGCGGGCGACAGCTCCGGGTTGCGGAGGTGGTGGCCGATGCGCGCGATGCGTCCGCCCTCCCGGTAGATGTTGACCTCGCTGCCCTTACCCTGGCGAACCTCGCAGCCCATGGCGCCAAGCACTCGGATGAAGCGCTCGAAGCGCATCCCGTGGACGCGGCGGCGCGGGCTGATGGTGACCTCCGCTGCGGGCGCCTCGATGCTCGCTGCCTCGAGGTCGCCCCGCTGCGCCGCGACCGCGATGGCCTCGTCGGCACGCTCGCTCTCCCCGTCGGCCTCCTCATCCCCGACGGGAGCGCGAAACCGGGCCAGGATCGCCGCGGTGTCGACGCGCTCGTACATCTCGAAGACGCGCTCGTAGAGGCGCTCGACGATGAAGAGGTTCGCGGCCAGCGCGGCCTCGGGCGGGTCGAGGTCGATCGATCGGATCCAGGGCAGGTCTTGCGAGGCGAGCAGCCCCTCGCGGTCGACCGAGAGGATCTCGTGGTGCCGCATGGTGTGCTCTGCGGTGAGGAGAGAGCGCTCGTCTGGGGCGACCAGCACGCCTCCGACGAGCTCACCGAGGTTCCATTGCCAGGCGACGCAGACTCCCGGCCCGAGGGTGACCATGCTCCGCGACGCCCGGTAGTTGCGTACGAGCAACGGGCGCATGACCTCGAGGTCTTCGGCCATGGCCCGCAGGCGGAGCCGCGCCTCCCCCGCACCATCGGCGGCAAGCGGGGGCGCGCGGTCTCGCACGCGAAGGAGCACGTTCGCGAGGTCGTTCTCCTGATGCCAGCGATACAGCGAGAGAAGGTGGAGGCAGTACGGCCGATGCTCGGGGGCGACCCGACACGCGACGTCGTAGCCGCCCGCGCGAGGCGTGCAGGTGACCAGCGGCCTCCAGGTCTCCCGATACAGCCGCCACGCGGCGTAGTCCTGCGGGACGTTCAGGCACTTCGGGTGGATGGAGGGCTGCCGACCCAAGATGTCATCGATGTACGGGAGCAGCTCGCCGACCAGGCGCTCGAAGCGCCGCACCTGATCTCCGCGGTCGCGCGAGTTGGGGCGTTCGAGACGACGCGGGATAAGCCGGTCATAGAAGGCCATCAGGTCGCGCCGGATGGACCGAGGACGCGAGTCGGTGCCGAGGAGGAGCTCGGCCTCCCCGATACGCAGCCCGGCGCACTCGTCGTTGAGCGCGCGGACCTCGTCGAGGATGCGACACAGCGTCGCATACTCGTCCGCGGGCATGATGCGCTCGACGTGGGCGGGGAGGGCGTAGTCGCTCGGGCTGAACGATCGGACGATCGCGCTGAGGTCGACGACGGAGTCCCGGAGCCACTGCTCCCGAGGATTGGAGGGCGCGTGCTCGCCGAGGCGCTGCAGCAGCCGCTGGTTGGAGGCGTTGGCGGCGTCGATCTCCAGGTCGTTGAGTCCGCGGGTCATGCGAGCCCGCATGTGAACCAGCGCCCCGGCGGCGCGCAAGCCCGCTCGACTGCCGGGCGCGACATCGCACGGGCGCTCCGGTACGGTCTCCCGCGCGCCGAACGATGCGCAGCGACGTCGCGGACCGTTGAACCGCAGGAGCTCATGAACATCAACGTCAGCATCATTGATCAGCAGGTGCGGGGGCTCGCAACGAGGCTGAAGTCGCGAATCGAGAACGCCATAGAGAAGACGATCGACGAGACCACCGCTCGCTCGATCGCATTCGTGGTGCTCTGCGAGAAGACGCTCCTCGACCTGTCGGAGGAGGAGGCGCTCGACGCGCTCACGGAGGGGGGCAACGATTTTGGCGTCGACGCGCTCGACGTGTCTGACGTGGCGGACGGTGAGTTCACGGTGACGCTGCTTCAGGGCAAGTACCATCACACGAACCTCGACGGCGTGAAGGGATTCCCCGAAGACGCGGTGATCAAGGCGGTGCAGGCCGTTCGCACGCTCTTCGACCCTAGCGCCTCCGTCGACACCAACTCCCGCCTGCGGGCGCGAATCGAGGAGGTGCGATCGCTCATCGGGGATGGAAACATCCCCCGGGTTCGATTCCTTCTCTGTAGCAACGGGCAGTCGTGGAAGAGGCCAGAGGCGCAGGCCATCATCGACCGCGAGCACTTCTCCGATCGGGTTCGATTCGAGCACGTCAACCACGACCAGCTCATCCAGATCCTGCAGTCGACCGAGCCTGTCCGGGACACGCTCGCGTTCGTCGGCAAGGCGATCGTGGAGGACCTCAACTACGCCCGGGTGTTCGTCGGGAAGATCCCGGTCTCGGAGCTCGCCCGGCTGATGGAGAAGCACGGCGACCGGCTGCTCGAGCGCAACATCAGGCGCTACCTCGGACTCCACGGCAACCGGGTCAACGAGGCGATCCAGAAGACGCTCCGAGACCCGGAGATGCGGAGCAACTTCTACTTCTACAACAACGGAGTGACGCTGATCTGCGAGCGCTTCGACTACAACGCGCTGCAGTCCGAGAACCACAAGGTTCGCGTGGAGTCACTCCAGATCATCAACGGAGGCCAGACCAGCAAGACGATCCAGGCGACGCTCGCCGATCTCACGGCGTCTGCCGATGGAATGGAGCATGTCCATGTGCTCGTGCGCCTCTACCAGATGCCGAAGGATGACCCCGCCTTCATCCAGGCGATCACCTACGCGACCAACAGTCAGAACCCCGTCGACTTCAGGGATCTACGATCGAACGATGAGCGACAGCGGACCCTCGAACTCTCCATGACCGCGCTGGGCTTCGAGTATCGGAGACAGCGGAGCGACGATGCCCCCAGGCCGACGGAGATCAGCTCAGGGACGGCGGCCGAGGCGGTTCTCGCGGTGTGGCGACGGCATCCGCAACAGGCGAGGTTTCGCCACGGCGATCACTTCGGCAAGCTCTATGAGGACATCTTCACCAAGGACCTCACTGCGGCGCAGGTGGTCGTGGCGGTGCTTCTCTTCCGCATCGCCGAGAACAAGCGCAAGCGACCGCCTGAAGGTTCACCGGAGTTCGTCCCATACGCCTCATGCTTCGCGGCGATGCTCATGGGGCAGTACCTCCTTCACGAGCTCGCGCTCCCGCTCTCGAAGCTCGATCATCGCCGCTTCGAGGAAGCGCGTGCGCTGGTCGAGCGCAAGGGAGACGAGTATTTCAACCGCGCGCTCGCGGAGCTCGCGACGGCCCTGGAGTCGCTCTACGGCCAGAAGAGGTTGAGCCTCCAGCAACTGTCCGCGACGTTCCGGCGGGGCGATCTATTTCAGTACCTTCCGGCGAGCAGCGAGATCCCGCCGACCTGCTGACCGGCGCCACGCGTCCAGCCCGGCGCCGTTTTGAGGGCTCCGCCCTGCCGTGGCGGTTGACGCGCCCCCCCCGGGCGGCATAGCCCCTCCGACACCCCTACACAGCCATGAGTACCCCCGACGACCTCGACCTCGCGGCCCAGCAGACGACGGCCCTCCACGCCCTGGACGCCGCCGACTCCTCCGAGGCGCTCGAAGCCTTCTACCGCGCCTGGCTCTCGCCCTCCGGCGCCACCACGCGCCTCAAGCGCGGCATCGGCCGACTCCCCGCCGACCAGCGCGCGGCCTTCGGCAAGAACGTCAACGCCCTTCACGCCGAGCTCGAGACCCGCTTTCAGCAGCGGCGCGAGGTGGTGAAGACCCGAGAGCTCGCCGAGCGCATCGCCGCCGAGGCCCGCGACGTCACCCTGCCCGCGAGGCCCCGGCCCGCCGGCGCCTACCACCCGGTAACCCTGGTGATGCGAGAGGTGCTCGACGTCTTCCAGCGCATGGGCTTCTCGGTCTTCGAGTCTCCCCACGTCGAGACCGACGACTACAACTTCGGCCTCCTCAACATGCCCGCCGACCACCCCGCGCGCGACATGCAGGACACCTTCTACCTCGACAACGAGCGGCTGCTGAGGACGCACACCTCGGCGGGGCAGATCCGCGCGATGCGGGAGCTCGGGGGCGGCGGCACCCGGCCCGTGCGCGTGGTGCTCCCCGGGCTCTGCTACCGCAACGAGAACATCACCACCCGCAGCGAGATCCAGTTTCACCAGGTGGAGGGCCTGCTCGTCGGCAGGACCGTGCGCATGAGCGACCTCAAGGGCGTGCTGCTCCAGTACGCGAGGCTGCTCTTCGGCCCCGACCAGCAGGTGCGCCTGCGGGGGAGCTACTTCCCCTTCACCGAGCCCTCGGTGGAGGTCGACATCCGCTGCACCCTCTGCGGCGGCAACGGGTGCCGGGTGTGCAAGCAGACCGGGTGGCTCGAGCTCCTCGGCGCCGGCATGGTGCACCCGGTGGTGCTCGCCAACGGCGGCTACGACCCCGACGAGTGGCGCGGCTTCGCCTTCGGCATGGGCATCGAGCGCACCGTGCTCCAGCGCTACGACATCCACGACATCCGCTACCTCTTCGGCAACGACCTGCGGCTGCTCCAGCAGTTCCGCTGAGAGACTCATCCCATGCGCGTCTCGCTCTCCTGGCTGCGATCGCTCGTCCCCGTCTCCCTCGACACCCCCGCGCTCGTCGAGCTGCTCACCCGCGCGGGCCTCGAGGTCGACGCCATCCACACCGTCGGCGCGCTCGACCCGCTCGCCCTCGTGGGCCGCGTCGTCTCCCGCAAGGCCCTCCAGTCGGCCACGCACTTCGTCATCGACGCGGGGCCCTCGCACCCCAGCGTGAGCGTGGTCTCCAAGGCCCCCAACGCCGAGCGCTTCGACGTCGGCGCCGCCGTCGCCATCGCCCTCCCCGGCGCCACGATCATCGACGGCCACGGCGACGACTTCGCCCTGCTCACCGTCGCCAGCGCCAAGGTCTACGGTGTGCAGTCCGACGGGGTGCTCTGCTCCGAGAGGGAGCTCGGCGTCGGCGACGACCACACCGGGCTCATTGCCCTCTCCACCGACGCCCCCAGCGGCACCGCCCTCTCCGCCGTGCTCCCCATCCCCGAGGGGGCCGAGGCCGACGAGGTGCTGGAGGTGGCGATCCTCCCCAACTTCGCCCGCTGCCTTTCGATGGTCGGCGTGGCCCGCGAGGTCGCCGCCCTCACCGGGACGCAGGGCCACTACGACGTCGCCCTCGACGAGCTCGACGTGGTCTCCGGCGAGCTCGACGCTCAGGTCGAGGCGAAGGACGCCTGCCGTCGCTTCAGCACCGCGCGCGTCGAGGGCGTGAGGGCGGTGCCTTCTCCCCGCTGGATGCAACGGCGCCTGGCGCTGGCGGGCGTGGCGGTCATCGACCACCTGGTAGACGTCACCAACTACTGCATGATCGAGCTTGGGCAGCCGATGCACGGCTACGACCTCGCTCGCCTCGGGGCCTCCACCGTGGGAGTGCGCCGGGCGCGCGAGGGCGAGGCCGCGAGGCTGCTCAACCGGGCCGAGGGAGAGCCCGCCGTGGCGCTCCCTGCCGGGACGCTGATCATCACCGCGGGCGACGTTCCCGTAGGGGTCGCCGGGGTCATCGGCGGATCGGACACCGCCATGCGCGCCGACACCACGGCGGTGCTGCTGGAGAGCGCGTGCTTCGACTGGCCCTCGGTGCGGCGCAGCAGCGCGGCGCTCAAGGTGCACACCGACGCCTCGACGCGCTTCGCCCGGGGGGTCGACCCCACGCTGAGCGTGCTGGCGATTCGCCGGGCGGTGCGGCTCTGGAGGGAGTGGTCCTCGCCCGACCTCAAGGTGACCGCGACCGGCGACTGGCAGCGCGCCCCCATCGTCCCGGGGGTGGTGCGGTTTACCCCGGAGGGTATTGCCTCGGTGCTGGGCCTGGAGGCCACGAAGGCGGAGCTCACCGAGGCGCTCGCCAGGGTGGGCATCGCGGTGAGAGAGGCCGCGGGCGGGGCGCTGGAGGCGGTGGTTCCGCCGGGGCGCGAGGACGTGACGAGGCCGTGCGACCTGGCGGAGGAGTTCGCGAGGGTGACGGGCTTCGACCGCATCCCGGAGACGATGCCGACGGAGGCGCTGCCCTTCCACACCCCGTCGAGGCGCTACACGCTCCGCGAGGGCCTGCGCGACGCCCTGGTGCGCGGGGGCCTCCAGGAGCTGCTCACCTACTCGCTCATCGCCCCGGAGTCGGAGGCGCTGCTGGGCGCGGAGCCCGACGAGACGCCGCGGCTGAAGGTGCTCAACCCGATCAACGTCAACCGCACCTCGCTGCGGCGCACGCTGCTCGCGGGCCTGATGGAGACCCTGAGGGAGAACCACCGGCACACGCCCGACGCGCAGGTCTTCGAGATCGGGGTGGTGTTCCTGCCGGAGCTGCCGTCGCCGTATGGGCGGGGGCTTCCGGCGGAGAAGCTGCGGGTGTCCTTCGCGCTCACCGGGCGCATCGAGCGGGCCTCGATGCACGGCGGCGCCGACCGGGGGACAGACCTCTTCGACGGCGTCGCGGTGGTCGAGCACCTGCTGCGGGCGCTGCGCATCAAGGGCGTAGAGATCGTGGCGGAGGAGGCCGCCCCCTACCAGCCGGGGCTCTGCGCCGCGCTGCGCAAGGGGGAGAGGCGCTACGGCCGCTTCGGGGTGGTGCACCCCGAGGTGTGCGCCCGCTTCGACATGGAGGGCCGCCGCGTGGTGGCCGGTGAGCTCGACCTCGACGCGCTGCTCGACGAGGCTGGGACCACCTTCAAGACGCTCGCTCCGCCGCGCTTCCCTTCGCTGCCCATCGACGTGTCGATGTTCGTCGGGCGGGCGGTGAGCGCGGGGCAGGTCGTGGCGACGGCGCTGGGCGCGGGCGGGGCGCTGCTCAAGGGCGTCGAGGTGATCGACGAGTTCAGCGGCGCCCAGGTGCCCGAGGGGATGCGCTCGCTGGCGATCAGGCTGGAGCTCAACGCGGGCGACCGGAGCCTGACGGCGGCCGACGCGCAGGCGGTGCGGGTGCTGGTGACGACGGCGCTCAGCGCGGCGCTTGCGGCGCAGGTGCGGGAGTAGCCGAGGCGCCGCCGAGGGGTATCGGCCACAGCTCCTGGCGCAGCGGGTCGCGAGGGAAGGACTCGATGCCCTCGAAGCCGAGGGCCCGAGGCACGGAGTCGTCGCCCGGGAGGTAGGCGGTTCCGAAGAGCCAGTCCCAGACCGCGAGGTTGATCGCGAAGTTGACGTTGGTCGGGCCGGCGCTCGGATGCGCGTGATGCCAGATGTGCATCTCCGGCCCGTTGAGCACATAGCGCAGCGCGCCCATGCGAACCCGCAGGTTGGCGTGGTTGAGGTGCCCGATCGCGGTGGAGACGATGGCGATGACGAAGAGCGCGCTCCCGTCGAAGCCCAGCAGCGCCAGCGGCACGTACTGCAACGACTTGTAGACGAGGACCTCGCCGACGTGGAAGCGCATGCTCCCCCAGAAGTCCATCGACTGGATGGAGTGATGCACCTTGTGCAGCTCCCAGAGGGCAGGCACCCGGTGGAGCAGGTTGTGGATGCTCCACTGGATGAAGTCGATGGCGACGAAGGCCACCACGAGCTGCGCCCACCAGGGCCATCCCTCGGCGAGGCGAAGGTGGAGCTCGATGCCGCGCGACGCGAGGGCGTCGTCGAGGGCGCGGGAGAGGGGCTCGGTGAGGAGCGCGAGCCCGACGCCCAGCCAGTGACCGTTGAGGACGATGTAGACGAGGTCGGTGGCGAGGCCGCGGCGGAAGAAGCCCTGGCGCGCGTCCCTGGGCCAGAGGCGCTCCAGGGCGATGAAGAGCGCCGAGAGCGCCGCGAGCCAGATCCAGTAGGTCATCCGTTCCACCGGGAGATGCCGCCGAGGTCGCGCACGGTGTAGCCGGCGGCGCCGAGCACCGCGGCGGCCCGGGCCGAGCGCGCCCCCGAGGCGCAGTAGACGACCACCGTGCGGTCGCGGGGGATCTCAGCGAGCCGCCCGCCGAGCTCGTCGATGGGGATGAGCACCGCGCCCTCGATGTGCCCGGACTGCCACTCGCCGGGGGTTCGCACGTCGACGAGGGTCGCGCCCTGGGCGACGAGCGCGTGGGCCCCGGGGCCGTCGATGCCCGACACCTGGGCCGACGAGGCCTGAGGGGACGATCCGGCCGAGGCGCTGTCGCAGCCGACGAGCGACGACGAGGCCGCGGCGAGGAAGAACGCGAACGCGAAGGGGGTCAGACGCTTCATGGGGCTCTCTTCTGCGCCGCCGCGAGGACGGACGCCCGGTTGAACAGCTGGTAGGTGGCCACGATCAGCGCGACCCAGGGCGCGCCGTGCATCACGAGGTCGAAGACATCCATCGGGGCGGTGAGCGTCCCTCGGGCGAGGTTCACGAGCTGCTTCCAGATGTGCGCGTGGGGGTAGAACGGGGCGAGCCCGAGCGTCGCCGAGGCCAGCGCCGCCATCACGACCCGGTTTCCCTGTTGATCCCACGCGAGGCGCAGGGGGCTGCGCTTCACCGCTTCTTCCGACATCGTTGTCCTCCGGTCTTCGAGGGATGAGAGCCGGCGCGCGTCGAAAAGGTTCCTGGCGCGCGCACCCGTCGGCCTCTGGGCGGTACCGTCACCATCCCGTGAGGATCATGCTGCCCTGGGTGTTCTCGCTCTCGCTCGCCGCGTGTGGGGGCTCGCGAAGCTCCGGCGGCGACTCGGGCGCTCCTCGCGACGCGGTGGCCGACGTCGCCCCCACGCTGGTGGGCGCCGCGTGCCGGGGCGACGACGACTGCGCCGGGCTGCGGTGCGCCACGCGCTTCGAGCGGATGTGCTCCGGGCCGGTGCGGCCTCACACCTGGACCTTCGATTTCCCGGGCGGCTGGTGCAACCCGGCGATCGACCTCGCGCGAGGCGACATCCCCGGCGGGTGCCCCGCGGGCAGCACCACCATGACCGCCTTCGTGGGCTGCGACGGCGTGCCCTTTCGCTTCTGCACGCGACCCTGCGCGACCCACGCCGACTGCCGCGCCGCCGAGGGCTACCGCTGCAACCGCGAGTCGATGCTGTGCATGCCGCCCGCGCTCGCCCCCGAAGAGCCCGACGCGGGCGCCGACGGGGGGTAGGACCTGAGCCCATTCAAGGTGCCGATGCGGCCGTCGCCGCGCCCTGAAGGACTATCGCTTCTACACATCTCGACCCTATGGGCCTGGGGTACGGCGTGGGGCCTCTTCATCGGCGTGCAGCGCCTGACCCCAGGCAACATCAGGTGGTCACCTTCGCGCGACGCGAAGGTTGCAGGGGAAAGGCACTGTCGCCGTCGTCGCACGGCAGCGCCCGGCAGACCGACGCGCCCGCCCTCCCCGTCGCCGCGCTCGCTCCGCACCGCGGTCGTCGCCGCGCTCGCTCCGTTCCCCCTGCAACCTTCGCGTCGCGCGAAGGTGACCACCTGATGTTGCCTGGGGTCAGGCGCTGCACGCCGATGAAGAGGCCCCACGCCGTACCCCAGGCCCATAGGGTCGAGATGTGTAGAAGCGATACTCCTTCAGGGCGCGGCGACGGCCGCATCGGCACCTTGAGAGGACTGTGGCTAAGACCTGCTCCCCCCGTTGCGCCCCCTCCCTACCATCTGGTAGGGAGTCACCCGGGATATGGTCGCCTCGGACGAGCGCAGCGGGCGGGGAGAGGTGCGGCCCTCGGTGGTGCGCGAGGCCACCAGGCTCTTCGCAGAGCGCGGCTTCGACGGCACGGCGCTGCAGGACATCGCCGACGCGGTCGGGGTCTCCAAGCCCGCGGTGCTCCACTACTTCCCCTCCAAGGAGCACGTCCGCGACGCCGTGCTCGACGGCTTCCTGGCCCACTGGAAGGAGGCGCTGCCGCAGCTCCTCTTCGCGGCGCCGACGGGCCTCGGGCGCTTCGAGGCCATCTTCGGAGCGGTGCGGCGCTTCTTCGCCGATGATCCCTACCGGGCGAGGCTCATCCTGCGGGAGATGCTCGACCGGCCGGATGCCATCCGGGCGCTGCTGCGCGAGGCGGTGCGCCCCTGGCTCGAGGCCATCGCGGGCTTCATCCGCGCCGGCCAGGCGGGCGGAACCCACCACCCGGACCTCGACCCCGAGGCCTACCTGCTGCAGATGCTCCAGGTGGTCATCGCGGCGGGGGTCTCCAACTCCGTGCTCCCGGTCGCCCTCGAGGACGACCTCGCGAAGGCCCGCGCCCGCAGCGACCGCGAGCTCGACCGCATCGCCAGGGCGGCCCTCTTCGTCGCCCGCGACCCCGTCCCCTCCCCGAAGCCAACCCGGGCGCCCCCGAAGCGCCGCCCTACCAAGAGGTAACCACACATCCCCATGGCGAGCTTCCTCACGGACAACGACGACCTGCGGTTCTACCTGGAGCGGGGCATCGACTGGGACGCCCTGGTGGAGGTCACCGAGTACGGCTACCGCACCCCCGACGGCTTCAAGACCCCCGCCGAGGCCCGCACCTTCTACGCCGAGATCGCCGCCATGATGGGCGAGCTCGTGGCGAAGGAGCTCGGGCCCCGCGCGGCCACCATCGACCGCGAGGGCAACCAGCTCTCCGAGGGGGAGGTCACCGAGGGCCCTGCGATGCAGGCCTTCTTCGCCGCCCTCAAGTCCGCGGAGGTGCACCGGCTCTGCCTCCCCCGCGAGCTCGGCGGGCTCAACGCCCCGCTGGCGCTCTACTTCCTCATCGCCGAGATGGTCGCCCGGGGGGACGTCTCGGCCATGACCCACTTCTCCTTCCACGGCGGCATGGCCATGGCGATGCTGGCCTACTCCATCCACGAGGGCACCACCGACTTCGACGTGGCCGCGGGGCGCATCGCCAGCACCCGCTTCGGCGAGTACATCGAGGAGATCGCCCGGGGCGACGCCTGGGGCTGCATGGACATCACCGAGCCCGACGCCGGCTCGGACATGGCCCGGCTTCGCGCCCGCGCCACCCAGGACGACGAGGGCAACTGGACCGTCTCCGGAGAGAAGATCTTCATCACCTCCGGGCACGGGAAGTTCCACTTCGTCATCGCCCGAACCGAGGAGGCGAAGGGCGACGACGCCTTCTCGGGGCTGCAGGGGCTGTCGATGTTCCTGGTGAAGGCCTACGACGACCTACCGGATGGTAGGCGGGTGCGCCACGTCTCCATCGAGCGCCTCGAGGAGAAGCTCGGGCACCACGGGTCAGTGACCGCGGCGCTGCTCTTCGACAAGGCCCCGGCGCAGCTCATCGGCAAGCGGGGCGAGGGCTTCAAGTACATGCTGGTGCTGATGAACAACGCCCGCGTGGGCGTGGCCTTCGAGTCCATCGGCCTCGGGGAGTGCGCGCTCCGCATGGCCCGGGAGTACGCCGCGGGCCGGCGCTCGATGGGCAAGGCCATCGCCGACCACGAGATGATCGCCGACCTGCTCGACGAGATGGAGACCGACCTGCTGGGGCTGAGGGCCCTGGCGGCGACCTCGGCCTTCCACGAGGAGATGTCGCAGAAGATGGCGCTGCTCGAGCGCTTCACCGCGGGCGCCCCGGAGGCCGGGCGGGTGAAGGCCGAGCTGCCGAAGCACCGGGCGCTCTCCAGGAGGTACACCCCGCTGCTCAAGTACCTCGCGGCGGAGAAGGCCGTGGAGATCGCGGGGCGCAACGTGCAGATCCACGGGGGCGTCGGATACACGAGGGAGTATGGCGCGGAGAAGCTGCTGAGAGACGCGCTGGTGCTGCCCATCTACGAGGGCACCAGCCAGATCCAGTCGCTGATGGCCATGAAGGACACCCTCATGGGGATCATCAAGCGGCCGCAGGCCTTCCTCGGGCGCATGGCCCAGGCGCGCTGGCGCTCGGTGTCGTCCACCGACCCGCTGGAGCGCCGGGTCGCGGCCGTGTCGGTGCTCTCGCTCTCGGTGCAGCAGCACCTGCTCACCCGCACCGCCGCCGACAAGCTGAAGACCCTCGGGGGCACCTCCCCCGCCACCTGGAAGGCCTCGCTCTCCAGGGAGTGGGACCCTAAGCGCGACTTCGCCCTGGCGATGCTCCACGCCGAGCGGCTCACCCGGCTGCTGGCCGACGAGGCGATCGCGGAGATCCTTCTGGAGCAGTCGAGGCGCTTCCCAGAGCGGCGTGAGGTGCTGGAGCGCTGGCTCGACCGCTGCGAGCTGCGAGACAGGGCGCTTCACGAGGAGATCACCACCACGGGCGAGCGGATGCTCTCCAAGCTGGCGGCTCGCAGGGCGGAGGTGGGGTCATGAGCGATCTTCTGGTCGAGCTCGGGCGCAACGCCGCGGCCCGTCGCCTGGTCTCCGCCCTCGGGCTGCCGCTTCCGCTGCCTGTGGCGCTGCGTCGAGGGCGAGGCCCGCTGCCCTCTCAGCCGCTGGCCGACCAGTCGGTCGTGGTGGGCGCTGGGGCCGAGGCCCCGCTGCTGGCGATGCTGGCCTCGGCGCTCACCGGGGCGGGCGCCGACCCGCTGCTCGAAGGGTGCTCCCCGGCGGCCTTCCTCGGCCCTGGGGAGGCCCACGGACGCCCCGCCAGGGCGGCCTCGACGCTCCCCGAAGCAAGGCGAGTGGACGCCCTGGTCTTCGACGCCTCGGGGCTCTCTGGGTCGGATGCGCTCGGGGCGCTGCATGGGTTCTTCCAGCCGTGGGTGGGGCGGGTCGCCCGCTCTGGGAGGGTGCTGGTGCTGGGGCGTCCCTCCGACGAGCCGGGGCTCTCCGGCGAGGCGGCGGCGGCGCAGTCGGCGCTCGACGGCTTCGTCAAGAGCCTCGCCAAGGAGCTCGGCCGCCACGGGGTGACCGCCAACCTGCTCCGGGTGGAGTCGGGCGCCGAGGAGCGGGCCGGGGCCGTCGTGCGCTGGCTGCTTACCAACCGGTCGGCCTTCGTGTCGGGGCAGCCGGTGAGGGTGTCGCTGGGGGCCGAGGGGGAGCCTGCTCCGCTGGTGGTGAAGCCGCTGGAGAAGAGGGTGGCGCTGGTGACCGGGGCGGCCCAGGGCATCGGCGCGGCGACCGCGAGGGCGCTTGCGGCGGAGGGCGCCCGGGTGCTTTGCGTCGACCGACCTCAGGAGGAGGCCGCCGCCTCGGCGCTGGCGAAGGAGCTCGGCGGCGCGGTGGCCCTGGCCGACCTGTCGGACCCTGCCTCGGTGGCGCTGGTGGCCTCGGCGGCGGAGGCGCTGGGCGGGGTCGACGTGGTGGTGCACAACGCGGGGGTGACGCGCGACCGGACGATGGCGCGCATGAAGCGGGAGCACTGGGACGCGGTGCTGGCGGTCAACCTCCGGGCGGTGCTGGCGCTGGACGAGGCGCTCGACCCACAGCTTCGCGACGGGGGGCGGGTGGTGTGTCTCTCGTCCATCGCGGGCATCTCGGGCAACGTGGGCCAGACGGCCTACGCGGCCTCGAAGTCGGCGCTCATCGGCTGGGTGAGGGCGCGCGCCCGGGTGCTTGGAGCGAGGGGGGTGACGGTGAACGCGGTGGCCCCGGGCTTCATCGAGACCCGGATGACGGCGGCGGTCCCGGTGGCGATCCGGGAGGCGGGGCGCAGGCTGTCGGCGCTGGGCCAGGGGGGATTGCCGGAGGACGTGGCGCAGGCGATCGCCTTCCTGGCGTCGCCGGGGGCGCAGGGGGTGACGGGGCAGACGCTGCGGGTGTGCGGCGGGGCCTTCCTTGGGGCGTAGAGAGGAGATGTCGATGAGCAGGCAGGACGGGCGGCGCGCGGTGGTGGTGACCGGGGCGAGGACGCCCTTCGTGAAGGCCTTCGGGGACTTCACCACGATGGACACCATCGCCCTCGGGGTGGCGGCCTCGAGAGGGGCGATGGCGAAGGCGGGCCTCGGGGTGAGGGACATCGACTCGGTGGTCTGGGGCGGGGTCATCCTGCCTGGCGGGTCGCCCAACGTGGGGAGGGAGATCGCCCTCGACCTGGGGCTCGATCCGAGGGCCGAGGCGATGACCGTGACCCGGGCGTGCGCCTCGGGGCTCCAGGCGATCACGCTGGCGGCGGCGGCCATCGAGCGGGGAGAGGCCGACGTGGTGCTGTGCGGAGGGAGCGACTCGACCAGCAACGCGGAGATCAAGCTGCCGCAGAAGGTGGTCCACGCGCTGGCGCCGCTGGCGCTGGGCAAGCCGACGAGGTCGGACTACCTCGCGGTGCTGAGCCAGCTCTGGCCCATCACCGACCTGCTGCCGAGGCAGCCGAAGATCGCCGAGCGCTCGACCGGAGAGGTGATGGGCGAGGCGGCGGAGCGCATGGCGAGGCGCAACGAGGTGGGCCGCGCGGAGCAGGACGCCTTCGCGCTGCGCTCGCACCAGCGGGCGGCGGCGGCCATCGCGGGGGGAGTCTTCGACGACGAGGTGGTGGAGGTGACCACGCCGGAGGGCAAGACCGTGCGCGCCGACGGGCTGGTGCGAGGGGACACCTCGCTGGAGAAGCTGGGGAAGCTGAGGGCGGCCTTCGCCAAGGACGGAACGCTCACCGCGGGCAACAGCAGCGCGCTCACGGACGGAGGCGCCGCGGTGGTGCTGATGAGCGAGGCGAAGGCCCGCTCGCTGGGGCTGAAGCCCAAGGCGGCGCTGAGGTCGTGGGCCTACGTGGGGGTCGACCCGGCCGATCAGCTCTTGATGGGTCCGGCGCTGGCGATGCCGCTGGCGCTGGAGCGGGCGGGCCTCTCGCTCGGCGACATCGACCTGGTGGACCTTCACGAGGCCTTCGCGGCGCAGGTGCTGAGCATCCTGAAGATGCTGGCGAGCGACGCGTTCGCGAAGGCCCGGCTGGGGAGGGAGAGCGCCGTGGGCGCGGTGCTGGACGAGCGGCTCAACGTGTACGGCGGCTCGCTGGCGTTGGGTCACCCCTTCGGCGCGACGGGCGCCCGGATGGTGACCACCATGGCCAACGAGCTGGCGCGAACGGGCAAGAAGACGGCGCTGCTGGGCATCTGCGCGGCGGGAGGGTTGGGCGCGGCGGCGGTGCTCGAAAGGGTGGAGTGAGCGGGGAGGGAGGTGCCCTTCTCTCGATGGAAGCGCCGACGATTGCCCCTTGACCCCTCCAGGGTGTCCCCTCCATCCCCGTGATGGTCGCGCGCTCCCGCCTTCTCCAGCTTGCCCTCTGCTCGGTGCTCCTCACCTGCGTGGGCGTCGAGCCCGACGGGTGCCTCTCCTCCTCCGATCCGCTCTGCGTGCCGCCCTCCCCCTGCGCGGCCATCGCCTACACCTGCTCGTCGGGCGTCGCCCTCGCCGCGCGCATGGAGCGCCCCGAGCAGCGCCTCCCGGGCCTCGACGCCCTCGCCACCCCGGGCGACCTCATGCTCTCCAACGGCTACGTCCGCGCCTTCTTCGACGCCCCGGAGCACCCTCACCACCTCGCCACCTCGGGCGGAGCGCTCCTCGACTTCGCCCCCGTCGACGGCACCGATCACCTCAATCAGGTCTATCAGATCACCGGCATCCTCCCCCGAGACGGCGCCCGCTACACCGAGACCTGGCTCATCAACGAGCCCGGCCTCGCCGCCGTCGTCTTCCGTGGAACCCTCGACGGCTTCCCCCGCTCCCGCATCGTCACCCGCTACGAGCTGCGCGCCTGCGACCGCGGGCTGCGGGTGCGCACCGAGATCCACCACGGGGGCCGCGAGCTGGCGACGTGGTTCCTCGCCGACGCGTGGTTCTGGGGCGACCGCAGCATGACGCCCTTCGCTCCGGGCCGGGGAGAGGGCTTCCGCCACCGCGCGCTCGACCTCGTCGAGATCGACGGATCATGGTCGACCTTCGACTGGATGGCCGCCTCGTCCCACGTCGGAGCCGGCGACACCAGCTACGCCTCCGTCGCCTGCGGGCGCCCTCAGCTCGAAGGCGTCCACGACCCGACCATCTCCGCCGCGGGTCTGCCTCGCACGGTCATCGTCCCAGGCGACGGCATCGCCTTCGAGCGGATGATCTTTACCGGGTCAGGTAACGGCATCGCCGGCGCCGCGGCCCTCGCCCTCGACGCCCACGCCCGCATGAACGGCGGCGCGCTCACCGAGCTTCGGGGCCGCCTCGTCGACCCCTCGGGTAACCCCATCGGCGGCAGCGAGACCCTCGGCTCCATCGAGGTCTACGAGCCAGGGAGCGCCGCCCCCGACGACCCCGCCACCGTCGCCCCCTGGTCGCAGGTGGTCCCCGGCCCCGACGGGACCTTCAGCGTGAGGGTGCCCGCCGGGCGCTCCTACCGGCTCCGGCTGCACCGCTTCGGCAGGCCCTACGGAGAGGCCATCGCGGTGCAGGCAGTCGGGGCGGTCACGGTGCTCCCCGACATCGTTCGCCCCGCCCCTTCGAGGCTCACTGTGCGGGTCACCGACGCGGTCTCGAGACAGGGCGTCGACGCCGAGCTGGTGCTCATCCCCGCCGAGGGGACCGCGGCCTCCCTCGAAGGCACCGTCCACGGCTTCTTCGGGCAGGGCTGCGCGCCCTACCTCGGACCTCCCCACGGGGCCTCCCCGGGGTGCAACCGGGCCCTGGCGCGCGGGGGCTCCACGGACTTCGCGCTGCCCCCTGGGAGCTACACCGTCTACGCCCACGCGGGGCTCCATCGCACCCTCGGCCGCGGCACCGTCACCGTCGCCGAGGGGGCCTCCGCCTCGGTGGACATCACCCTCCGAGACGTCGCGGTCTTCCCGACCGGGTCGCTCATGGGGGACTTCCACGTCCACGGGGGGAGGAGCTTCGACACGGCGCTCCCCGACCGGGAGCGGGTGCTCTCCTTCATGACCTCCGGGGTCGACGTGGTGATCGCCACCGACCACGACGTCTGCACCTCCTACGACGACACCCTTCGGGCGCTGGGGCTCTCCGACCGCGTCACGGTGATCCCGGGCTCCGAGATCACGGGCCTGGTGCCCTTCCTCATCCGCCCTGGATCGACCGTTCCTCGCACCCTCGGCCACTGGAACTTCTGGCCCCTGCGCCGCGACCCCACGGAGCTCAACGACGGCTCTCCCTACGACGAGCGCCAGGAGCCCGGTCAGCTCTTCGATCGGATGAGGGCGAGGGTGGGCGAGCAGGGGGTGATCCAGTGCAATCACCCGGTGGCGGAGATGAAGGTGGGGCGCGACGAGGGCTACCTCCGGGCGCTCGGCTACGACCCGAGGCAGGCCTTCCCGATGTCCGAAGACGGGAGCGGCGCGGGGATGGTCTGGCGGCGCCCCGGCGGGCCGGCGGGGCACCGCAACCTCGATTGGGACACCCAGGAGGCCATGAACGGCGCCGGGGTGGTGCTCAACCTCGGATACCGGGCGCTGTGGTTCCAGATGTTGTCGCAAGGGATCATCCGTGCAGCGACGGCCAACAGCGACTCGCACTCGCTCAACACGGAGACCATGGGCTATCCCCGCAACGTGGTGCTGGGGAGCTTTCCCAGGACGGGCTTCGACCGCGACGCCTTCAACGCCGCCGTGCGGGCCGGACGGATGGTGGGCACCAACGGTCCCTTCATCGAGGCCACGGTGATGGGGATGGATGGCAGTCCGAGAGGCCCTGGGGTGACGCCCTTCGCTCCTGGGCTGGGGGCGGTGCTGAACGTGGAGGTGAGGGCCGCGCCGTGGGTGGGCGTCACCGAGGTGAGGGTGATCGTCAATGGGACGGTCGCCCGCACCATCGCAGGCGCCGCCATCCAACAACCCGCAGACCCTTATGGACACGAGGGGGTGCTGCGATGGCGGGGCACGATCCCGCTGTCGGAGCTCACGGGCGGTCGGGACGCGTGGGTGGTGGTGGAGGCGGGGATGCCCATTCCCCGGACGGCCGACGTCGCGGACGAGGACGGCTACGACGGCTACATCGACCACGTCGACGGCGACGGCGACGGGGCCATCGACGACGAGGGGATGGTGCGACCGCCCCCGAGCGACCCGAGATATCCATTGGACATCGTGGCGCCTGGGAGCCCATGCCTGACCGGTTAGCGCGCGGGGCACGGGAAAACAGGCCCGGAGCTCCCGTCGGGGGGTGACAGTGCGGGGTCCGTCTGGGCAGGGTCTGGTTACCACACCAACTCCGACCAAACGGGCCCCATGGATTGCTCTACCGCACTGTCGATCTTCGCGTCCATCACCGACCGTGACACGGTCAATCAGCGGGGC
>Ga0208627_1000128_pt1 | contig 27961 bp, 31 predicted proteins | sample LakWasMet13_LOW5_2_FD_183861 | JGI IMG/M metagenome (GOLD analysis project Ga0208627, IMG submission 183861) | Freshwater sediment methanotrophic microbial communities from Lake Washington under simulated oxygen tension - Sediment Metagenome... | ecosystem: Environmental > Aquatic > Freshwater >... | reverse complement strand
CTCTTGCTGTTTGGAAACTTACGACCCCGTGTTACCACGACGCCGCTTCCTCATACTACCAAGGCGTACGGACAATTCCTTGGACGGGACTTTAACCCGCTAGATTTACTGCTGTTACTGCGAACGGCCAGATCCTTGAGAAAAGCGCGTCGACTGATGTTGGCGATATGCAGGATGTCATCTGCGATCGAGATGTCAGCATTCAATTCGGAGCGATCCAATGGCTTTTTCATGGCTTGACCTCCGTTAACCCAGCGACCTGCTTGATTGCTGTGCGTATTCGGCAATAGGTGCCGCACCGGCAGATATTGCCGCTCATGGCCTTGTCGATATCGGCATCGGTGGGTTTGGGTTTTTGTTTGAGCAGCGCAGTGGCAGCCATTATCTGGCCGGGTTGGCAATAACCGCATTGCGGTACGCCTAGCGTTAACCAGGCTTCCTGGACCTTTCGTCCTGTTGTGTCCTGGTCGATGGCTTCGATCGTCACGATTTTCTTGCCGACGGCGGCTGAGATGGGAGTCACGCAAGCGCGAGTAGGTTCTCCGTCGAGATGCACCGTGCAGGCTCCGCATAAAGCCATGCCGCAGCCAAATTTGGTTCCGGTCAAGCCCAAGTGGTCGCGCAATGCCCAGAGGAGGGGAGTATCCGTCGGTAAGTCGATCTGACGGGGCTTGCCGTTGATATTGAACGTAGTCATTGGGTATTTCTCCTTCCAGTCATCAGAAGTGCGAGGTGCCCGCGTCGCATCGTGTAACTGGACGCAAGTGCATTGAACGAAATCTTACACGGGTTCCATGGGCCAGTAAAGGCGCCTAGACAGAGGTTCGTGACGGGGTTTTAATCGGCACTTATATTTACCTTACTCAAGGATTCGCCGTGGCCACCCCGCCTCACTAGCACCATTTCGCTGACGATGGACAAAGCGATTTCCTCCGGCAATTTCGCGCCCAGATCCAGGCCGGCGGGAGCGCGCACCTTGGTAAGGCCTGATTCCGGGAAACCTTCCTGTGCCAATCGCGCCAAAACCAGATTCGCTCGCTTACGGCTGGAAACCAGCGCGATATACAGGGCTTCGGATTGCAGTGCATGGGCGAGGGAGTCATAGTCGCCCTTGTGATGAGTGGCTATCACCACGAAATCGCCGGGCTGCGGCTGCAATTGTTGATAACGGCAATCGTCGCTAATGATACGGTGGGCGGCGGGAAAGCGCTCCGCCGTGGCCTGCGGGTCATTGACAACCACCTCGAATCCTAATCGGCAGGCGAATTCGCAAAGACTTTCCACGATGCGCCCATGTCCCATGAGCCAGAGTAGCGGTTTGGGCAAAACCGGTTCCACATACACCCGCATGCTGCCGCCGCACGGCATGCCCGCGCCGAAAATTTCGTCGTTCAGGTCGATTTCAATCACGCGAGGTTCTCCTGTTTCAAGACATTCAAGTGCCGCATTGGACACCATGGATTGCGCACAACCGCCGCCGACCCAGCCGGCTATGACCTTGCCGGAGAGGTCTATCAGCGCCTTAGCCGCCGGTTTGGCCGAGGATGAGCCCAGTATTTCTACTACGGTGGCTAGAGCATAAGGACGGCGCGCTTTGCGCAGTTCAAATTGGAGGTCGAGAATGTCGCGGATCACGATGTTTTTTTAAATTTTGTCAGAAATTGCAAATCTTCCGGTTTATCGATGTCCCGAAGCACGCCTGCATCATCGCAATCAACGAGTCGAAGTTGATCAAGATGCGCCTGGATCACCGTTTTCGCACCTTCATCGCCGCTCAACGCGGCCAGCTCCGGGCCTAAATTTCGTGAAAAGCCTACCGGGTGTCTGCGTCGGCCTTGCCAGCAGGGTGCGGCGATCGCTACACCCGAGCGAAGCGTATCCGCCACCTTGCGGATGGTGGCGGGTTCAATCCACGGCATATCTGCCAGAGTGATCAGCCAGCCGGCGGCGTCGGGACGCGCATGAATACCGAAAACAAGACTCGCGCCCATGCCTCGTTCTGCATCGGCACAGACCCGGACTTCCACTCCTTCGGCCTGCAATAAAGCGGTCAGCTCCTCGCTGCCGGGTCTTACCACCGCCAGCACCCCATCGGTTCCGGCTAATAGGTTGCGACAGGCGTGCACCGCCACCAAGTTGCCATCGGGCAAAATATGGGTCAGTTTGTCTGCGCCGAAGCGTCGGCTGGCTCCAGCGGCCAGCAAGATGCCGACAATCGAGCCCATCAGCCTAACTGCAAGCGACGAAGGACATTTCGGAGGACCAAGGTATAGGCAATCATCGTCTTGTCTGGGGGTAGGTGAATCAGAGCTAAGGACATTATCACCGCACTTCCTGATTAGCAAGATTCTTCAGCCAGATGAAATAAAAGCATGGGACGTCGGCGCGGCGGAGAGGAATCGCATGGTAAGAGTCGTCACTAGGAGGCTATTGATACATAAAGAAAAAATCATGCCGTGTATTAACAAATAAACAGAGCAAATTGCCCAGTTGTGCTTAACAGTACCGCCGGACCAAAAAACTACGATTAGTGGTATTTCTCAGCCTTTTGTTCTCGTATGCCGCTTAAGTCAACCTTTGAGTGTTTACTTCATGAAAGGTCTAGTTCGGGTTGCGCCTGTAAATCATCCTAGGGCAGGGTAGTTTCGAATGTCTGTTTTGTAGGATTTGCTGCGACTGCGTTTTATAAAGCCACGAATAGCGAGTATCGGCCAAAATAAGTCATTGGGAGTTCGGTAAACTTTACAAGTTGCTTCCCTGTTTAAAAATGTGAATCGACTTTAGAATATAGATGCGGCTGAATTTTCGAGTTAATTCATATAAGTTTTCCTACATATTGTGCATTTAGCTCAAAATATGTACTGTCGATCCATGGTTGGGAAGATAGATCATCTGATAATGTATGGACATTTAATACTATCCAATATCAGGATCGCATAAAAATTTTGGGAGTTATCCCGATAAGAAAATCTAAATACCTGATTATCAATCATACTTTCCTGTTTCGTTTCTCCGCAGACGATAACAAATATTCCCTGCGGGAAGCAATCGAGCGAGGATTGGGAGACAGACCTCGATTTTTTATTCGTCCACTTTCAAGAGGCAGAATAACCATGGTCAAGCTCCTAATTAATATTAAAGAATGCGAGCATGCCCCCTTTAACCGGGTGATGCGATGGGAAGGAAAACAATCGGCTAAAGGAGGTAGATTGTATGGCAATTGCAGCAGTGCCCGTTGACCAACGGGTAATCGATATCGATTCGCGCCGCTTTGCTTCTGTAGAAAAGGCATTGATCGAGCTGATTACCAACTCCGATGACAGCTATGCCCGTCTGGAAAAGACTGGGACTCAAGTGTCTGGCCACATTCGTATCAAGTATGAACGGCATCAGGCCGGCGCGCTGCTGCTGGTCGCCGACCATGCGGAAGGGATGTCCTTTGAACGGGTCTGTTCTATTTTGGCCTATGGCGCTCCCCATAGCCCCTTGGCGCGCGGCGAAGGCGGCGGGCGCGGTTATTTCGGACGTGGATTGAAGCAGGCTATTTATGGACTCGGTCACGGCTGGATCGAAACAATTCATGCCGGACGATTTTCCCGCATTGAATTATTCCGCAGTGAAGATGACGACTATTTATTTGAAGATTATGACGGTGACCGGCCGGCAAAGGCGATAGATTATAGCCGCTTAGGCCTATCTGACAGCGGCACACAAGTGACAATCGTCATTGAGAACTCGCATGTGAACATATCCCACTATCGCTCCGTTGTGCAGGCGGTGGCCAATAATATCTATCTGCGCGATTTGCTGACACGGAGAAATGTGGAACTATTACACCTACAGCATGGGAAAGAAATAGAGCGCCTAGGACCGGTGCGCCATGAGGAGCTACCTGCAATTTTGCTGCTGGGTCCAGAACAGGATGGGAGCTTTGTTTATCAGCAGCAGGAGTACTCTTTTACCCTGACCCTGAAGCGCGCGCAGAATGTGGAATTAACCCTAAAGGGCGACGAACGGACGAATGGGCTGATTATCCTGTCTGACATGGCAGTGCTGGACTGTCAGCTGTTTGACTATGAAAACCAGGTGGGGACGGAGTACCTTTTTGGCACGGTGCGTTGTGCAGCCTTGCTCGAAAAATTAGGCCAAGGCATGGCAATTATTAGCGACGAAAGGGAGGGTTTGAATCATAAGAATGCCTTTGTGCAGGCTTTTTCCCAGGCCGTCAGCAGAATGATCGCGCCCTATGTGTTGGCGGAGCAAGAAAAGCTGAAGCATCTGGAGCGCGCTACAACGTCTGGCCGAACCGGTCATATGATCGAACACCTGCTACAGCGCATGAGCCAGGCGGCGATTCAAGACTTGGGCATCATTCTGCCGCCGACCTCTGACCTGGAAGCGGGTGCTTTTAATGAGGACGAACTTCCGGCGGCGCTGCGTTTTACCACGCCTTTTTATTATCGCAAGATCAATCATGCCTTCCACGTTGCCTTGCTGCTTGATCCTAGCCAGTTTTCGGATGAAGAGATATTAACCTTCAGCTATACGCTACCCGATTCCATGCACATCGAACCCGCGCCGACGGCGATAGCGGTTCGTGATCTTGGTGAAACCCAGCGGATCGAATGGACAATTGTGGGCGATACAACTGGGGAGCATGGAGAGATCAATGCACGGACCGGGACGTATTGGGCCTGGTGTGAGATTGCTGTGGCGGAGCATGCTTCCGGGCACAGCCATGGCTATTCCAGTCATATTGCAAGAAGAGGACGGCCTCGGGATCATGGTGCCGATATGTTCGTGGGCTATGAGTTCCGTAACCTGAATAACGAGCTGGACCGAGCGGTATATAGCGCTGAGGAACGTAAAATCATCATCAATACCGGTGCGCCGACAGTGCAACTTTATGTGGATGGCCGGGGACATTTTCGTGATGCAGCCAGGTTGCTGCTGGCCGAGCTTTTCATGGATGTAATTTCAGATGAGTTGGCTCGGCGTTCTGTAGAAAAGTCGGGTCATAAAGGTAATGTTGGGGCGTATCGTGCTGCTAAACAGGATATCATTCGCCGATACGGCAGTGAAATCCATCTTTCGTTCTTGACCCCATAAATAAGACCATGGGGTTTCTACGACTCTAGCCTTACTCTGGATTGAATACGGACTCGCCAAAAGCGCCGAACACCCAGGTAGAGGGTAAAGTAATCGCTGAGGCTATAAGCGTACTGCTCAACCGCCTAACAAACCCGTTGCATTTAAGGCATTGGCATTCATCACTTAATCAACCGCTGTAAACAATCACATCACGTCATGGTCGGCGGCTAAGCAGCCAGCGTTTATACTGCACATATTGTCCTTAGCGTTACCAAACTCGCCGGAACCGTCCAGATCGGCCTGGATTGATCCCACTCCAATACTTCGCATTCTTAGTAGTTAAGGTAGTGTTGCGACTTCTTCTATATGGCTTAAATACAAGTTATTTACAGCGAATCATGCGTTTTTATGTTGCTTATATTTTTTCGACAGCTTTGTTGCGCTAGTTGGATTTTGAGATGCAACAGATAAAAGGTGCTTTTGTCGTGAAATTGTAGCCCGTATATTTCATGTGTTGCGGTCAACTTCGACTAATTTCTAATCGGATGCAGCGGCACCATCTCCCTATACCCGGTGCTGGTGAGAGTCACGAAGCTGAAGTAAAGCAGGCGTCCGCGGTAGCAGATCGCATGCGCATTCAAACAAGCCGGCACGTTGAAAGCCTCTGGCATCAATGCGTTCAGCAGCCCGTAGAGCTATGCGAACAGGAGCCTGAGGATGAGGTATATTCCATCTTCCTCCAATGAATGTCGATCCGGTTCCATCTCAGATTGGATGGCGTTTATCCCTGATCCTGAAAATCCGTATTTAAACTGCGATACCATAAAACAATTGCCAAAGCAGCTCTTCGACATGGCGAGCTCCCAGTTCGGTCATGGAATCATCCAGTGGAGTGCGCCCTTTTAACAGGGGATGTGGCGTGTGCAAAAACGCTCTCGCGTCATCATCTGAATTCCAGACATATTGTGCGGTCGCATAGATTCTGACCAGCCGCTCAGTGCGTCTGGACTCCTCGGCGCTCAGCTTATCACGGCGACGCTTATAAGTGGCTTCAGGAATAATTCGATATAAAAGGCGCTTACGATCTTCGTGGTTTAAGCAAACATAGTCCACACTGGCCTTTAGAGCGTTCTTGGGTAAGCAATGAGATACCAAGGCGTCAAGTTCGGAAAATGAATGAGGAACGGGAAATAGAGCCATGATGGCTGCTATTTTCTCTGGCGTTACGATTACCATATTTTGCCCCAACAATATCAACTAATAGAAATACATTGGCTCCTATAATAACCTGAGTTCGGGATAAGAAAACCGAGAATGAGCGACGCCCTTTTCGTGTAAGATTTTGTTTTGGTAAACCAATCTCAACCGAACCGGGAGGCGCTCATGGACAGTTTAACCGAGCTTTATTGTCTGATCGACGACTTTTGTCGTGCGTTTGAGCCGGCATGGGAACGGCATTTGCTGGCGACGGGGGCGAAACGGCGCCAGCGACCCAGCCTGTTGAGTCTAGCGGAGTTGATGACGCTCGCCATCCTGTTCCATCAGTTGCGCTTCCGCCAGTTCAAGAGCTTTTACCTGGCTATGTCTGCCGCCATCTGCGCGCCGAATTTCCCAAACTGCCGAGTTACCAACGCTGCGTGGAGCTGCTGCCCCGCTGTGCGGCACCGCTGGCGGCTTTGTTCGATTGCCTCAAGGGCCAATGCGACGGCATTGCCATCGCCGATGCCACGGCTTTAGCGGTTTGTGATAACCAGCGTATTCCGCGTCACAAGGTCTTCAAAGGACGTGCCGAGCAGGGTAAGACGTCGATGGGCTGGTTTTACGGCTTTAAGCTGCACGCCATCATCAATTCGAAAGGCGAACTCATCCGGCTCAAGCTAACGCCTAGCAATGTCGATGACCGCAAGCCGATGCCTGAGTTGTGCCAAGGGCTGTTCGGGCAACTCTTTACCGACAAAGGCTATATCGCCCGCTGGCTGACCGAAATACTCGCCGAGCAAGGGCTGCAACTGATCACGACCCTCAAGAAGAACATGAAACCGGTACCCCGTACCGACTTTGAGAAAGCCATCCTGCGCCGTCGCTCGTTGATCGAAACCGTTTTTGATGAATTAAAGAATCTCTGCCAGATTGAGCACACGCGTCACCGCTCTCACTTTAATTTTGTGGTCAACCTGATGGCGGGCATTGCAGCCTATTGCCTGTCCGACAACAAGCCCACGTTGTCTCTGACCAAGGTCAATCTCTTGCATTCAGTTTAATGGCTTATCCCGAACTCAGATTATTACACCGATGATTGGGGCGCTTATGAGCGTCAACTTGAAAGCAATAAGCATGAGGTGGGTAAACGCAACACACAAAAAATTGAACGTAAAAATTTGAATTTTAGAACCTGGATTAAGCGACTCACACGAAAAACAATCTGCTTTTAGAAGTTGGAAACAATGCATGATACGGTCATCGGATTACTGATTAATAAGGTCGAATTTGGCTTGGATATTCATACAAAATTACAGATTTAACCCACTACCCACAAAGGAATGCAAAAACGGCCTGTCAAGCCTGCCAGAAAACATCCCTTTGTTGGTCATCCGCCGATATTCATCCTCAATCAACATCAGTCATTGCAATTCAGCTCGAAGCATCTTTAGATACGAGCCCGTTGCTGGATCGCCCCCAGGTGAAGGATGGTTACAACAGTCAGAAATCCGTGATGGCGAGCACATAACCTGATATCAGCCTCAGGCTTACAAAAAATTCAGCTTTGGCTGACATACGGTGGCAGGCTTTTAGGGCACAATGCCGCTGTCGTTTAACCTTTCTCGAGCATACCGAATTTCTTGACCGACATTCTAAGCAAAGACAGGCGCAGGCACTCGGAGCAGTCGTGCACATGGGGCGGAGAATGAGTACAGGAAAGTGTGAGTCTGTCTGGCGAAAACACCAATGGACAATTTATAAGCATGACATATCGTGTATTTATACAGCGCTCGGTGTTTTTTCTGTGCTCAAAATTAAGCGTTTGATGACTTTTTATGGTATCGGAAGGCCCCCTCTTTCTATAAGGCAAAAAAGAGACCAAGAATATGATTTTTTTAGCCTTGTTTTTCATAAGCGGCATTTGTTTGTGCGTCTGCCGTTATATCGGGATTTGACAATGCGTAAAATAAATCCATTTTCAATTATCGGTGCTTTCATTTTGTTAATGTTTTCGGGGGGCACTTTTGCGAATTCCTATCCGGCTGTCCAGGTCAAGAAATATACAATCAGTCAAGATATTAATTGGGGGCCTGATTTGAGTCGTCAGACTGCGATTGACAAGCAGTGTTCTTACTTTGGCGGCGGTGGTACGGGTACATTTGTATCTGAGAATGCAAACTATACGGTTACTTATAAATGCGCTAATTTTACTTATTATCAGTCCGCTGTTTCTTGGCACTGGTACAACACATGTCCGGCTGGCGGTTCTTGGAATGGTAGCGTATGTGCAAATGCTCCAGCGTGTCCTACCGGTCAAGTTCGTAATGCCATAACCGGCGCTTGTGAACTACCGCCCAAAAGCAATGGCCCGACCTGTGGCGTAGATGTTGAAAATCCCATCAACGCCGCTACCGGCAACAAGTGGCAGCACGAGACCGATGTTCCGAGCAGCGTCTTTGGCCTGGGCTTCGACCGCTATTACAACGCCAGCACCACGGCCAACGCTTCCCCCCTCGGCGCCGGTTGGAGTCATGCCTATACCCGCTCCGGCACGATTCAGTCGTCCGGCGCTTTAGTGACGATCCGCCGGAATGACGGCAAGGAATATAACTTTAAGCTAAGCGCCGGGCTCTGGGTTGCCGATGCCGACGTGCCGGACCGTCTCGAAGAGCTCAAAGACAGCGCAGGCGTCCGCACCGGCTGGCGCTACACCACGGCCGACCACTCAGTGGAAACCTACACCGCCTTAGGCCAGCTCACGGCCATTGCCGACCGTTCCGGCCTGACGCAAACCCTGGCTTATAGCGACGCCTCAACGCCTACTACCACTGCCCCCGCAGCGGGGCTGCTGCTTCGCGTCACCGACAGCTTCGGCCATCAGCTCAATTTCACGTACGATGCCAATAGCCGACTCAGCACACTGACCGACCCGGCCGGTGGCTTGTACCGCTACGGTTATGATGCCAACAGCAACCTCGTTGCCGTCACTTATCCGGACGGCACCTCTAAAACTTACCATTACGAAAACACTGCTTTCCCGCATGTCTTGACCGGGATCACCGATGAGAACGGCAACCGCTATGCCACTTACACGTACGACGCCCAGGGCCGGGGCATATCCACCGAACACGCCAGCGGGGTCGACCGGGCAAGTTTGGAGTTCAACGCCGACGGCAGTACCACCGTGACCGATGCGCTGGGCACCGCGCGCACCTATCAGTTCCAGACTATCCTTGGCGTGGTCAAGCCCAAAGGCCAGTCCCAACCCGGGGGTTCCGGCTGCAATGCGTCCGCATCGGCGCTGACTTACGATGCCAACGGCAATGTCGCGAGCCGCACTGACTTCAACGGCAACCGGACTAATTATACCTATGACTTAAGCCGCAACCTGGAAACGAACCGCACCGAAGGGCTGACCGCGAGCGGCGCTGCGACCCCGGCCACCCGTACCGTCACAACGGCCTGGCACCCGACGTTCCGGCTGCCGGTGCAGGTCACGAGCGGCAACCAACAGACCACGTACAGTTACAATTCCCAAGGCGATATTACCGACCAGACCGTCACCGACACATCCACCCACGCTACGCGCACCTGGACGACCACTTATACTTATGGCGCCGTTCCCGGCGTGTTAGTGCAAAAAGTCGAGGACGGCTCGCGCACCGATGTGGCCGATGTCACTACCTATGACTATTACCCGGCCGATGCCAGCTGCATTGGCGGCCATTTGGGCTGCCGCGGCCAGCTCCAGCAAGTCACCGACGCCCTGGGCCATGTGACCCGGCTGACCCGCTACAACGCCCACGGCCAGGTCGAGGAGCTGATCGATGCCAACGGTCTGACAACCACGCTGGCGTACGACGCCCGCCAGCGGCTCACGTCAATCGATGCCGGCGGCGAAACCACGACCTACACTTATGATCCGGCAGGGCAGGTCACCAAGGTCGCCCGTCCCGATGGATCCTACCTGGTTTATGGCTATGATGCGGCCCATCGTCTGACCCAGATCCAAGATAACCTCGGCAACACCGTGAGTTATACGCTGGATGCGCTGGGCAACCGGATTCAGGAAGAGGCGCACGACCCCAGCGGTCAGCTGGCCCGCAGCCAGAGCCGGGTCTATGACGCCTTGTCGCGTTTGCAGAACCTGATCCTGCCGCAATAAGGAACGCCTCATGAAATCGACCATAAAAACAGCTTTCGTGTTGATCGCATTGTGGCTGGCAACCCTGTTCGCCACCGGACTCGCCCAAGCGGACAACAACAAACGCAGCCCCAAAGAACCCCACAAAACCGCCGTACTGAAAGTCACTCAAGCCGGAACCGGTGAGGCCACGATCACCAGCTTTCCAGCCGGCATCGCTTGCGGCGCCACTTGCCGCGCCGAGTTCACGGCTCACAGCACGGTCACGCTGACCGCAACCGCCGAGGCCGGGTCGGTATTCAAACGCTGGGGCGGGGCCTGCCACGGCAGCGCTTCCACCTGCACCGTGACCCTAAAAGAATCGCAGAACGTCACCGCGATTAGCGACCTATTGCCGATCACGCTGAATGTTGCCAAAGCCGGAACCGGCAGCGGCACCGTGACCAGCCAACCTTCCGGCATCGACTGCGGTGCAGTCTGCAGCGCCAGCTTTCCTCAAAAATTGGCCGCGCATCAGAACCATGAATTCAGGAAAGAGGGCAAAAAGGGCGAGGACGACCCTCAACAGAAAGATGACGACGATGACGAGGACGGCCCTGCTCATAAACCTGCCGTGTTAGTGACCCTGACCGCGACCCCGGCCACCGGCTCGACCTTTGACGGCTGGACGGGCGCCTGCACCGGCACCGGCACCGCACCCACCTGCACGGTCACGATGGACCAGAGCCAGAACGTGACCGCCCGGTTTACGCTGATCCCGGAAACCCTGACGACCACCAAGACCGGCAACGGGTCCGGAACGATTGCCAGCCTGCAGACCGGCATCGACTGCGGCATTACCTGCAGCGCTCTCTATGACTGGGGCACGGCCGTGACTTTGGCGGCCACTCCGGCCACGGGCTCGACGTTCACAGGCTGGTCCGGGGCCTGCACCGGCACGGACACGACCTGCACCGTGATGATGGACCAATTGCAGGCCGTCCAGGCCGACTTTACCTTGCTAAAGCTGCCCCTGACCGTAACTAAAACCGGCAGCGGCACCGGCACGCTGACCAGTTCGCCGGAGGGGATCGACTGCGGCGCCAGTTGCAGCAGTAGCTTTGACTGGGGCACACAAGTTACCCTGACCGCGGTGCCGTCTGCGGACTCCCTGTTCCAAGGCTGGACCGGGGCCTGCACAGGGACCGCCGCCACCTGCACGGTCACGCTGGACCAGGCGCAGAACGTCACGGCCGACTTCGTCCCGGCGTTCAAGCCGCTCAGCGTGGACATCCTGGGCTCGGGCGCCGGCACGGTCACCAGCCAACCTTCCGGCATCGACTGCGGAAATAGCTGTCGTGCCGACTTTGCGCCCAGCACTGTTGTCACCTTGACTGCAAGCCCCGCCGCCGGCTCGACGTTTGGCGGCTGGAGCGGCGCTTGCACCGGCACGGCTGCCACGTGCACGTGCACGCTGGACCAAGCCAGAGCGGTCAACGCCACGTTCTCGGCGCCGGCGATCACCACTTATGAATATGATGCCAACGGCAACCTGACTCAGATCACCGATCCTTTGGGCCGCATCCGCCAGGTTCAGTACGACGCCCTGGACCAGCCGGTGCGCCAGCTCGAGCCGCACCCGACGATGCTCGGCAGCACCTGGGGCTCGATCGACACCGCCTATGACAGCCTCGGGCAGGTCATCAGCATCACCGACCCCCGCAACCTGACCACGCATTACCGCAAAGACGCTCTCGGCAATTTGCAGCAACAAAGCAGCCCCGACACCGGCACGACGCTGAGCGATCACGATGCCGCCGGGAACCTCCTGACCCGCACCGACGTCCGGGGCAAAGTGGCGCAGTACCGTTATGACAGCCTGAACCGCCTCAGCGAGATCGCGTATGACGACGACACCGTCACCTACACCTGGGATACTTGCACCAACGGCATCGGGCGCCTGTGCCGCGTCAGCAATGCTGCCAGCAGTCTCAGCTATCGCTACGACCGTCACGGCCGGATCACCCAACAAACCCAGACTTCAGGTGGGACTTCGCTAGCCGTCAGCCCGACAGCTACAATGCCGTCGGGCAGCGCATCCAGACCGTCACGCCCGGCGGCCAGACCTTCGACTACCAGTGGAGCGGAGGCCATCTCACCGCGATCACCGTCAACGGCCAGCCGCTGCTGAGCCAGATCGGCTACGACCCGGACGAGAACATCAACGGCTGGATCTGGGGCAATAACCAGCCCCATGAGCGCTTTTACGACCTCTCAGGGAAACCCGTCATCGTCAGTTTGGGGTTTGATGCGAACACCCAGCAACCGACTAGCCGCACGTTGGGCTATGATGCGGCCGGGCGGCTGACCGACGTCCTCGACGACAGCAATCCGCAGCTCAACCAGCGCCATGGCTATGACGGGCTCGACCGCTTGACCGCCAGCGAACGCGGCGAATTCCAGCTCAGCCGCACCGATTACGCTTACGATCTCGGCGGCAACCGCACCGAGAAAAGCCAGGATCACACGACCCAATACCACTACAGTACCGATCCGAGCAGCAATAGGCTGCACAGCCAGAGCGGCGCCCAGGCCGTGAACTACCAATACGATGCGGCCGGTAATCTGACCACGGATGGCACCATCAGTTATACGTACAACGCCGCTGGACGGCGCCTCAGTGCCACCGCAACGAACCTCACTGCCGGCTACACGTATAACGCCCTCGGCCAGCGTGTGAGCCAAACCGTGAACGGCATTGCCACTCAGTTTTTCTATGACGAACAAGGCCACCTGACCGGCGAATACGACAGTGCAGGCCGGCCGATCCATGAGCTCATTTGGCTCGGCGATTGGCCGGTTGCAACGATAAAACCCGCAGCCAATTCAAACGCGACACCGAACATTTATTACATCCACGCCGACCACCTGGGTACGCCACGGAAAATCACCCGGCCTGAGGACAACCAGGTCGTCTGGACCTGGGAGAGTGAGGCGTTCGGCGCCAGCCTGCCGGACCCGAATCCCTCGGGCTTGGGCAGCTTCGTGTTCAACCTCCGTTTCCCCGGCCAATACTATGACCAGGAAACCGGGCTGTTCTATAATGGCTTCAGGGATTATGATCCGGCTACGGGACGGTATGGCGAAAGCGATCCGATTGGCTTGGCAGGCGGCTTGAATACTTATGCCTATGCCCTAAGTAACCCACTTAGATGGACTGATTTCTTTGGCCTAACATCAAAATGTCCCACAAGTCCTCCAAAATGTGATCCAAATTGGGTACCGTATTACGGAAATCCAGCAGTGTTTCATTGTGGATTTGAAGGTTACCTGGAAAACAGATCGCCAACGCCAGATGATCCGATTGGTGAATGTTTTTATGATGATTTTAAGAATCTTGTTGACGTTAATCATTCTTATGCTAGCTGCGGCGGTACTCCAGATCAATATGGTAAAAACCAGCCGTTCCTTCACACGCTAATTGATTCTGGTGGAATTGTTAGGCAAGGTGGACCAGCGCTTGGTACAAGTATTTTTTATTGGATGGGGCGAGGTGGAAACTCACTCATTAATCAGTAACTGAGGATATCAATGTGTCCATAATATATAAACAGTACCTTTTGGGGGACAAGTTTGGCGATAAGCTGGAATTGAAAGATCCACACCTGCGGAATCTGTTGACGTCCTTTATAGCTATGGGGCTCTGGCCGATATTTTCTACCATGACATTATTTTGGTATTTGGCTGGTTCAAATGATGTTGTATTTTTCTTTGTTGGTGGAACGCTTTCTATCTTTACGATAATCAGCAAGATGGAACCAAGTTATGAAATGTATATATTTAGCATTATTCTTTGGTTTATTGTTTTCCTAGCTCCCGCCCTTTTGCTAGGTAAGAAAAAATTAAATATGTTGATTTTTAAATCTCAAAGTATTTTTTCTTTATTGCAAGTGGCGTTAGGTTTATTAATTATATTGGGGCGTTCGTTTTAACAAAGCGTTCGGCAACTGATCCCCACCGCGAATAGTGAACACATTAAAAAGCGAGTATTCTTAGAGAACGAGAGGTACGTGTAAGCCCGCTATACCCGGCCTAGCGCCGAATACAAACAGGAAGCCCTCAAGGTGGCGGTGCACATTTAACATACCCTCTCGTTATTTGAACCTTTCTTATGGGTAGGTGACTACCATTTATTGGCAGTCTTTGTATGGCCGGTTTTCAAGGTTAACCAGCCATTCACTGGAAATTGGTGACTGGCTGATCTCGCCAGTTCTGGATCCATCATCTCCGTGTATCGGTAGTCGTGGTTGCAATCTCTATTTTTAACTTTGGGTTATTATATTAAAACCTTAAAAAAGTTATTTTTCTTTATCATTATCAATGATATAAAGAGCGTTTGTACTTGGCATAGCGCCAATCGTATTTAACGTATCTCGTATTGACTGATAATCTTGAAAGAACTTTGCCCATTTACTAAAACCACCTAATTCGCCTACTACGCGTATCATTGCCACATGCGATGCCGTAAGTATTTCCACTTGCTGTGTAAGTGCGGCAATACGCATATCTTTTTCGGCTAATTCCTTGGCTGCATTTTCTTTTGATGTTTTTCCTAACCGCTTTTGCCAAGCTCTTTGCTCATTTAGCTTGTTTTGATATTGTAGTATGAGTTCCGATCGTTCTTTGCTGCGTGTAATGGACGATGCCGCCTTTAATGAAGAATGTTCTCGAATTACAGCACGCGCAGTAATATCCTGATTTTGTTCGACCATTCGCTCAAGAATTGCAACCATTTCAGAATCAATAGGGGAGGGAAGATTTGTTGTTACATCAGCCATCTAACACGCTCTTAGCAATATTTTGTTTTGAAAGATCTTGTCCATCAGGAAATACCAATTGTCCAGTCGGTGTTTGAAGCAATCTTTTTATGCTTTCTAACCGAATAGTTGCATGTGCAATTTGGTTCTCACGACCGACCGTGCTGACGGGACGAGCTTGAGTTTCGGCCAATGCCGCTTCAAATTTGTAGCGAAGGGTTTCCAGATGATGGTTTTCCGGTAGGTTAGTGGCCGTAAGGTGGCTGCATCCGGCAAAACACTCCAGATTTTTGGGGCAGGGGTCCACGGTAAAACTATTGATGCAATACCCATAGGGGGTGGCATGAAAACCATCGGCCTCCACCTTTAGAAACTCAAAGGCCGCTTGATCGCCTTGTTCTGACTGGATTCGCTTAAAGCAGTCGACGAGCGGCCCCGTCGCTTTTCCTGATTGGATCAGCCGAGCTACCGTGGAGGCATTATCACCCAAAGCCACTTCAATCTCAGGAGGTATCTCAATCTGCTCCAGCTCCTCCGCCAAGCTACGATGATCGTATTCATAGCTTTGAGCCACGTTTCGCCGATTAAATCGCTTGGTGATGATCGTATCCGCCAATCCCATCCGGAATAGTTCCGTGTTCTGTAAATGGCGCAGGGAATGGGATGTCAGGATCAGGCTCCGATCTGCATCGGTAAGGCCATAGCGTTGGAAGAGCGAGGTTCGGTCCTTAAATTCCCCCAACGCCAGCATAAGGAATGTAGTGTCTGGAATGCCGATCGCGAAATAGCGGGTGACATCGCACAGACCACCATTCCGTTCCTCTGCCAAAGAGCGTTTCGGAGTCAGAAATAGAAACTCCCAGGGTTGTAGGTCACCTTCGGCAAGACGGAGCGGCTGTCGGTCGGATAATTTGGTTGGCGCAGCGTCGGTAATAAAGGCTTCTAACTCATCGACTCGAAAATACACCTCGTTCCAGGCCATGCGCTTCCCTGCGTAGATATCTCCAGTTGATTTGCGGAAGATGATAGGTCTCGCACCACGAGACGGCCCTTTCATCAGCCGGTTAAAATATACATACATTGCGAAATCAAGTTTCCGTTGGCCGCCGGGCCTTTGGTACTGTTCCGCTTGATGGCAGCTCAGCTCATTGAAAATATCAGGGTTAAAATCTTGTTGATAGCGGCAAACGTACTCATCCGCTTGGGTGTCAGGAAGATCGAGCCAGAACGGATTCCCGGTAAGTCGCGTGTAGGCTTCAAAGGCGGTAATCAATTCATTAGGCTGATACCAGGGCAGAAGACGCTGAGTTTCCATCTGAAGCTTGAGGGTCTGGCGCAGCGGTTGAGCCAGCCGTACCGACTCGTCCAGAGCCTCCGTTAGTAACTCTTCGAAGATCGCCGGAACATATTGGGCCGATTCGAATAACACCACGCTATCGCTGCGGGAGTCTTGCTGCTTCTCGGCGAAGTAACGAAGCATCAACGCCCTGGAACAGCCGCCGAGTTCTCCGGCGGGTCTGCCCGAAGGGTCAAAGTATTCGCGTGTCCGCTTCCAATCGGCGGGCAGCCTAACGGCTTTGCCAATGCGCAATTCGCCAACAACCATGACCTTGATCGCGGCGAACCGCAGGGCGTCCACCAAGGTCTTGGGCCGCTCGGTAAAAACAATGCGCATCAGTTCCCAGAAGGCTTTGCGTTCCGGCAGCCGCTCCGAGATTTTTCTCTGCTCCAAATCCGTCAATAACTGCTCCGATGTTTTGATGGCCCGCGACTTGCGATTTTGCTGGATGGGCAATCGGTGAATACGGAGAGTCGGGTAGAGGGGGCTCGCTTCAGCGAGATGGTTTGTGTCGATGATATTTTTCACCACGCCAACCACTAGGTCAGCGAGTTTCCCGGATGGCTGACTTTCCCTGACTAGGAGGACTGCTTCCTTGACCACATCGCTATTCAGTTGCCAGGGCTTCAAAGTACCCGCACAGGTGGCCAATACCTTGAGCGGGCGGATGATGTTCTGTTGGGCGTTTGCAGGGGTGTTGCGCCGGAAAATAAGCTGGTCGCAAGTCGCTGCCTTAATCAGTTCGCACCACTCCATTCCCAGTGGGACCTTGGATAATGGGGGTTGGCCCAACTGAGCACGGTGTAAGTTCAAAATCGTCAATGTGCTATCTTCCGAACCCAAGTCCCGCAGGTAAAAAGTAGGGGGAGGGGTGCCTCCTACGAGTTCGGTCAAATTCCAACCGGTCTTTGACGTTCCCGCCGTATCCAAGGGGAACTCCCAGGCTAGGCCCTTTGCTTCAGCCAATGTGTTCCCATGTCGGATAAAGGCCGTGAAAGCTTCAAGCATTTGGCGATTCCTCCAGTTCAGCGATGACCTGTTGAATACTGGCGATGGTTCTGCTTAGTTGAAGGTAGGCTGGGAGTGACTGTCTCCTCGGGAGGCTTCAGCGAAGAAAGTGACCACGCCGCGCATGTCCTCCAACACTCGCCAGTGAAGGGCGAGATCGGTAACCGGCATGAACTTAGGACAGCCATAACAGGAGGTCACGGGATTGTAGGGACAGGTGGGCTGGCCGCTGCCGCATCCACCGATTCCCGCGTTGGGAATGCCATGGGGGACGCCCGCAATCTGCTGCTCACCTTTCAGTTTCGCCAATTCTTCCGGACTGATGAAGCGGTCATGAGCAATTTTGGCAACACGCCGATACACCTCGGAGATGCCCAATGCCTTGTTGACCCGTTCAGCCTGATTGGCGGAGGTCTGGTAATAAACTAGGCCGGTGGTGATATCCGAATGCCCCAAAAATTCCGCCAATTCCTCCTGGTTGGCCCCGGCATCCACCAACCGTTGAGCCGCCGTATGGCGCAGATAGGTGGCACTAACTACTACGCCCACAATTTCAGTCGCAAGTTTCCTTATCGCTGCCGCCGTTTCCCCCGCTGAGCTGACTTCAAAAAGCCGGTCTGCGCCAGATAATCCCTTGCCCTGTGCCCGAAGATATAGTTGAACAATGATAGAGGCCCACTCTCGTTTGATTTTTCGAGTCATCGGGAAGGCTTTGGATCGAGACCGCTGTTTGACCATTTTGAAAGTCAGGTGTGGTAAAAAGCGTGCAAAACTTTCCAGGACCCTGGAAAGTTTTGCACGCTTTTTGACAGGTTTCGGGGCGTGGAGTTATGCTAAGTATTTTTCTGAGAAATTGGTCATGACCAAATAATAGTTTTCGCGCCCGCGAAAATTTCGATTGAGCATTTCGTGTATTCAAGTATTTTCTATCTCAGTAATAAGTCTCTCTACTATAGCTAGTTTCCATTGTATGTATGGAGTTTCACTTTTTTCCGCATCTTTTTGCTGACATAAATCTATAGCTTTGTCAGTCATAACCCATCCCTTTTTTTTACGTTGTTGGAATCCAAATTTTTCTAGAAGTTTGTTGGTTTTGATTGCAGTTAATCTAGGGTTTAATTTTTTGCCTATGTCTGTTGCGCTAAACCAAGTTTTAGATTTCCAGAGCTCGTGTATGTGTATCAGTGAGTCTTGATATTCTTCATATATCGTTACATTTTCATCATCTATTTCTTGGGCTTTCTGGCAGATAGCTTCTGCCATACCAACTAATTCGTAATCCTTAATTTCAAGCGCAATTTTTCTTATAAATTGTCCTATTCCCGCTGCTTCAGTTGGTAAAAACGGATTTTCACCGTTGTAAATGTCCCTTTTCTCTAATTCTTGCCTTTGCTCCAATTCTACAAGAAGGAGATTTAGATGATGTTTAATCTGAAATTTCATATTTTTCATTAAGTTATGATAATTATGTAATTACGATAATTATCATTGGTTATTCCATATAGTATCGTATTGATATTATTACGATACAGTATGAATCAATACGATACGATACGTTTTTCTTCATTTATTTAATTTGCACTCTGGATGATGTACCTTTGCAGACAGGCGTTAGCCGTCGCGGCGTAAGCAACTGGCGCTTGCGTCATTTAACTTGTCCAATAGCGGCGCTTCGCGCCCATGCTGCGCGTGGGTAATGGCTCAATCCGGCATTTTCACAATATCGCGCAATACCGTCAATCGGCTGCGCCATTCCACACCCTATACAGCCGCTTTAAAGATTGCCAACGCGCAATAGTCGGCAGCGAAGCAGCCAGCGTTTAGATTTTGCTCAATCTGACTTGAGACATTATTATGCGTGGTGTTGCTGGGTGCCGTTCACAGCTTTATCCACAAAATCTGGGGATAACAGCTACTTCCGAGACTTCGCATAATGTGACGCGGCTTATGTAGAAAAGCCCCGGTGGATAATCAAATCCCACCGGGGCTTTTTTGCATAGGCCGCATTATGCGAGGTCTTTACTTTACTTTTTCAATGTAATTTTCGTGGCTTTGGATTGATTTATTGCTGATCAATTTGTTTTTCTTCGTGGCAGGCTTCAGGCTTTTTTCTTCAATCCGGACTGATGGTTTTAGGGCTTGGTCCATTATTAAAAACAGCCCTCCCAGCAGCGTTATTGATATGAGTATCATCTTCCAGGGCAATGTTTTTCTGTTTTTCTGGGCGTGTCGAGGTTGCTGCAATTTCCTTTTTGTTTCCGGCTGCACATCCCTTTTCATGTAGTCGCGGTCTTTTAAGCCCATATTTTTTTCCTTATTTTAGTGCTGTTTTTTTGTTCGTTCTTTTTCTTTTTCTTCGGCTAGTTTTAGCCACATTAATTTTAATTCGTTGTTTTCTGCTTTTAGCGCATTTGATACAGCTATTATTTCAATGGGGTCTATTTTTAATGCTTGTGCCAGGCGTAGTGCGTTTTTTTCTGATAATCCTTGTCCTTTCTGTATTTTTGACCATGCTTGTCTTTCCATATCAATATAAGCCATTGTTTTATAGTAGCTTTCTAGTTTATATTTTTCTTTTAATTCGTCTATGTAATTCACTATTGTTTTCATAATTTCATTGTAGTTTTATAAATTACATCCGCATATGTAATTCTTTAAACAACATGTAGGTTGACGCGCTACATATTTTCTTGTAATTTGTCGACCTACATTGAAATTATTACATAGAGGCAAAGCTATGCAAACAGAACAAAATGAATCCGTAACGATTACGCTAACACCTGAAGAGCAAGAATTATTGCTCGTCAGTCTTGAAAGTTTTCAGCATCTTGATACGTCGCTTTATCAAGATCAGGTTTTAGATCATCTTGAAGGTCTTAAAGCACTCCATAAAAAGCTTCAATTCCTTTTCCCAAATCAATCTGGCGACCTTTGCCTTCACTCTGAACAGTCGCCCGATGCTGTGGTTCAGGGTGATTCAATTTGTCCAAAGTGTTCTTCTACCACTGGCATTTTATTGCCAACATTTCAGGCCTGTTCTGAGTGCTTTGGTTTGTCTGTTCAGTCGCCCGATGCTGTGGGGCAGGGTGATTCAATTTGCTATCAATGTGAAAAACGAGTTTCATATTTGTTTGATGATTCGCGCTGTAAAGATTGCACACGGTTAACACCCGAGGAAGTGCAGGGTAATGTGCAGCAGGGTGGCACTATCGAATGTATTGATACGATTCATTGTTTATGTCTGGCTTGCGCTGATCATAAATAGGGTGGTAATCATGACTGATTCAACACTGACCATTCAAGAATGCACACTCGTAATTAACGAGATTTTTAGTGCATTCAATCCGTTATTAATCATAGTTTTCGTTGCTTCTTTTGGCCTTGGTTACTTATGCCGTTATTGGTTTTCTCCATATCACTGTGACGATTGCCTTTGGCAAGACAGCGAACCTGTGGAGCCTAAGCCATGACAACATGCTCATCTTGCAACGGTTACGGTATTGACCCGTTCGATATTTCCCATTGTGACAATTGCCATGGCACTGGTTCCGAGCCTGTTTTTTTCATGCCCGATGATCATCACCAAGACGGTGATTGCCGGTGTGATCATTGTCATCCGTTTTGATGTAGGGGTACGTTATGATTTCATCCGATCGCATTCGCCGACTGGCCGCGCAAAATCTTTTAACCGCTGACCGTTCCCACCTCGAACCACCTCCTGTCAAGGATGACTCTCTTTCTTCCCGGGTTAATTGGGCACGACAACGCATAGATTCACTGCCTCGTTCGACCTGTTCGTTGTTGTACGTTCCAGATTTGCCGTTAGGGGCTTTTTTCCAGCCAAACCCGAACGATAAAAATTATATCGATTTTGCCGCGATAGAACGCCAACAAAAACGTGATGATGAAAGAACATCATCAGTTAGGGCTGCTGGCGTGCCTGCAGGGTGGGACGGCAGCCCTGAATATCATTTTATTGAAAAAAACCGGCAAGCGTTGCCGGTCGTTAACGTAAAAAAAGCGGTTAATTTGTATTTTTCCGGTTCGGATGGCTCAAGCCCAGAAACCGCCGAAAAGTTTGGGTCTTGTAACACCCAAACTATCGCCGGACGTCCGGCAAAAATACGCATCAATCGACGTGATTTTTTAGCCGGTTAATTGATCATGGAACACTTTTTTATTGACAAGTTGAATATTACCCAGATTCATGACCTAGGTTCTGATCTGTTGCCTCAGGTCGGTAAAGAAAAGTTGTTCCGGGTTGATCTAAAAACCGGGGTAACTACCGAACTGCTGACTCACTTGAAACTCGAAGGCAGTTATTCCAGCGCGTTGATTGTGCGTTGTGACGGTTCCAAGGTTGAGGTTTACGGTAATCCATCCCGCTGGGGACGTATCGACAACTTGTACGGCTTAAAGACGCTGGATCAGTGCATAGCGGTTTATAACCATATCCTTGACGGTCTGGGTTTGCCTCGTTTCACTCAATGCACCAAGTACCTTTATTTTCAGGGGCCGGACGGCAAGCACGTTAACAAGACCGCTGACGGTGCGATTATCAAGCACATCGACTTTACCCGAAACCTTGCGGTCGGCTTGGGCAACGAACGCCCTTTTAACAAGGCCTTGTCCACCCAGTCGATTGGCCGTTCCGTTCCGCCGTTTTTGTATCCGGATGAAAATACCGTGGAATGGTACGGCGCCAACGTGCAAAAGAACGGCTCAACCTACCGTTACGTCAAGGTTTATACCAAGACCGCGGACTTGCTCCGGAACCAGCGCAAGCTCTGCAAGGACGCTACCGAAGAAGACTTACAGTATTTTGACGATCTGCTGCAATTTACCGTCAGAAATGGCGTCATCCGCGAAGAACACAGTTTTAAACGAGAATATTTACACCGGCACGATCTTTTTGCATGGGGCTTATTCAATGAAAGCCAATTTAATGAAGAATTGCAGGTTATTACCGAACTCAGAAAACGCCTAGAGGTATCTAACATGAAATACGAAACCATTGCCGACCAACTGCTGCAAGAGAAAATTTGTAAAAGTAGACAATCCGCCAATTCCACGCAAATGGCGTACTCCATGTGGCTGCATGGTGAATACATGGATAAATCAAAAAGCCAATTCAGAGAACATAAACGGCGCTTATTGTTGATCGGCATCGACATTAGTCAAAAGCTTGACATTACCCGCGCCCCGTTACGACTCAAAGAATCGCAGATTATCGAAGTCAAAGACATCTTGGCCCCGGACTGGTACCGACATCCGCAAATCCCGAATTTATCGACTAACCCACCACAATCCCCATTAAGGCTAGTAGCCTAAGGAAAAAATCATGGCTTTAAATGTAGAAATTCTTGAAGTATCTGAAGATATAGATCCAACCACAAGACAGCCACGGCTAAGAGCGCGTGTTAGGGAATTAAAACCTCGTACCCACCTGGTTAACCTGAAAAATTGCGATGCGGCACAGCTCACGGTCATTCAAAAAAACGTGGGCGGCATCCTGTCGTTACCGGCTAGGGAAATGCTCATGGACGGGCGTTTTATGTTGTCCATCGCTGCAACTGACGATGAGTTTTTCGTCATTCGTCCGCCTGAACCGGTGGCGGTATCACGTGTTACCGAAATTCAATCCTCTGATGCTAAACCAGGGGAGAAACCTAAGCTTAAACAAGCGGGGTAAACCATGACATTAGATTCCGTTGTCTACGTGCTTGAGGCTGGCTTTTTAGTCGTATCGTTTGGACTCGGCTTTATTGCGGGGCTCTGGGTTATATGACGGAATCCGATGTGGCCGAATTGGTGGGATATTTCCTGAGCGCGTTTGCTACAGGTTTGATCTCGGCAATTCTCTTACGAGTATTCCGCCGCGCGGCGGGGTACGTTTCTTAAGTTTTTTTGAGTATTTATCATGAAAAAAATTACTTTGTTCTTCATTGCCCTGGCTATGTTTCTGGGTTTGATGGCACCGGCTAACGCGGCGTTAAATGCTGGTGTGGCCACTGGCTTTACCGCATTGCAAACCGATTCATTAGCCATGGTTGATTTAGTGTGGCCGGTGACTATTGCGGTTACGGTGGCATTTATCATGCTGGGTCTGTTCAAGAAAGCGGCTGCTAAAGCGGTTTAATTTTTGAATTTAAGCGGGGTGGTTATGCTGCCTCGCTTTTTTGGATGTCATTATGAAAAAAATCCTTTTTATTTGTTTACTTTTATTTTCCGAACTCGCTGCCGCTTATTCTTATTCCGCGGAAATGTCCGACGCTTATTACATTAACAATCGTGGATTGTTTAGGACTCCTGGCGCTGCGTGTGCTGATTACGGCGGTCTTGAACTCAATGGTATGATGTGCGGCCCTTATACAATTAGTGTTCTGAAAAACAAATATGGTGCATGTCCTGGCGGCGGTTCTTATAGTAGTGGTCTCTGTATAGATGCTACTCCGGCCACCTGCAAGCTCGCTGAGTCTGTCGTTTACAATCAGTGTGTAGCGCCTACCTGTACCGCTCCACAAGTTAATGATGCAATAACCGGCGGTTGTATAACGCCAACTCCAACGCAATGTAATGCGCCTTCGTATTTAGATTTCAGTACTAATTCTTGTGTCACTCCGCCCACTTGTCAATCTCCCTATATTAACAGTCCGATTACACATCTTTGTATTCCACCTTCTGATAAGTCTGCTATTGATTGCGCAGACGGTACAACGGTTTATGCACCCATAGCATGCCCACAAACAGCTTATGATCAAGCCGTACAAAATGCACGTGAGAACGCAACTCCCCCACCTCCTGGTGAAACTAAGACTTGTTCTGATGGCTCAGTTATCACGTATCCAATGACGTGTTTTACAAAATATTCCATGGATGTTGCGTTTGCTACTATGACCGGTGGAGGAGCAAGAGGTGCTGGCATTAGGGATTTGCTGATGACTAAAGATGTTAACGGTCAGTATGTTTTACAATCAAATTGGCAACAAAAAATCGGGCAAGTTGTGGCATATTCACGCGATTCTGTAGGCATTCCTAAAAGCGCTGTCGCACAATCTGTTTCAGGTTTTGTTAATGCCGGACGTGGTGCGTATATGCTGAATGAACTTGTTACATCCAGTAACGGCACGCTTGAGACCTATAACGGTAATGTTTACCCGATTGGTAGTACGACCCCGCTGTCTCCGAATCAAGTTTTGTCGGCAATTGAACAATACCAAGTCCCGTTGCCTATTTCTCAAGACTTGGTTCCTCATCTCAATCTGTATGAGATCCCAAATCTTGACAGCAATTATGATGCAATAAATGCTGATTTTTATAGAATTTATGATAGTGATCCAGCAACGCAACCCACAACATATACAGCATCGAATTATTCCTCTCAGCCTGATTCGTTTGATCCTTTCATAATTCCGAATTCAGGCAGCCCGTTGCCCTTTGTTTCGCATACAACGCCGTCACCCGCGCCTGTTCCGGCTGATGTTCAGCCACAAACGAACCCTGACCCTTCGACAAATCCTGATCCTTCGACGAACCCTGATCCTTCGACAAATCCCGATCCTTCGACGAACCCTGACCCTTCGACGAATCCCGATCCTTCGACAAATCCTGATCCTTCGACGAATCCCGATCCTTCGACAAATCCCGATCCTTCGACAAATCCTGATCCTTCGACGAATCCCGATCCTTCGACAAATCCTGATCCCTCGACGAATCCTGATCCGCCTCCAGTCGCTCCCACATTGAACTCGGATACTTGGAAATATTTTGATTTTTTGCCCATGGAAAACCCGTTTCATTTTGATATTTCCAAGTTTCTGCCGACATTGCCGGAACCTAATTGTTATTACGAGATTCACCGTACCTTTCAGGTGCCGTATTTAGGTACAAAACATTTTGATATTGCACCGTGTGTACCTCTGCAGCCGCTTAGAACCGTCCTCAATTGGGCGTTTGCCGTGTTGACTGCGTTCATCTGTTTTTATGTGGTCTTTAGGAGTTCGATTTAATGTCTATTCTGTTCGGTATTTTAATGAACTTCTTTGTTGATATATTCAGCAAGGTTTTTCTTCATGCGGCGTTTAAAATCGCCATTACGTTGGCTTTTATTGCCTTGATTGTTTCTACGGTTCTGGCCTATGTGTCTGCGTATTCAACGATTGTTAACGGTCTTGCCCAAACTGTTCCCGAGATAGTCAACGGTGTGTGGGGCTGGGTTATGCCGACTAACACCAACTTGTATATTTTGGCGATTGGTTCATCCATCTTACTGAGATTTGTCACCAAGCAATACATGCTGTTGCTGAACGCACGCTTCCGCGCTGCAATATCCAATTAACTCGTAAATGGCTTTTTAAAATGATTATCAAAGCTCAATTGAATAATTTGGCGTTTTTTTCCTTGCGCGAAGGGGATGTGGTTATTTTGTTGGCTCAGGGTATTTCCGATAAAGACATCGGGCGTACCCTGGGCATCAGCTTGAAAACGGTTCAAGTTCACCTTAATTCGATTTACGGCAAATTGAAAATCACCAATACCCCGCTGAATTCGCGTTGTACCGCGCTTTTGATCATGATTGCACGGGGTATTTTGACAGTTTCCTACCAGTCTGAAGATGCGTTTATGCAACTTCGAGTGATCACTAATTAATTCAGGTGATTACATGCCCGGCTGGATAATTCAAGGCGTACGAGGGGAGGGCAAGTCTCTTGCTGCCGTAGCAAAAATTAAGGAGTACATGGAAAAGGGCAGGCCGGTTGCCACCAATTTAAATCTATTCTTAGAAAATTTCTTACCTCCCGGAAATTCGTCCATTGCTTACCGTTTGCCCGATCATCCTCGCTTAGAGGATCTGCAAATGTTGCCGCCTGCCTACGACACAAAATATAAATTCGAGGATAAAAACGGGCTTTTAGTGCTTGATGAACTTGGCACCTGGCTGAATGCACGCAACTGGAACGATAAAAAACGTCTCGAAATGCTGAACTGGTTGTTCCTGTCGAGGAAAGATCATTGGGATCTGATCTTGCTGGCTCAAGATCATGAAATGATCGATGCTCAAGTGCGTACCACACTTTGCGACTACTTGGTTCAGGCCTCGCGTACCGACCGTCAGAAAATTCCGTATCTGGCCCCCTTCTTAAAACTCATGGGCTTTAATGCCATGATGCCTAAAGTTCATCGCTATTCTGTATTTTATGGCCTGTCCACTGCCGTGCCTCCGGAAGAAACTTGGACCTTTACCGGTAAAGATTTTTACGATGGCTACGATACTAATCAAAAATTCCTAAACGGCCAGGAAGCCCTAAACGGCACCCTTATCGACATGAGGGCAACGTATTCATTCATACCCAACAATTATTTAACACGACAGGTTTTCGTGGATCGTCTGCAGACGAAGATTGCCGCATTACAAAAATCTGACACTTTACCCGGTGATACACCTATGGCCAGAAAACACGCTCCTGCTGATACGTCAATGTTGAAATTCGGCTTACTGGCCATTGCCTTGTTGATTTTTTTGGGATGGCGGTTTTTTTCCGGAGGATTTGCCGTAAAGAAGGTCGATCCGGTTTCTTCAACTCCTTCTACTTCGACTTCTGCAGTCGCGGCCGCTGTTCCTGCTGCCGCTCCGGGAGCTGCTTCAGTTCCTGCGCCTCCAGCGGTTCCCGTTGTCGTTGAATATGTGGCGCCACAAACGAATACCATCATTGAGCACCTGTTAAAAACCTTTCGGCCGAGACTGTCAACAACCGCCTATTCTCCTGAGACAGGCTTTGTCGGAAACATTGATTTTTATGACAATTATCAGCTGGTGGAGACCTATAAAATAAAAGAACTGCATGCCCTGGGCGTGACCCTGCTGCGCAAGCCGTACGGTGTTGATTTTATTTACAACGGTAAAAGCTTTATCGTGTCCTCGTGGCGATTGCCGGATGATCCCGTTCAATCGACACCGGAACCGATTGCCGTTTCCCAACCGTCATCGGCGCATCAACCCGATGCGATTACCGATAAGCTTTACAAGCCTTGACACTGCACTGTTAATTTATCGTATCTATCGGGTTTATTGATTAAGCCCAATGGATAATGTGTGCGTGGTCAAAGTGGATGCGCTCAATATTGATTAAGCCCAGTGGAGCTGTAAAAAGGCCGTCCATGGCCTGATTTAGTCCATGGTCTGATTTAGTCCCAATCCACATTACCCCAAACGCTGACCCATTGGCCTCGTAATGGCGTAACACATAAATTCCTGACTCGTTTCTTTCTATATTGCTGATTCAATAGCAGATAGATGCAGTCTTGTAGATCGGCTATCTCGCATGAATCCAGCTCCTCAATTTCGTTAATGGTTCCGAATTCCTCGGCGGCTTCTCTTGTCAT
>Ga0208627_1000108_pt1 | contig 30817 bp, 34 predicted proteins | sample LakWasMet13_LOW5_2_FD_183861 | JGI IMG/M metagenome (GOLD analysis project Ga0208627, IMG submission 183861) | Freshwater sediment methanotrophic microbial communities from Lake Washington under simulated oxygen tension - Sediment Metagenome... | ecosystem: Environmental > Aquatic > Freshwater >... | reverse complement strand
TCCACTCAGATCTTCACTCCAATGATCAGGCAAATTGCCGTACATGTGCCTTAAAAAATCCAGGTAATTTTCGCCATGCAACACCTTTTCAACTTCGGCCGCATAGCCAAGCGCCTGCTCTGCTGTCCACTGCGGCAGCAAACCGGCATGAACCATCAAGTGATTACCTTCCTGATAGATCAGGTGCTGATGGCGCAGCCAGTGCAGCAACACATCCCTGTCAGCCGCTGCAAGCAACGCATCTAAAGTATCGCCCCTATGTGCAGCAACAATCCCCTCCGCCACTACCAGTGCATGCAAATCATGATTACCGAGCACAACCGTCAGGCGATCCTGATGTGCGTAGCACCAGCGCAGCACCTCCAGAGAGCCGCTACCCCTATTGATAAGATCGCCCACCAGCCATAAGCGGTCAGACTGCGCATCAAAGTTTATGCGTTCCAGCAGCGCCCTGAATGCATGATAACAACCCTGAATATCACCAATTGCGTATGTAGCCACGTACAGTCACCATTTAAAATCCACCAAAAGCATTATCAAGAAAAAAGCCACTTAACGATTAAGTGGCTTTTCCCAATGTTACGCTAAAAATAAGCTAACAGATTAGAATGTTGCACCTGCTGCATTCGCCATATATTTCACGGCACCCGCAACTTCAGCATCACTCAGACCTGGATTACCGCCTTTAGCAGGCATTGAGCGCACGCCTTTATTCGCATGAGTCACCAAAGTATCATAACCTTGCTTGATACGCGGCTCCCATTGTGCTTTATCGCCAAATTTAGGGGCATTCATCAAACCAGCTGCGTGACACATGGAACATACGGCCTTATATACTTCTTCGCCACTTTTACCTGCAGCTGCCGGAGCTGCCGCAGCAACTGGCTCTGCAGCTTTAGCTTCAGCAGCCGGAGCCGCCGCTGCTTCTGCCGGTTTTTCTTCAGCTGCTTTTGGCGCCGGCGCTTTAAAATTTGCACCAGATGCATTTGCCATATGGGCAACCGCACTTGCAATTTCACCATCAGTCAGTGAAGGGTTGCCGCCACGTGCCGGCATGGTACGGATGCCTTCGATGGCATGCTTGATCAGTGTTTCATAACCTTGCGCAATACGTGGCTGCCATTGGCCTTTATCGCCAATTTTTGGCGCATTCATCAAACCGGCGGCATGACACATTGAACACACAGCTTTAACCACTTCTTCACCGCTTTTTTCAGCGCCTGAAGTTGCTCCTGCTGCCGCAACTTCAACTACGGCAACAGGTTTGATATTTTCTTCAACCTGAGAAACGGCTGCTGTTGGTTCAGCAACATCAATCGTGTCAGTTACACCAAAAATCTTTGCTACCAACAAAACAAATAGGACAACACCTACAATACCTACAATCGAGGCAAGTACGACTTGTCCAAATGAATAGCCTTTTTCGTCGCTATTTACATTGCTCATTACAGTTATTCCCAGAAAAAAATTAGTAAAGAAATTATTATACCTGCACTTTAGATTAAGGCAAAAAGGCTAAAAATTCAGTCAGTAATCAATTACGTGAAATAAAGCCATTAAGCGACATGAAAAATGCTGGACGGTAATAACGCACGTAGCGATTCTGTTTGTTATAATGCGCTACCTGTTGTTTATCAGCGCCCGTAGCTCATTTGGATAGAGTATCGGTTTCCGAAGCCGAGGGTAGTGGGTTCGAATCCCGCCGGGCGCGCCATAAAAATCAATTGGTTAGCTTACCTCTCTCAATCTATAAACCAAAAAATCCCTCTTTGTGACACACTTTTGACACAGTGAGGCGAAAATGGCATCAATAACTAGGCGAAGTACTGGTTGGCAAGTTCAAATACGCAAGCAAGGCTATAAACCAATATCAAAAAGATTTGATAAAAAATCAGAAGCCGATGCATGGGCTAGGGCTATTGAATCTGAAATGGATAGAAATGTATTCATTGACCGCTCATTAGCAGAACGAACCACTCTCGGTGAAATACTCATTAAATATCGCGACCAAGTATCAATTAATAAACTAGGCTACAAGCAAGAGAAGTCTCGAGTTAACGTTCTTCTCAGCCATTCAATTGCAGATAGATATCTAGCCACAATTAAATCTTCTGATTTTGCTGAGTATAGGGAGTTCAGACTATCAAAAGTATGCGGAACAACTGTGAATAAAGAGCTTAGCCTCTTTGGTAAAGTTATCGACACCGCTCGCCAAGATTGGTCCATTAATATGGACAATCCAGTGAGGTCAATTAGGAGACCAAAAAATAACCGTCCCCGCGACCGCAGACTGTTGATAGATGAACTAGAGAAAATAATCTCATCAACGGAATCACCCCTTCTTCCAGAAATTACACTATTCGCATTAGAAACAGCAATGAGACGTGGTGAGATTGCGAATGCAAAATGGAAGCATGTTTCATTCAACCAGAGAACCATGCTTGTTCCTGAGACAAAAACTGGAGTTCCGAGAACAATACCTTTATCAAAAAAAGCAATTCTCGTACTTCAATCAATCAGAAATGATAATAGTGAATTCATCTTCAACTTGCGAGCTGGAAGCATTTCACAGGCCTTTGAAAGGGCATGCAATAGAGCTGGCATCAATGATTTAAACTTTCATGACTTACGGCATGAGGCAACTAGCCGTTTATTTGAGAAGGGGCTAAATCCGATGCAAGTCTCGGCTGTAACTGGTCATAAGACTTTTGAAATGCTGAAAAGGTACACACATTTGAAAGCAGAAGACCTAGCGTCACTACTAGACTGAGTGCTGATTGAAAACTTTCATGGCATAGACTTATTTTAAGCCACCTAGGAGCTCTTAAATACCCTTAACCGAAGCAAAGACAGCATCCCCATAGAAAACGGCTAAAACCAACTTTGAAAGAACTGCGGCTCAATAAGTGAGCTAAGTTAAAACTTAGGCTATATATCGATTGTGCCGCGCTTACAAAACTATCACAAGCTCACCCGTCAAACATTAGCATGATGATGAGACTCAACGAGATAAACTTATACATTTCGACCAGCAGAAGTTTATGCATCATTTATGCTTCCGATGAATATAAATATTTACTCACTCGTGATTAATCTTTCGTCATTTTATTACTACAATAACTAAGTGCTGTATCGGTATCCGCATGTTCCGGCACATGTTATAAAAGTAACTAGAAGAGCTGACGAAGTTACAACGATGGAAGTGGGCCTACCAAGGCTGCGACAGGTCGTGTCAGGGAGCATAAAGAATAAGCCGAACTTCACGTATTCTTTATTGCGGCAAAAAGCTGAAGCTAAGTTGAAGAATCAAAGTATCCTATACCCAGGTAAGCTACTGAGGGTAGGAAAGGCACCCCTTATCTCAATTACAAATTGGGTAAGGGGAAATATTGCCTTTTCCTACCCCAGGTATTATATTAAAACCATTAAATCTAATGACTTAATCATATTGGCATGTATTTAGTCTATAAATTAGAAAATTTGCTAAGCGGTAAAAAATATATCGGTTATGCAAAAAATTATAAATCTCGCGCCAGCAAACACCTCTCAGACCTCCGGAATCAAAGGCATGATGTTTTTTGCCTACAACAAGACTTCAATAGCTTGGGTGAGGATGCTTTTTCCTTCTCCGTTCTAGCATGCGCGTTAAATAGAAGATACGCAAAGGCGATTGAACACTCTCTAATATTAGAGCATGAAACACTAAATCCGGATTTTGGATACAACAAGTCAACACATAAAGGATGGGGTTTAGAGTCACGCTTTAGAGATAGCGAAAGAAAGTTTATTAAAAAAGGGAAATATGAGCTTTTAGAAGGAATTTCGTTACATCATGCCATTCCGAAACAACTATTTTCAAACTTTTCCCCTAGCTAAATAACACTCGGTAAATTCTGAAAAAATAGACTACCGAAAATCTGGGGCGAACTTACCCCTCATTCCAAACAGAATTAAAACTAGCTTGTTTAACGCACAAGAAGGCGCCTTACGCTCAAAATTCACTCAAATACATACAAGCATCAGGGTGAAATCTTCAACAAGTTTTAGCTCAATTGAAACCCTTGGCGCTCAATGCCAGAAGTTTTAGTAAAAAATCAATTCGTGGTATCTTCAAGTTTTAATACTAACGAAGAAAAATATGAAAAAAAGCTTAGTTGGTCTCGCGGTAATATCCGTTATTGCCATCCTCATCTATACACAAATTACCCTATTTGTTATACAGCCGATGGGAATAATTCCAGAAGGAAAAACCTTAGTAATTTTGAAGCTGAATAAAACACAGTTCATTGATAGTGCAGATGCCATGTGTGAGCGAGAAATGGGCGGTGTTAATCTATTCTGTAGACTTGGGATGCTGGGGGCTGTAACAAGCAAATCCGAAATACTTTTAAAACTACCCTATAGCTCAGTGTTATATGAGATATCTACTGGTGGTGTCACATATGACAAATAAAAGGATTATCAGATTAAGTAGCTTGTTGTTATTTTCCATCATGATGACTTCATGTGGGGTTCCTCAATCAGAACTAGATGCTGCAAATAAAAGGATTGCTGAATTGGAAGCCTCGCTTAAACAACTCCAAGCAAGTGGAGCCCCCGCTTCATCAAAACCTTCGGTAGCTAAGTCGGAAGAGCCCAACATATCTGAACAAGTTGAGCCTGTAGACTCTCCGCAGCCGTCTCAATGGCAGTATGCACAAAACGAAGATAAGATGACCGGCGGTAAAACCTATTACGCGTCAGTGACCAGTTCTAATTCTGTAAACTTTGCTTTCCCATATAGCGGCCCTCAAAATGCGACCCTAACTCTCAGAAACGACCCAAAATATGGTAACGATGTAATATTCAGAATTGAGAAAGGCCAAATACTTTGCACCACTTATGATGGGTGTAATGTACTTGTAAGATTCGATGACGGTAAGCCGGCCACCTACTCTGCCACCCCTCCAGCAGACAACAGTTCTGAGACCATCTTTATAAGCAACTACACAAAGTTTCTGACTAATTTAAAGAAGGCGAAAATTGTTCGTATCTCGCCAACAATTTATCAGGAGGGTGCACCCGTATTTGAGTTCGACACAGGTGGATTTGATACTGAGAAATATAAACCTAAAGACTAAATTACCCCCAATTTCTTAGTAAAAATGGAAGTCTTAGGACAGGACGTATAAGGTCAATCTATAGCTCTTTGTATTTTTGGAGTTTTTAAAAGATTTCTTATACTTCCATCCGGTTGAAATATCGGGTAAAGGTAGGTGAAACGTCAATCATTTTTGATATAAACGTCAACTAATGAAAGTAAATACCAAAGTGTTTATGCGTTTGAGTTTAACTCTTCATTAGCATGCTTCGGTTCTAGTGTTTACATGAGCACCATGGCTTCTGCACCGACTTATTTTGCGTAATTTTCATTCCGAAGAAAAGGCAAAATTATTAATTTGGTAAATGCAACCAGCACTTTAACTATTGAAGACGTCAGAGGTTTTACGGAAAGAGTAGATACTATTTTTGTATTAGAATAATTTTCAAACCAATCATAAAGAAAAACAAATGATAAAAAGAAGAGTTCATTTTTTTAAAAACGACGAAGATGATTACGGGCATCCTATCGAATTCAGGTCTTATTTAATAATGTCTCGTAAAGCTGAACAAGGCGAATCCGCTAACTTAACGGACGGGAGAGCTAAGGTATACACGTTATCACATGGAGCTTTACCTCTGTCTCCAGAATATGTGGTTGCCGAAGGAGGAGCCGAGAATGCAATGGCTCTAGCTATAGAAAGGCTAAAAATATTGAATGATGGTTTTAATCACCGAATTCTCGATAATGAGTAAATAGCCAAATAAAAGCTTTATTTTTAAGGATATCTCTGCCTAGTATTAGCAAAAAGCCGCTTAGTGCGGCTTTTTTTATGAAGTCAAGACTGATAATCAACCGCAGCAAGCATCTCATTGATATACCAGTCCAATATTCATTTCTAAGTACTGATACATCTATCGGGTTGCAGAAGATACAACTAATAATTTAGTATGTGGTTAATAACCATTGTAATGAATAAAAAGAACATGAAGAAAATACAACCTGCCTCATCATCTCCGTTCATGGGTTGTTTGAATATGATGACTTCTTATCGACTCTTGCAGGGCGATTAGGAAGCTAGCGCTTACCTCAAAGTTAATAAATATTTAGAAGTTTTTCCATGCTTGAATTATTTTCTGGACTCTTTTCCTCCCTATTGGCAGTTATAGGCGCTTGGCTTTTAAATCGTAAAAAAGAAAGTAATAAAGACAATATTGTTATTCAAGTAGTTAACCCTACACATAGTCGGTCAGAGTCTGGCCAACACAATGATTCCGAGGTGGCGAATATTGTTAAGCGCTTTAATCAGATATTGGCTCTAATAAATGAAAATCGAATCTACGACAAATTCACTATAGCTGGATTAGCCCGGTTAATGAAGTTTCATTCTGTTGGCGAATTGGAGTCTGTTTTTCTAGGCCAAAATGAACCGAACTTTGAGTTTATGGATAATTTCTGCAATACATTCGGTATTAATAGGCACTGGCTAATCGAAGGAAAAGACTCCCCTTTTATAATCGATAATGGAACCAATTTCGACCCATTACAGTATCTAGACGAGATTCACGCCTCCAGCCCAGAAGGCATATTCTTCATTAGGTCAGACACAAAAATTGGTGAGGTTTTTATTGTTCTGAAATTTGCTGATTGGAAATACAGAGTTATTCCCCGAATATGGCATATTAGTGACCATGTAGGTGCAGGCGGTAGAAGACAAATATTTGGTTTTTACAAACTTGTTTCTGCCCTACAAGATAGTGAATTGCGTCATAAATGCGGTGGAAGAATTTTGGAAAAAAAGCAATTTAGTAGCCTTCTGAATGGAGCTGTGTTTCCTGGCTCAGTAATCGAGTTTCCTAGCCAAGAAAATCCTTGGTGGGATGATTTCCTTGATGTCCATCATAAATATCCCATTGCCTCTAATTATGAACGCTTGTATGGAAAAGGATTTGTTGAAGCTCAATACATAGTTCGTTCGCAACTCAAAACAGAACAGCCTTTTGAACATACCTAATCTAAGGCTAATTAATGAGTAAAAAGTGTTTATATTGCATGAGTGTAAAAGATGAAGAGGACTTTTCTTTAGAGCATGTAATACCCCAATTCCTGGGGGGAGCATTTAGTGAAAGTAAATTCAAAACAAGGAATGTTTGTAAACAATGCAATAGCCGACTAGGTGTATATGTAGATGCATCATTTGAAAAGACCTGGTTCATATCTGCATGGCTTCAACAAGCCGCGCTTGCATGCCATGACGCTGAATCACCAAAGCCTATACCTTTAATTTGCATGGGGACATCCACTCTTACCCCACCTGGCATGGCAGAGCATGAGGTTTGCGAATCATGGCTAGGCCCAATGGGCGAACAAATTTACTGGATTCGGCCAAGAGATGAAAATCTTTATTGGTATTCAGGAGGGAACCCAGTCAAAACGAAGTCCGTCAAGAGTCGAGCGTACTTCTTCTTTAGCGAGCGTTCAGCAAAAGACCTCAAACTTGTATGGATTTCTTTCAAAGGGGCATTCAAGAAACGAAAATCAGTCAAAAAAATTATGTGTACTACGGTAGAAGGTGCGAACCTTGCTGACATTGGTTTCTCTTCACCTGACGACCTAGATATTCAGAGAATTGCTTTCTTTAAATCTGCTTCTTCTGTTAATTATGGAATACACCATAATCAAATATCATTTAATCTTACATTTGATTTAAGGTTTATGGCTAAGCTTGCGTTAGGCTTAAGCTATTGTCTTTTTGGCGATTCAACTTTCAACTCAAAGTACACGGAAGAGTTAAGAAAGGCACTATGGCACCAAGGAGACTTTTCTGAACCTTCATCTTGCAACAACTTTCCAATGCTACAAGGCAGCTCCACTTTTGGGCATAACATGCTAGGACTACCAGAACATTTATTGGAGAAATATGCTGTTACTTTAATTTTCACCTCTACTCCCCTAGGGGTTGCATTTCATCTTAGCCTTGGCCACTCTAATTCCTGGACTATTTTATGTGCCTCATCTAATTGCTTAAGTGAAAATGACATGAAGCAAATTGGGGATGGACTAGTTGTAATTCTTTATAAAAGTTTACAAAAGGGAATTTCAATATCGCTAACTGAATATATAAGCTACAAATTAGGGCATTCTGAGCATCCCTTACTAGATTCAATCAATGCAAACATCGATAGAAATCAATTGTATTGGCAATCTTTAGCTTGAATTAAAATCTATGTATATTCCGTTTTTCGTACTACATAATAAAGCCAACAATATTACTGATTGACTTTAAAATTAAGTGGGACTAAAGTTAACGGATAGTACAAGGGGAATATAATGAATAATAAACGTAAATTCTTAGTGCCTTTAGCAGCCTTAGCTAGCGTGTTTGTTACTGCAAATGCTAACGCAAATGTAAATAATGAACAGGATACAAAAGATGTCATTATTTCTCAGAATAGTCCGTCCGCTACTAACAGTAGCGACGTTTTTAAGTTCACCTTAAAAACTCCAGCTCAGAGCCAGCTGATGTCTTATCACAGCTCACATAGCTCACATAGTTCACATTCGTCGCATAGTTCACATCAATCTAGCTATAGATAATGGCTAGAGAGAGCAGCGTGCTCATTTTTGATGAGCACTTTTATTCTATTGATGCTATTCAGAAAGCAGCATATCGCTTCATACATTTATATGCAGTAGATTTTGCACATAAAGATAGCAAAATTGAGTGCATTCTTACACCTACACAGGAAATAAGTGCGGAAGGTAACGAACACTATCTTAATGAATTCAAAAAAGAAGTTTTGGACCAACACTTACGAATAAAAATTAAAAACGAAACAGAAGAGGTTAGAAATTTAATCCTGGGTATCGCTTTCTCAAATTCAGGGCTGTTAGCTGATGAGTAAATTCAGTGAAAAAAAAGAATATCTACTAAATAACGCCACGTATAAGCTCCTACCTTTCAAATTCGATAGATTAAATAGTCAAAAATATGTCTTAACCAATCTTTCTGGTGAATTCACGGTAATAGAAAATCATGAGTTAGAGAAGATTGTTAATCAAAAACTATCCCCAGAAGACTCAATTTACTCACATCTTCGGTCTAGACATTTTATATACGAACCAGCCGATAAGGCTGCAATTCAATTACTAGCCTTAAAGGCAAGGACCAAACTTTCTCGGCTTGCTAACTTTACTAATCTACATATATTTGTTGTAACTCTTCGTTGTGACCATAGCTGTCCATATTGCCAAGTCTCCAGACAGTCAGAGGATAAAGCTGCATTTGACATGACAAAAAATATGGCCGATAGGGGGTTGGATTTAGTATTTCGCTCTCCATCCCCTGCTTTGAAAATAGAATTTCAAGGAGGAGAGCCACTACTGAATTTTGAATTAGTAAAATACATCGTCTTAGAAGCTAAGAAACGTAATGAAAAGCTCAATAGAGATTTGGCTTTTGTTATTGCAACTACACTCTCATTACTAACAGATGAAATATTAGAGTTCTGCAAAGTGCATAATATATTCTTATCATCATCCTTGGATGGGACTGAAGAACTCCACAACATCAATCGTCCAAGAGCAGGGAAAAATAGTCATCAACGGTTTGTCGAAGGTCTAAGTAAAGCGAGATTAGCATTAGGATTCGATAGTGTGTCCGCACTTATGACAACTACAGAACAAAGTCTGCCTCAAGTTAAATCAATCATAGATGAATATCTACGCCTAGGATTTACTGGCATATTTTTGCGCCCTTTATCCCCTTATGGCTTTGCTATCAAAACTAAGAAATATAGAGCATACAATACCGAAAGATGGCTAGATTTCTATAAAGAAGGTTTGGCATACATAATTGAATTAAACAAATCGGGCATTAGATTTACAGAGCAATATACATCCCTAATTCTAACCAAAATGTTGACCTCTAATGACCCAGGATTCGTCGATTTAATGAACCCTGCAGGTATAGGCATTGCTGCAGTCGTGATTAACTACGACGGAGGTGTATATGCATCGGATGAAAGCAGAATGCTTGCAGAGATGGGAGATGACAGTTTTCGTATAGGCCATATTGAATATAATACTTATGAAGAAATAATGCTCTCAGACAAGCTACTTGATGCCCTTGAGAATTCTTTCACGCTCAGTGTCCCAATGTGTTCTGACTGTGCCTTCGAACCTTACTGTGGAGCTGAACCCGTCTATCACCATGCGGTTTATGGCGATGCTGTTGCGAGAAAACCTGAGTCAGAGTTCTGTAAACGTAATATGGCTATATTCAAGCACCTCATAGAACTAATGCACTCTGATGCTGAAGCTAAACAAATATTCTTAGGCTGGGCGAATAGATGCTAAAGCTTGGCGGAAAAGTTATAGAAATTCAAAGCCCAGGTGCACCTAACAGCTCCTTGTATAGCATTAGCACCAATAAAGAGTTACCTAGAATACTTCGAGCTACTAAAGCTTTCCTAGTGAGTGATGCAGAAATTCCAGAGGGCTTTAAACACTACATAGTATTAGACCACCTCAAAAATCTTATAAACAATCTACCTTCAAATGCAGAATATACCCTTCTCTCAGAGGACTATTCATATATATCAAATGACGATGTAATCCGAATATCGAAAGAGAAATCTGCAATCAGAGTGCTTTACAGAGCAAACTCGCCAAATAACGGCATTTTGATTACAGAGCAATGTAACCACTATTGCTTAATGTGTTCACAGCCGCCTAAAGCTATTGATGATTCTTGGCTCCTAGCTGAAACATCGGCACTAATTCCTATGATACCTAGGTATACCCGAGAAATATGCTTCACTGGTGGTGAACCAACCCTATTTGGGGAAAGATTTTTAGATATTTTAAGGCTAACAAAAAGCTACTTACCTGAGACAGGTATTCATATCCTATCTAATGGTAGAAGCTTCAAAAGCGAAGCTTTCACCAAAAGTTATGCAAGTATTGAACATCCAGACATGATGATTGGTATTCCACTTTATTCGGATGACCCTGCCCAGCATGACTACATAGTTCAAGCAAAAGGTGCGTTCGATGAAACTATATTGGGAATATTGAACCTTAAAAAACTTAATCAAAAAGTTGAAGTACGCGTTGTACTACATAAACAGTCTATTGGTAGGCTCAAAGAGCTGTGTGAATTCATCGGTAGAAATTTGCTATTCGTGGACCATGTAGCTTTAATGGGGTTGGAAATGACAGGATTCACCCGCGCAAATCTTAATGAGCTTTGGATAGACCCTTATGCTTATAAGGACGTATTGAGTGACTCAGTTCAAATACTTGCTCGCTATGGCATGAATGTATCGGTCTATAACCATCAACTTTGCTTAGTTAATGCAGACGTTCTTCCTTACTATAAAAAATCTATTAGTGATTGGAAAAATGAATTTATAGAAGACTGTAATAGTTGCAAAAGATTAAGCGAGTGTGGTGGCCTTTTCTCATCAGGCGTTCAGAACGGCTACAGTAAGAATATAACCCCTTTTTGCTAATGATTTTTTCATACATGAATCTGAACAAAGTAAACAATCTCAATCAATCTAATATAAAAATACTGTTCTGCTTAACATTTGTATTATTAATTTCTTGCTCCCAAGAAATGTCAGAATCAGATTCGGCAGATATTCAATCTAACGAGCCATTAAACTCCGAAGCTCAGTATTCCAACTCAGGGGAATCTAGCTCCTTTCATAATGAGGAATTGACTGAGAGTGAAGCCGAGGCCTCCAACTCAGAACAGCTTGTATGGAGAGGATACGAATGCACTGTGGACTGCTCAGGCCATGAAGCTGGGCATGAGTGGGCTGAGGAAAACTCAATTGATAATAAAGACGATTGCCAAGGAAACTCGAATTCGTTTAATGAAGGATGCCAAGAATATGTGGAAGAGAATGAATAGTCATAATATTTTAAATTTATAATGCACAGATAAAATAAGCTCAGTTAAGAAATTAGAAAATAAGTGAATAATACAGAACAAGAAAATGTTAAAAACCTTTTAGCTCAACTTTCAAAACTAGGTTATCGATTCACTCGTCCCATCCAACCTCGTACTGAATTTTCTGACCAAGCTCCTCCAGAAACTTTGATTAAAGCGGTAATTCTCGATACAGAAACGACCGGATTTAATAACAACTCCGATAAAGTAATTGAACTGGGAATGGTGGCTTTTGAGCTTTGCCCATCTTCAGGCCAAGCGTACAAAGTTCTTGGCACATTCAATCAACTTGAAGACCCCGGATTCCCAATCCCGCCAGAATCTATGAAAGTTCATGGTATAACCGATGAAATGGTGCATGGCAAAGTTATTGATGACTCAGAATTGACTGACTTCTTAAAAGATACTCGATTAATTATTGCTCATAATGCCAATTTTGACAGACCGTTTGTAGAGTCTAGGTTTCCCATATTCAAAGACTATGCATGGGCGTGTTCCCTATCTCAAATACCTTGGAAGGAAGAAGGATTGAGTAGCGCTAAACAAGAGTTTTTAGCATACTGCTTCGGATTCCATTATGAAGGTCACAGAGCTTCGAACGACTGCCAAGCACTATTAGAGATTCTCCAGCAGAATTTTCCTGAGTCAGGTAGTTTAGTAATGAAAAGGCTACTAGAGAATATTACTAAAAAGGAATTAATTGTATGGCCGCTAGGCAATTTATATGACGTCAGGGATAAACTTAAAGCACGGGGGTACAAGTGGTTCTCAGACAGGAAAATGTGGGCAGGAAGTATTACCTTAGATGCTTTAGAACTCGAGGTTGAATGGTTGAAAACTGAGGTTTATGATGGTCGTCCATTTCAGCTAGAGCAAGAGAGAATGAATGCGAAAAATAGATTCACCAATAGAAGAGGCAAAGTAGATATTGTGAGCTATTAGTGCTTGTTTTGTGGTGTTTTGTAGTTCATCAATCAGACTACAAATACAATGCTCAACAGTAGCCTGCGTTGTCTCTAATTTGCGTCGTAATTTTTTATTTATAACTGGACTAAAATAAGGTGACACAGTTTTGACACAGTTATAACTTGAAAAAACAACTCCATTTAGTATACTCTCCATCCTATGCGGTATATCGCAATCATATACCGCATTAATTTTTAAGGGATTTTCTCACTCTATCTACTTTGCGCCCGTAGCTCATTTGGATAGAGTATCGGTTTCCGAAGCCGAGGGTAGTGGGTTCGAATCCCGCCGGGCGCGCCATATTTAATTAGATAAACCAAAATAGTATTCACTCATTTGGCTTTTTTTGTGCCCACTCTGTGCCCAATATCTTCCACTCAAAGTCTATTTACTAAAACTTGTTCCTTGGTGCTTGTGCCTATCAATCTAATATTCAACTGTGAATATAAAAATCAAATACTACTCATTTTTATCCAGGATATATTCAATTGAATCTTCAATTTTTCATTTAAAAAAGTACATGACTTATCTAGGTTATCAGTGACCATAAAATATACTAATAGCTACTCATTAAGATATTTAACACTAGATTCAAATAAAAAAAGTGACATGGTTTTTTCAACCATGTCACTTCAAGACATTACAATTACTTTAGCTTGCAATTGGATAACTAGCTTCCTGCCAAGCCAAAAAACCTCCAGCCATAGATACAACAGCCTTATATCCTAAAATAGTAAGGGATTGAGCAGCTAATGCACTTCTAGCCCCAGATCGGCAATAAAGAATTATTACTGCTGATTTGTCATATAGGCTTGGAATACCCCCTGGATAATTAGGGTCGGCTCTAAACTCAAGAACTCCCCTAGGGACATTAATTGCTCCATTTATATGCCCCTGTGCAAACTCTCCTGGCTCTCTTACGTCAACAATCAGATAAGTTTTATCCTGTGAAACTTGTCTTACTTTAGAGGCGCTTACCTCAGTAATATTGCTCTTAGCATCCGAAACTAAATTTTGAAGCGTGAGAGATTTCATGCCAAGTTACTCCTGTTATCTATTTTAAAGCCTAAGTAATGCTGATTTTCTGGAAGCCAGTAGCTGCTGATTGATCCACATTTAACAAACCTGGAAAATCAAAATAACCTTTATACCCACCTTACATACATCCAATTTAATCCCCATAAACAATGCATAAGCAGCAAACATAACCTCCCGACATGTTCCCAATATAACTAGGGATTAACTCCACTGAGTTCATGCCAGCATCGCCTCCACCAAGTTCCGGTGGCTCATCGACTGTCATGGCTGCAGAATCGCGTACTCTTGCAGAGTACCTAACATCGCCTTGCAGTTTAGTTTCGACTCTAAATACAACTTCTTCTGTTGATGCATTTCACCAATCCCCTCAGTCATATTTACCAATGCTTTTTTACAGCCCCCCGAGACATTTATCACTCCATGCATCAATTAAGCAATTCACTCTTAATACTTTTTTACTATTGCTTCAAAGCTATTAACTGTAGTCCTTCATTATTTTCAAGTAATTCAGTTCACAATTCTTCCTACCTTCAGCAACTCTTATAAAAAAATGTTAAGCACTTGAATAATTTTAGTATTATTTATATATGCGGTTTTAAATAGCTTTTAAATGAGTCATAAGTAGCATAAAAAATTGATTGAAATTAATGTGTGCCATATATGCTAGTTTATTACATTAGATATCTGACTCTGTTTTCCATAATCCTCGGGGAACAACTCCTTGCGCACTGATTATTGTTAGTAATCTCCAGTTTCTAGTTAGCTTGGAGCTGTTCGCCGAGGGTTATAGATTGGTTATTGATGATAGATTATCTAACTCTGCCAACCCTAATGTGCATCTGGAACTTCGCCTGGAACTGCGTCTAATGGGGATTCAAACGCGATAAAAAGAATGCATGGCTCTTTGCTTGCACAGTAACCCTTATGTGCTAATTTAGGAGGCCCATACATATAACTGCCGGCTTTTACTACGGCCTCTTTCTGACCGTTATAAGTAATATTGAACTTGCCAGATACCAACGTCATACGCTCAGCCGAAGTATGCCAGTGAAGTGGAAGCACTGATTTCCCTGGTAATTTAAAAAATACATCTACGTTAGATTTGGCCGGATCGCCATGAAGAACAGATAGCTTGCAACCTTTGGGCAAAAAGTCCGGACAGTCAGCCCATTTTAGATCTTTGCTGTTTGCAGCAATGGCAAGAGCTGGATCTGACGTTACATCGTGCGCAATAGCCAGTGTTCCGATAAGGCTTAATGTAGCAAACATTGTTAACTTTAATGAGCGTGCATTAACTAAAGGTTTAAACATAGGTAATTTCCTTTTAATTTGCAGTATTTCGCAGCGGGATTGCTACTAAACACTATAAGTACACTTTATGCTTTGGAAGGAGAATTACCATCCGTACAATTACGGGGAAAGTGCGTGATAAATATAGATAGTATTCAGATTTGTATTCCTGATTTAAAACTGATTTATGAATATGCGGCCTAGCCAAACTCAGTGAGCATCAACATACCCATTCAACACCAGATATTTAACGAGTGAATATGACCTGAATTAACGTAATTGAATCATATTTCTTGACTCAACATAGTTGGCGTTATTCCATATGCTCATTTCTTATTGACCAGAGATATTTATTAGCCTCAGTATAAATATAAGCAAGAGAAGTGTTAATCAAATATGCTGAGAGTACTCTAGCTTTTCACATCAATCTGCTTAACAAATGCTTTGCCTGCATTATCTGTGGCTTGCACTTCTAATATGCCAGACCCAGCTGGCTTAAAATTAAATTTAACATCAGGATCCTCACTTGTGCCTACACCAACATCAACTGCTAAAAGTTGCTTACCATTGTAGGTAAATACAGTTTTGTTGATAAAACAAGCTGGTATATATCCTTGAGAAACTAGCGCACGCTGCAAGCCTGTGCGCATTGGATGCTTAATATTGAATAATGATTTGTATTACATTAATGATATTTTGCAACTCACACACTCCTTTAGTGGAGCTTAATGCGAGACTTATGTTGAAACTTAGCTATAGCATATGGAACCCACTTAGGTTATTTACGATGAATTCACACTCTCTTTTTTTATTTCATTCAGCTTTCTATAGAAAGTTCTTTGTGTAAGTCCTAGCTTGGAAGCTAAATCTTTTTTGCTTTCATTATGAACGCCAACCGCCCATTCCAGGTATTTAGACTCCATAGCATCTAGTGGAAGTATCTCTCCATAAAAGTTATGCTTGTTCACATCCTGGTTGGTTTCAGGAATGTATTTATTAAAATCATCTATTAAATGAGCTCGTTGTATTACATCCGTGTCCGCTAAAAGAGTAGCTCTTTCTAACATGTTACGCAGCTCTCTAATATTTCCTAGAAACATATATTCCTTAATGAATGCATGTGCATCTTGTGAAAGAAAATATTTTCTAGCTGGAGACAATCTGTTTAATAATGAATCAACTAGCAATGGGATATCTTCTTTACGTTCTCTCAGAGGTGGCAAAATAATCGGGAATGCATTTATTCGGAAATATAAATCCTGTCTAAACGTTCCTTCTTCTACCATCTTCTTCAAGTCTCGATGGGTAGCACAGACTAATCTAAAGTTAGCTTGCTTTACTTCCAACCCACCAACCTTTCTAAAGGTGTTTGTTTCTAACAGCCTTAATAATTTTACTTGTTGGCTGAGTGGTATCTCACCAATCTCATCTAGAAACAGAGTGCCTTCATGAGCCATCTCTACCAAACCTTTTTTCTCACTAAGCGCGCCTGTAAATGAACCTTTCTCATGTCCAAACAGTTCGCTTTCAAATAGAGTTTCAGTAAGCCCAGCGCAATCAACTATAATGAGTGCCGACTTATTTCTATTGCTTTTTTTATGAAGAATTGACGCCATAACCTCCTTGCCTGTACCCGTCTCACCTAATAGCAATGCTGGAGTCTCACTCGTAGCGACACGTTCTATTAGGCTCAGCATATGTACAAATGCCGGGCTTTTACCGACTGCAGACTCCGCATTTGGTAATGCTGACATGTAGTCTTGCTTACGTATTGTCTCGATGTAAAAAGCGGGCTCTCCATTTGAACCTAGTATAGGAGTCAGCCCAACATCTACATGCCCTCGTCCACGTGGGGTATGGTGTGTATGAAAAACTCTATGTGTTGTTTTGGTTGCTTTTGCGACTTTTAATGGACATGCTTCACCTTGCTGATCACAAGGCTTCAGGTAATGATGGGATACTTCATAACAATGCTTTCCATTTATAGGTTTGCCATAGCCAAAAATTTTCTGATAAGCAAGATTGGATGCAATAATCCTATAATCGCTATCCAGAACCAATCGCGGCTCTGGCAACGAATCTAAAAAGTCCAAAAGATCTTTACTTACAACTGGTTTTGTCATTTTGTAGCTCCTTCAATTTGGCTGATAGTATTCAGCAACCAGATGTCTACTAGAATCTATGATTTGATTCTACGCTTTGGTTGCAGAACAACTATCCGTAAAACTACGGTGAACTACGTACTTGATACCTTGTACAAGACATAACCAGTCTTCATGAGTGCAGGTATAGCTAATGTCTGCCACCCATGACTGGTCAGAATGCATTTCTTACTCGGACTGCTTTGCGAAGTATGCTGCGTCGAAAACTGCATATCCGCCTTCTGTGATTTGACGTATTGATGCTAGTTCTAATTCATCTGGATAACGTTTATCGCTCATTTGTCGCCTTTCTTTAGTTTCCATTATTGCGGCTCGGAGGCGTCTAGAAAACTAATAACGATTCAAAGTCCAAATTAATAATCTGCACAGACTACTACTTGTAATATCAAGTATTAATACGGATAGTTATTTTTAATAGAACGTCCATAATTTGTCTCATGCAGCAAATAAAGAGTATGTGAATTTTTCTATTATTAGATTTAACAAGGAAAAAATTATGAAAGTTATATGGGATGAAAAAGCTTGTTGTCACAGCGGGAATTGCGTAAAAACATTACCTCAAGTATTCAAAATTGAAAATGGTGCCTTTGTGATTGAACCTGAGAATGCAAGTAAGGAAGAAGTACGAAAAGTAGTGGCTGCGTGCCAAGCAAATGCATTACGTATTGAGTAGTTATTGATTTAAGCGAAATTGATTTGAAATATATTAATGTACCTATCCTCCAACAGGACATTAACTTAAGCAGACCCAGTGTATGGGTCTGCTTTTTTTTATTTATAACATGGCACTTAAGTCGACTTTTACTAAACTGCAATAATGGGGGTAGTAGTAGACTTAAGCGTGTCCATAGCGCATTAACAAGATGAAATTCACTATTGGGAATCATTCTTTGCTCAGCCTCACCATGCTCGGAAGAAAATGACAGATCATTTGCAAAAGATATGTCATATGTTTTGGCCTTAACTCTACCCAAGGCATCTTTTAAATTTCCATTAGCGTGGCGGCTTACATCGCCATGCCTCCATTTCCAACCCATACAAATGAGATTACTGGTATCCAACGGTAGGAAGTAATTGTCCCAGAATCCAGCCTGGAAATCCTTAAGTGAGGAAAAGCCGATACGACGCTAGGTCCCCTGCCGGTAAAATTTCTGGCACCGACTTAACTCTCTACAACCTTGAGTGGCACCTTAACCCGGCATGATATTCTTTTGAGTCGTGATAAAACCCATCATTAAAATGTGGGGCAGATATTTAAGGGTATCTTCTGTGATATTACTCAAAGTGCATCATGCGGTTGTTACCCTTGCGGCTCCAGCAATAGGTTCAACATGCCCGGAACCTAACCGTCCACTCATAAGTATGCCGTACGCCCATAGACCATCCAAAAACCAATTGAAGCCGTGTAATTCCAAAATGTTCAGTAATTTAGTTTATGTTGTGCAACCACATCTCCCCAATAGTTACATTAGGGAAGACTCAACTATCATGTGGTACAGGTGTATTACTAGGCGATGATGAAAACCCATTACCAGTCATACCAGATAAATTATGAAATATTTATCTGGACCTGATGGTCTCCCTGTTCCGACTAGATCTTCAGTTAAGCTTGATGTACCAGATCACATATAAGAGAATAAGATCGCATTGTCTTTCTTATCATTAAGTTTCCCGTGTGTTTTGTACAGAAGCTTAACATTCCGTATAGTCTCTCCCATTTCAAGCACAAAATTACCAGGTTCAAATGTATGATGAAGTCCATGAGTAATTTCATAACAATACTCGTTGGCATTTATACGAGCACCCATTGATGATCAATCGCCCTTGATTTAGAATTTAATATATGTAAATTAAAGCGTCTGATTCCCACAACAGACCGTCTGCTGTCATGATTATTTCTCATATACAGGCTGGCACATAATAAAAATATTCAAACTCTGGTTAATTAAGGTATCTGTTATTGATATAAAGCTATATTAACAACTAAGGGCGCCCCCCCTTCATACTAGATGCATCCAAAAATTTATCGTAGTAAATATTATCTTCTGATACGCCTGACGTTGTTAGAAACTCAATTGCACTATCGATCATGCCAGGAGGCCCGCAGAGATAAGCATGACAGTTAGGCAAATCTATGGCCTTGGTTGCCAGCACATCTATACATTGTCCACGAAGCCCATTCCAATCACTATCTTCTGGCTCACGCGACAACACTGGAAGAAAGTTAAAGTTTCCATTTGCCTTCGCTTCAAACAATTTCATTTCATCTAAACAGTAAAGATCCTTTTGAGTGCGTGCGCCATACATATAAGTTACTTGGCGTGACATCCCATGAATAGACATTTGTTCTAAAAGCGCAAGTATTGGAGCCATTCCACTTCCTCCTGCTATACAAACTATTGGCGCAGTAGATTCTCTAAGCCAAAACGAGCCGAAAGGACCTGTTACACTAACGCGATGTCCTTGTCTATTGTCACCATGAAGCCAGCTGGTCATCTCACCTTCTGGTACATGTCGAATAAAGAAACTTACATGACCTTCTTCTTCATTCTCAGGCGCTCGGGCAAAAGAATAGGAGCGAGGCTTATCTATCAAGCCAGGCACTGTCAATTCAGCGTACTGACCAGATAAATAGGTGGGAATTTGCTCATCGAGACGGATTTTTACTTCTAAAATATCGTGTGTTAAGGGTTTTGCACTGGCAATTACTCCATCTATAGTTTTTGACTTAGATAGAGCGACTGGCGGCTGATCCATGACTACTTCAATTTCAACATCGCTGCGTAGACTTGTCTGACAGGCTAAGATCATCCCCGACTCCATCTCCTCACCGGATAACACGTAACTAAAATCACTAAGTGGTTTAATTTTTCCACTTACCAAACGACAACGACACTGACCACAACTACCTACTCTGCAATTATTAGGCCACGCCAATCCATTATCCAGTGCCGCTTTAAGAAGGTTATCCCCAGTTGGGACTTCAAAAGTTGAATTGTTTGGCGAAATATTCGCTTTAAAAGGGCCCTTGCGAGAGAAAAAACTAAACATATCAAGATTCCTTAGGGATATTCGAGCGTCATGTACTAACGCTCCGAACAGTTACAAATGAACGACTTCATTCTTCATGGAATAGAGGATACATAGAACCTCATCTTTTTCGCGTTGCCCTGCTTTATTCTTATCTAATGCTTTAAGAACGTCGTCACATACAGCAATAAACTCTGCCTCGTTAATATTCATGCCCTTGTGAGATGAAATCATATCCTTACCAGTGTATGTTTCAGGACCGCCAAATCCAGCACAACAAAGCTCTGTAACTAATCGCTTTACATTTACTGGATCACTGTTTGCATAGCGGTTATTAATAATTGGATTGCTAATATGGTTATCCCAAATATCTGAGGCAATTTTTTCAATACCAGGGCGTTTACCGAGTCGCTCATAAAGCGTTGATGATGTTTCTGTACTCATGTCAGTCTCCTTACTCATGTTTTGTTTTAGAAATACTTTACGGGAGGAGCGCTGATCTATAATCAGATCAGCGCAATATAATTATGCGTAACTTACTTCTAGCTTCTTACCACGTATCGCTGCTGGATCAACTTCATAACCAACCATACGATTAATTTTTTGAGCAATCGCACGTTCTTCTGGACTTGCGAAATCTCGATCCCAAACTGCTAGCTTTCTCTTATAAATTGCATGCCATAGCGGTGGAATGAGTGCAATTACAAATTCTGTGTAATAGCCGATCATTGCATTCGGCGCGCCATGCGGTGATGACTGTGTACCCACACTTGATAATTCCCAGAAATGTGTTTCGCCACGGTCATGATGGTCAGCTTGACGACCAATCTCGATGAAAGCCCAGCTAGAAAATACGTTATCGTTATCCCATGAATGACGATATTCAATTGGCTGACCTTTAACACGAATTAGGCCATAGTGTTCCATGTAGTTAAGAGCCTCGAGTTCAAATGTAGAAATAATCCACATCAAACCAATACTACCTAAACCAAGCAGCATACCATCCTGACCACCGCCCAAATAACCGCCATAACCAAACAAGACCAACGTTGGTACACTTAACAGATATCCTCTAATCCAGCGATTTGCAGGTGATAGAAATGCTTTACCCATGCGTTTCAGACGACGTTGTTCAGTTTTAAAATTAAAGAAGGACTGACCAATGGTTGAAATGATCCAATGTTTGTATAAGCTACGTCCACGTGGTGCTGTTGCAGGATCTGCATCATCCATCATTTTGTTGCCCTCAGGTCCCAACCAGGCACGACCGAGTTCCAGATGATGATTGTAAACGTGCGCATAACAAAATGCTGCACAGCCAGACAAGCCCATCATCAGACGCGAAATCAAGAAACCGAAACCTTTTGTGTGAGCAAGTTCGTGACCAAACATAATCCCTAAGCCTTGGTGCAAGCCAGCTCCAATAACTACTGCAGTTAAGCCCAATCCTGTAATACCACTTTCATATGCATATCCGTTCCACTCCATTGCCTCAACTGGCATGCCTGATGCATATTGATAAATGCGCCAAACTACAGTTAATTGAAGAACCACAAAACTGACGAACTGCAAATACATCATCATGTTTAGGATTGGCCCTTTACCTGCAGCTTCACCGTTGTTATTTACTGCAGCGCCTTTAAAATGAATGCCACTTGTCAGTGTATCCATCACGATATTAAAACCAAATATTCCAATACCTACCCATACCCAAGGGCCACCCATTAAGATACCAAGAATGGTGGCAATAATTCCCAGAGGCGTATATAGGTAGACAAGATGTCCAAACACTAAACTTCGCATAATAAATCTCCTTTTGTTCATCGATTTTTAATTTGGGGTGTCTGTAAATTTAAATTTTTTCTTGCCCTTACAGCAGAACTATTGAATTTACAAACTCACCATTGGGAGAATAGTACATAGAAGAAAATGCAGACGAAACCCGAACTAATACGGTGAATTGCAGTTAATTACGTAGTTTTACTTGAATAAATGCGTCAATAATTTGACACTTATAGCAGATGAGGATTAGTTATATTTATTGCGGAGGATAATGATCCGTTAAAGCAATTGCTGTTATAGACTTAGCAGTAGAAATGTTTTTTTACAATCAACTACTCTGTCTTAATTACTAAGTCTATCAATTGGCCAAGGGACTTAGCACCTAATTTCTCTGTAATATTAGCTCGATATCCCTCTACCGTGCGTACAGATAATGATAGCTCTCTCGCAATTATTTTATTTGACTTGCCATAGCGTAACAACTCAAGAACTTCGCGCTCACGTCTTGTCAAAGTGGATAAACTATGACTTGCGTTGCTTCTCTTATCATCTTGTTCCCACACTATGTCATATTTCTTCAGGGCGGCCTGGATTGTGTCTAGAAGCACTTGGTCGTTAAATGGTTTTTGTAAAAATTCAAACGCTCCAGCCTTCATTGCCCGAACGGTGATTGGAACATCCCCATGTCCAGTTACAATAATAACTGGTAGATGAGCCCCGACTAAAGTTAGTTTTTCCTGTAATTCTATGCCACTCAAACCAGGCATCCTAATATCCAGCACCAAGCACCCACGCATGCCTAATTGATATTGATCTAGAAATTCCTGTGCAGATATATAAACTTTTGCGGTTAATCCTACTTGCTGTACAAGGAATCGAATCGCATCCCGCACTGCGGGATTATCGTCGACGATATAAATAATAGGTTTAGTAGTAATATCTTTTTTCATAATATTTACTCCTGTTTCTTATTCTTACTAGCACTTAGCGTAAAACAGAATGTAGCTCCATTTTCCGTATTTGACTCCAGCCATAGACGCCCTCCATGTGCAACAATAATACTCTGACTGATCCCTAGTCCAATACCTAAACCACTTCTTTTAGTAGTAAAGAAGGGTTCAAAAAGTCTATCAGCAACATCTTTTGGGCACCCCTTACCACTATCCTTTACCCTAACGCCTACCAGATTACGCTTATAGCGGCTTGCATTTATTATGATACTGCGATTTTCTGCTGCTACATCCATTAGTGCGTCCATACTATTCCGCACTAAGTTAATTAACACTTGTTCAATTTGAATGGGATCTGCCATGACAAGTGGCAATTGATCAGATACTTCTATTCTTAAACGTACTTGATTTTGTTTGCACTCTGCATTTATAAAACCACTTACTTCATAAATCACATCTCGCAAACTAATCGGATGCTGTTCTTTTTCTTCTTTACGAGCAAAATTTCGGAGACGCCTAAAAATTTCACCTCCTAACTCTGCTTGCCGCACAACTTGCTGAAGTCCGTAACGAATATCTCCTTCATTATAGTTATCACTTTGGATTATGCGCAGACAAGTCTGCGCATATGTGGTGATAGCACACAATGGCTGGTTCAACTCATGAGCGAGTCCAGATGTCATTTCACCAAGAATACTCAAGCGTGCAACATGCGCCAATTCCGCCTTATGCTGTCGATCCTGCTCTTCTGCACGCACTAGATCCGAAATGTCATGTCCAGTTGCTATAAAGTGTGTAATCACCCCCTGATCATCTTTAAGTGGCGTTATAGTTTTTTGCTCATGATAAACTGTGCCATTCTTTTTGCGATTGATCAAAATTCCACGATAAACGATACCCGCGCTAATTGACTTCCAGAGTTCATCATAAAACGTCTCATCATGAACCCCTGAGCGAAGAAAGTATGTCTTTTGACCAAGTACCTCTTCCCGGTTGTAGCCAGTTAACTTTTCAAATGCCGGATTAACGTACTCTATAAGACGTTCTTGATCAGTTATTATTACAGCATCAGCAGCTTGCTCCAGCGCACTAGATAACTTACGCATATAAGCCCCTGCTGATTCCCTCTGCAATTCATTGCCCACCCATTGGGACATTAACTTAAGAATTTCAAAGTCTGCTGGTCTAAATGATGTTTTGCGTGGTTCAGTACTTGCAAAACAAAGGGTTCCGTACAAGCTCCCCTCAACCATGACCCGCACGCCAATATAGGTTTCCAATTTGTAGTTTATATATGTTGGATGTTTATTCCACTGAGTGATCCCAACATTTTCGAGAGCCAAGGGTTCATTAGAAAAAATAGCCGCACTACAGTAGGTCTGATCTAGATTTTTAACTAGGCCGACAAGAAATGCCGGGTGGGTGCTAACAGAGTCTTGAATGTAAAACTTTTCATCAACAATATGAGATAGTATTGCGATGGGTAGCCCAAATCGTTCGCTACCAAGTGTCAGTACTCTCTGTAGTTTTTCTTTAAGGCTTAGCTCAATGTTAGAACTTATCTCATGAAACGAGCTTAGAACCGTAGCGTGAAATCGTAAATCATCCTCAGCACGCTGTCGCTCACGCTCGGCGGACACTCGATTTGTGACATCCTGAATGATGATCATCATCCCACGCTGTCCAGTGCGATAAGCTAAAGGGGCAACAGTTACTTCAAGAAAGCTCACTCCCTTAACCTTGGAATCTATTTCAAATATCTTTGGTTCCTGCCTGCTAAAGGAATCTAGAGCTTGCCGAAGTAATATCCCAAGCCTATTTCTTTCACACTCTGCAAACTGCTCCTCAATTGACCTACCAAGCGTGCTATGCTCACTAACATTTAATATACTAATGGCCTGATGGTTAATGGTGAGAATAGACCCTTCTACATCGACCGTTAGCACTCCAATTGGTGCGTGATCTAGTAACTGATCGAGATAATGTGTAGCTTCTGGTTGCAATAACGGTAACTTCTCCATTCTAATATGAGCTTTGGAGATAGTATTTTGATAATTCATACGCGTTTGACGTCGCTCTACGGCACTTCTAATAGCGCCTGGCAATGAGTCCATTTCCTCGGTAGACCATGGCACTACCTCATTACCTAACAGAGGGCTAAACATTAGTGTACGTTTGAGTTGCTCACATCGCGATGGTGAAGTTAATATAAATATAGGTATATTTTTATCGTAGGTGAATACACGCTGCGCTATACGTACCGGCTCATCTATGTCAATTCCTAGCAGTAGCGTATCTGCAGGTTGTCTACCTTCTTCAAAGTGAGAGTATAAGATTTCTTTATCCTGCACTTCACTCAATGTAAGTGTACAGAATAGCTCTTTATGTATTTGTTCCGTAACAGTTGCTGAAACACCAAGTAACTGCAAAACTCCTGCCTGTGTTGTTAATTCATTAATCATTGAAGTTCATTTAATCAGAAAGCAATGGCTGGCCTAATAGGGCGCGACCGATCCAGACCCGCATAATATCGCTGGTTGGGGACATCAATGGCGCAGCTCGTGCATCACGTAGCAAGCGATGCAGCCGGCTTCCTTTGCGGTAACCTATCCCCCCACACAGTGTCATTGCCTCATTTACAACACTTACAACACAATCGGCAACTTGCACTTTGGCTGACATTAACGATATTAACGAATCTGGTTTACCTGTATCAAAACTTGCTGCGGCACTGTATGTTAATTGGCGCGCACTTTCTAACGATGCCCAGAGTGATCCAAGTCGATGCTGCAATACAGAATTTTGAGCCAAATTAGATCCCGTATGAGTGTGATAACGACGCAGCAAATGTTTTTTTGCCTCATTTAATGCTGTTGTTGCTACGCCTAAGTATGTACCTGCCATTGCCATTAAAAAGTATGGCATTACCACATTAAAGATATACCAAATTTGGTCACCTTCCTTACCCAACAGATTGCCATTAGGTACACATACACCCTGAAGCTCCATTGTGCGCGATGAATTTCCACGCATACCTAAACCATCCCAATCAGCTCCCCAAGTTATACCTTTGGACTCGGCTGGAACAACGATACACGAGAATTGACCTACTGGCGTACCTGGAGAAGTTGTAACAGCAGAAACCACATATGAGTCGGCATGACCGCCATTTGTAACAAAAGTCTTACTGCCTGTAATTCTGAACTCAGCTGGAGAGATCGCTTCCATATCAGTTTGCGGGAGGTAAAAACTAGTTCCTGTCCCAGCCTCACTTAAAGAGAGCGTAGTGATATGACTTCCCTCGCAGATAGGCGTCAAAAATTTCTCTTGTTGCTCCAGTGATGGGTTAGCTGCTATTACTGAACTGCCTACACAGTGCATACCATAACAAATTGCTGTAGATGCACATTCCTGCCCTAATGTTTCGCATACTTTTGCCAGCATTAGGAGCCCACAACCATGCCCACCAAACATGCTTGGTATTACCAACCCACCGAAGCCCTCACTTTGTAACGCTCTAATTGCTTGCTCTGGCCAATAAGCGTCCTCATCAACTCGCGCATAGGTTGGCGCAATAACATCTTTTGCGATCTGCTGCGCCTTTAACAACAAATTAGACTTTTCTTGATACTGCATATACTCACCTTACTTTAATGCTTCATTTGTGTAGTATAAGCTCGTTCACTGCTTTTAATAACAATCTAAACCAACCTAATATCTTTGAGTGTTATTCAAAGATACTAGTGATGATCTACCAATGAAAATGAAAGTACTTTTTCCACACTCTCAATACGATTCGCACCGGTACCAACTAAGCACTGACCATTCTTATCGCATCCCCAAAGGTGATAAGCTTTGAAATTTTGTAAATCCTCATGTATCTGATCTCGATGTGGGATAATTCTTGAATCTAAAGAATCTGTTGCTTTTTCTTGGAGCATTACCGTTTTAATACGCGCTATTTCTGTCATCAACTCTTTTACGCAGGCACCATTCCAGCTACCGACTACACGACCACTATTTGTTTTGATTTCATCCATGATTTTCTCCAAGTCAGAAACGTTCGCGAACAATACTTAAGACAGCTTTTGGTATAAGCCAATTTGAGCCAGTTTTTTGCTCTTGGACAACAATTTTCATATTTTCAGCAGTAAAGTGGATACCCTTTTCCGCTGCCAGACTCACGTATGTGGTAATGAAACTATGAGCATCACTCGTAGCATCTAACTTCTCAATAATACTTGGATCGTTCATAACGATTTCGCCAAACTTTCTAACCTCAACCTCAAATGCTCGGGCATGTGCGTCTCTCTTTGATGCTGACTCTAACATTTCAACCCTCCTGATTAATTAACGATGTAGACATCTCTTTTTAAGAGTTAACATAAGATGACTCCTATCGCTTCTGCATCAAGGCCTTTCATCTAGATAACGACTGCTACTATACCCAAACCAATATAGTCACATAATCCGTATCATCACTTCATACTATACGTATAAATACGCACAGTGACACTTGCGCTTCGTATAGGCCAGAGAACGAGGCTAAGTGTCTATCAAGCAGAAATTGCTGAGCTAAAACTGATTGAGCAAGGCATTAGTAAAAGTTTAGTTTCCACAACAAGCTATCTATTCAGAAACATTCACTGTTCTGAGAAAATCAAAAACTCTCTGGTCATTGCAATGTGGCGCGTTAAAGCGCAGCCAGGGTGATGGCTCTTGATATGGCCTGAATAAGTTACCGGGTGCCAGCATGATGTTTTGTTGTGATGCCAATGTAGCCAGTTCAGCAGCATTCTGCCCGGATGGAAGCTGCGCCCAGATAAACATGCCGCCGGTTGGCTCTGCGTGTATTTGCAGCCCGCACTCTTCTAGTTGCTGTATGACTTGCCCGCGCTTGTCCTGCAATCGTGAACGCACCCTTTCAATGTGTTTACGGTATCGGCCTTCAACTAATATCTGGTACATGACTCTCTGGTTGATCTCAGAAGTCGTCAGGCCGGAAAGCAGTTTTAAGTCGAGTAGCCTTGCTGCCAGCTCCGGGTTACATGCAATAAACCCTACGCGCAAACTGGCGGAGATCGTTTTTGAATAGCTGCTCACATAAATCACTCGCTTTAGCTGATCTAATGCAGCAAGCCTTGGCGCATTGCCATGATGAAAATCACCGTAGATATCATCTTCAACAATATATAAGCCGAATTTCTCCGCCAGCTGCAAAATTTGATGTGCAACCGCTAAACTCGTGCTGGTTCCGGTTGGGTTGTGCAGCACCGTATTGGTAAAAAATAATTTGGGGCGATGCTCCTGAAGCAGCTGCTCCATGCGGGCAACATCAGGGCCATCCATATTGCGCGGTACGCCTATGATTCTGGCCCCTAAGGATTTTAGATAACCAAATAGCGTGTAGTAACCGGGATCATCCACCAAGACCGCATCTCCTGGCTGTATAAATAGGCGTGCAGCCAGATCAAGCCCATGCGAGGCGCCATTGGTCATGATAATCTGATGTGCTTCTGCACTAATGCCGATGTCTGCAAGGCTCTTTTGCGACAGCTGCTGCCGCAGTGGTAAATAGCCGCTGATATCGCCATAACCGGTGAGAAACCCTCCCGACTTTCGCGAGAGCTCATGCAGGCTTTTTTGAATCACTTTTTCATCCAGCCATGCGCTCGGTAACCAACCACATCCAGGCCTGACAGCATCCGGTACATCCCTAAAAGTATTATGCAACAGCCACAGTACATCGTCTGCACGCTCTAAGCGACAGGCACTGGCAACTGTTGCCTCAACCTGTGATCGCGATGCCACATAAAATCCAGAGCCGCGGCGTGAGCTTATATAACCAAGTGCAACAAGCCGGTCATACGCATCCACCACGGTAAAGCGACTGATTTTATGTTGCACGGCAAAGCTGCGAATAGATGGCAGACGTGCCCCTACACGTAAGACACGCTCTTCGATCAAGTGCCTGATGCCCGCAACAACCTGTTCTACAAGCGGAGCGGTATCGAGAGAATTTAATGTAAGTAGCGGCGGTGTAATTGGCATGGTGTTTTAACCAGTACAGTGTATAGAATTGAATCATTAATTGTACATGTAGTGTACATGTCAATGTCGATATTATGCTGTCTATTACTTATAAAAGGTAACATCATGCGATTCGCAATTGTATTGACCCTGGCCGCTTGCGCAGTACTGGCAATTTTCAATAGCAACCTGTTTGCAAAAACCAGTCCAGCTATCGGCTTGCATAGCACGCAGCAAGGCAGTATCCAAAAAACACCATGTCTGAATAATTTAAATGCCGGGCTGGTCAGCTGTGATGCAGCCAATGAAACACAGCAGCAGATGGTATTCATTAGAGGCCAGTTGCTTCCGGTCGATCATACCGATAATGGCACTTAACATACAAAAGAAACATCATGCATATAGCGATACTGACATTTGATGGTTTCAATGAGTTAGATTCATTCATTGCGCTTGGAATCTTGAATCGCATCAAGAAGCCGGGCTGGCAGGTTTCAATTGCAAGCCAGACACCTGTAGTCAAATCGATGAATGGGCTAACTGTAGAAACGCAAGCAACATTAAGCGAAGCATCTGAAGCTGATGCCATTATCATTGGTAGCGGTATCAATACTCGCGACATAGCCAATGACCCTAAGATAATGGAGCAGTTGGAATTTAATCCGGAACGCCAGCTGATAGGCGCGCAATGTTCAGGCACCCTGCTAATGGCAAAGCTTGGGCTGCTCGAAGGGGTTCCTGCCTGCACAGACCTGACAACCAAGCCCTGGGTAGCAGAATCTGGCGTTGAGGCCCTCAATCAACCATTTTTTGCCAAAGGTAATATCGCGACAGCAGGCGGCTGTCTTGCATCACAATACCTTGCAGCCTGGATGATTGCCAGAACCGAAGGCGTGGAAGCCGCAAGTGATGCATTGCGCTACGTAGCACCGGTTGGTGAAAAAGAAACATATGCTGCAAGAGCGATACAAAACATTCAGCCATACCTGCCAATGCATCCTAAGCCATACCCTCAGGAGAAATTTTAATAGATGTATTCATCCACTTTCATTTTTGCCAAAAAACAATTTGACGATGATTTTTATAGGTTAGATCTTGCAATTGCAGCGGCAGCAAAGGAAATTCCTGGATACCTGGGTGAAGAAGTCTGGGAGAACCCATCGAATGGGCTTGTTTCCAACGTGTACTATTGGCAAACATTAGAGGCACTGCAAGCCTTGATTAAGCACCCCAGACACCAGGAAGCTAAAGCCGCACAAGAAAACTGGCTGGATGTCTATCAAGTCATTATTTCAGAAATAATTAAGTCTTATGGCAATTCCAGGCTTACTCAGTTGCCCACGGTAAGATAATTTTTTCAGTTTGACGTTTCTTAATATCAGGTAGCGTTTATTTATATGTATACCCCTAAACACTTTGCCGAGCCCAGAATTGACATTCTGCATGATTTGATTCGCTCACGCCCTCTTGCAACGCTTGTTACGCTTACATCAAGTGGGCTGAATGCTAATCATGTGCCGCTGCATTT
>Ga0208627_1000080_pt1 | contig 37751 bp, 55 predicted proteins | sample LakWasMet13_LOW5_2_FD_183861 | JGI IMG/M metagenome (GOLD analysis project Ga0208627, IMG submission 183861) | Freshwater sediment methanotrophic microbial communities from Lake Washington under simulated oxygen tension - Sediment Metagenome... | ecosystem: Environmental > Aquatic > Freshwater >... | reverse complement strand
CCCAAATTATTGCCCCAGCGCCTTTGTTAGCTTAACGGTTGGGCGGCCGTCAATCTCGCCGCCGACCAGGTTAACCGCCTCGCCTTTGGCCACGGTCCCGCATTTACGGGCAACCATTGCCTCCCAGGCCTGGGCGGTAATAATAACGCCTTTTCTATCGTGCGGGATTTCATGGCTGTAATGCGTTTTGAACCAACGGGCTTGCGCGGCTGGCATTGAGCGGCCGGTGATTTTTTCCAACTCGTCCGGGGTTAATCTCATTTTATTGCTCCTCTTTTTTTTGCTTGTTTAATGTTTTCCTGGCGGCTTGTATCGCATGGCGCGCAATATCGTCGCTTGCGCCCAGGTTGTCCTTATAAATTACGGTTGACGGCCGGCGGTGGCAACTTTGGCAAAGTTTCGGCGCGGGTGAAAATGGCGTGCTCATTTTTTTGCCTCCGTGCTTTTAAATTGCTTGTATTGGTTGCAAACCGCAATCGCTTCTCGTTTGCTAATCGCGCAAATAACAACATGGCTGGCCTTGTTAGTTGGCGCTTGCTCAACCGTTACATGGCGGCATGTTTTACAAGATTTTTCAACCGCCGCCATTTATGCCGCCTCCGCCAAGTTTTTAACCTCGCCATTTGCAACCCAGGCGCCTTGCATAGTTTCCAGCAATGTTGCCGGCAACGCTTTGAGCGTGCCAATTAAAATGGCCGTGTCCAGGGTGCCGTCCTCGGCCAAATCGTTAAACAGGTACAACGCCTCGCTCCGGCCGTTAAGGTCCAGGACGTCAAAACGGTCTAATACCACGATTTTTGCGCCGCTAATCTTAGCAATTGCTAACGCAATCATTGTGTCCGCGCGCCACTTTTCGCTCTCGCTACGCATGCCGTAAAGCCTGCCGCCAACCATTAACTCCATGCTTTCCTCAACCTTAACCTCCGGCCAATTGCTATGGTCTGCCAAAAATTGGAGCTCGCCATTGAAAGGCTCCAACGCTTCGCTTAACAGCTCGGCCGGCATGCCTCCAGGTGCCAGCGCGTCGGCCATAGCGTCCCATGCAACAACGTCGTTGTGGTAGGCTTTGGCGTCGCTTGTTTTTTTCGCCGCGTCCTTGCTCTCGCGCTCCACTTGCTCAAAATGTGCCAATTGGTCGGCTTGCGCTTTGCGTTTTGCTTTCGCCTCGTTAAGTGCATTTTGTGCTTTTGTTACCTGGGCGCTCAAATCCTCGGCACTGACAACCGCCGGGACCGCTTCGTTTTCCAACTCGTCCAGGTGGCGTGCCGCATTTTCAGCGGCGGCAAGGTCGCGCTGGCCATTTGCGACGGCGCTTTGTAACAGGTCGCGTGCTTTTTTGTACTCCGGCAATTTTGCCGCGGCTTCAAGGTCCGGCTCAACGCGGCCCTCGTATTCCTCAAGCATGTGCTCATGTGCTGACATAACAACCAGGCCGGAGCAATGCGGGCATGTTAGCGGCTCATTGTATGGCTCGCCATTTGCGGCCGCCTCGGCGTCCTTAACTTTCTCGTCCCAGGCTTTGAGCTCCTCCTGGTCGCGGTTTAACTTATCTTGTATGCGGGCAAACTTGCCGGCATGCTCGCGCAATTCATTCATTTTTGCATTGCGCTTATCCATAAATGCATTACTTTGGGCGTTATTTTTCGCCTTTTCGTTGAGCGCTCCCAACTCGCCGTTAAGCTCGGCAATTTCCTGGTCGGCCGCCTCAATTTGCGCTCTCGTTTCGGCCAATAAGGCGCCGTCAACCTCAACGCTTGGCGCGGTCCATTCTGCCGCCTTAACTGAGCCGTAAGTTTCGCCGGTAATCGCACGCCATGATGCCTTTGCGTCGCGTGCTTTGCTTTGGGCCTCTTTATTGGCCGCCTCAAAGCCGCTATGCAAATGCGGCGTTATCTCGTTAATATCGCCAGCGCTAATGCCACGGCTTGCGAGCTTGGCAATGATTGCCTGAGGCGTCGCTTTTACTTTCATTAGCTTAAACAAAAATGCGCGCTTATCTGCCGGCGCCAACTCAGCAAAGCGGCTCGGCGTTAAACAATACTCTAATCCAAACGGCAAACCCTCCGGCCCGGTCTGCTTACCCTCCGGCAAGATAATGCCAAAATCGCCCAGCGACGTGCTGATAAACGCATGGCCAGCCTGGGCCTCGTTGTGTAACAGGCGGCCAAAATCCTTTTTATGTTGCACGCGGTCGCACTCGGCAACTAGCGCGTGCTTGATAGCTTCGGCAATGCTGGATTTACCGGCGCCGTTGGCACCCGCTAACATTAACACTGGCTTGGTTAAGGCAATATTTGCCTCGCCAATGCCCAGCATGTTATTTATTGCAATGTTTGTTATTTTCATTTTTTGCTCCTAATTAACCGTTTCAATTGTGGCCTCAGGGTGCCACGAACCATTTACAAGGTACCACCAACCGCCATGCATAAATTGGGTGGTAACAACAAAATCATGGCCAGGAAATTGGCCGCAATTTGATTTATACATTTGGTTAAAATCATTAAACCGCCTTGCGGGCAATTGCTCATGTTTTCTTACGCCGTGCCAATTTGCCATTTCATGCTCCTAATTTGTTGGTTGGTTTTAATACTATACCGCGAACGGAACATTAACGCAATCCATAAATGGATAAATATTTCATAAATGGGGCCGAGGCCCCATTGTGTTATTCCAGGTTAAGCGCCGGGCGGGTGCGCGCCGGTTTTTCCTGGGCCTGGGTTTGCTCGGCCGCTTGTTGCTCGCGCACCGGCTCGGCGTCAATCACAGTTTCGTCCGCCGGTGGCGCTGGCTCCTCATGCTCGGCCGGTTGCGCGTCCTGGACGTCATTAACAACCTTTTCCTTAGCCGCGGCCGTTGCTGATTTAACGCGGCTTTCCTTAGTTGGTGCCGGACGGCTTGCGGTCGTTTCGCTATCGGTCGGCACAAATGCGCCGCTTTCGTCGCGCTCAGTTTCTATTACGTCCTGCAACTCCTCGGCGGTTTGCAAGCCCATTAGCAAATCAGGTGCATGCAACTTTCCAAAAAAGCTGGTAGCGCGATAATGCAACATAACCTCCGGCATGGTTTGCCATTTACTGCCGTTTTTGGTAATCCAACCCTCGTCAATTGCCATTTGCATGCTGACAATTGGACCGGTGATTTTGTCGCCGGTCGTTTTGTCCAAAGCCCATGCGTAGCATGTGCGGTGAGTTACGTTAATGGTTTTGGTTTTGGTTTGCTTCTTGCCGTCAACCCAAACAACGGCGTCGTATGTTACCGCCTCAGTTTGGCCAGGCTCGGAAAGCTCAAAGCGCAACGGTGTAAAGCGACCGCTCGCGTTAATGCTGGCGGCCACAAATTGAGCCGACCAGGCCGGACGGCCCTCAACAATGTAAAGGTTTTGCATAACCATGAGTACGTCGGCACCTAATCGCTGGCTCATGTTTAATGCAATCACGCAATTGGGTATTGCGCTGGGGTTTTCCTCGTAACCAACGACTTTGCCATAATCCTTGATTTCCTTTTGTGCGCGATACTGAGCCGGCACCAGGGTTGAGCTGGAAAGCATGCGCGCGGCGCGTTGCATAAGCTCAAAACTTTGCAGACTGCCAAAGCCTGGGGTAATAGCTGGCATGCGCTCCTCGCGGCCTGGGATTGATTTTTCAATTGCTTGGGTTGCTGACATGGTTTGCTCCTATTGTTTAAAAAGAAACGGACGGGCGCCCGCTTTTGGTTTAGTAAATTGTTGGTAAATATCAGGGTGAGTGGTTTTGAAAGCGTCCTTATCAAACGTTTCGCCGTCCTTGTTGTTTTTCCAGGTGGCCAATACCTTGCCGCCAAATCTCAACTCCTCAGCGTCGGCCATAAGTGCTTTTAACTGGCTCTCAATTACGGCCTTGTTATCCTCGGCAAGTTTTAACGAGGTGCGCATGCCGCCAAGCGCGTTGTATAGTTCAAGCATTTGGTCGTTGGCCTCTACAACCTTGCCCTTGCTGGCCTTGCGATAGATAAGCTCAGCGTCGCCAACGTTTACCGGCGCCGGCAACTGGCCAGCCTCAACGCTTGCCCAAACCTTGCCGCACTCGTCAAGCATGTAGCTAATCAGCTCCTCGTTGCGTGGAATAACATAAATGTCAATTGGGACCGTGCCTTTGGTTAAGAATTGAACCAAAGCGGCCTCGTTGACAAAGCAAACGGGTATGTCTGCCTGGGTGGCGCCAGTGATAGCCATTTGAGCCATGCATTGCCACATTCTCTCAACGGGTACCTGGTCGGTGTAAGGGTCGCCCCATGAGCCGCGATTAAATGCGCTATAAGCCTTTGCCTCAACGACCCGGTTTTGCGCCTCGTTTAAGCCGTCCAGGTGGCAACCAAACCAGCTAAATTGCGGGTGCAATATAGTGTCCGGCGAGCGGATAATTGAGTGGCCAACCTCGCGCTCGTAAGCGTCCAGCACTGGCGCCTCCAATACATTGCCAAGCATTACACTTGGCACGTCGTCCAGGTCCGGCGCCTCAATCTCGCCAAGTTTTTGCAATGCGATTTCCACGCCTTTGCCCGTCATAATATAAGCCGCGTCGCTGGCAAATATGCCTTTGGCTCGGCGTGCTTTTTGCTCCGATGTAATCATTGTGCTAAACCTCCGTCAAATCTGTTTTTGCCCTGGACCAGCCAGTTTGCGCATAAATTGGCGTTGTTATCGCTACGCAATTGTTTTTTAACCCGTGCGCGTTGATGCGCCAGGCTTTCGCCTTTAATGGCCCTGAGCATGTTAATGATGTGTTTGTTTTTCATAATCCGCCCCTTGCAAACAAGATAAAGGTCATTAGATAAAATCCAATTAACAAGTACCCATAACCAAACTTTTTGGCGTCCACCGATTTAATGAAAGCCTTGCGAGCGCCGGTTGCAAGGTCAATTTGCACGTTGTTATTCATATATGCCCCTAAGTTGATGCAAAAATGCATAAATGGATATTATCCCCAAAAGGATTGCAATGCAACCATTTATGGATAAAAAAGTGTAATAAAATGCATAAAAGTATAAAAAACTTTAAAAAAGTTTACTTTTATGGTTTATTACTTGGGGGTTAAATAGTGAATTTTTGCGCTATTGCTTTGCACTTCGGCAAAAAAATCCTCAATTTTTTGGTTGGCTTCGGCGCTAGCTTTGAGGATTATTTGTGCTTGCTCCGGCTCAATATTTACCATTGTGGTGGTTGCCTGGCCGTCCGGCTTTACTGCTATGCATAAAAGCGCCACGGGGGCGCTTTCATTATTTTGGTTTGCGAACAGATTAAACATCTGACGTACTATTGCCTGACGTTGAGCCATGTTTAACTCGGCATCATGGCGGAGGTTATTGTGTGAGTTTCTTATCCATTTTTTTGTTGTTGGTTTCATAATTCAAAGTTGTTTTGTTGGCGCCAACAGGGCGGGACGCAGAATTTTGCGCCGCTTCTATTAGGTTGTCATTATCCAGGTCATTGGTAACAATAGCATTTAATGATTTTTTTGGTTTAGTAGAATGATGTTGGCTAAGTGTAAAACGGATAAATTGAATAACCATTTCACGCTCAGCAGCGGGCAAGGCGTTTAATTCCTGGCGCCACCATTCCGTTTCTTTTGCTGTGCATGTTTCACCAAGCAAAGCGGCCGGCTCAACACCAAACGCATTTGCAAGACTTTCAACATTATCTAAGGTTGCCGCAACTTGTTGCTTTAGTATGCGGCTAATCGTAGCCTGGGCAAGCCCGGCTTTTTTAGCAACCGCTCCTTGTCCCTGCAATGAAATACTGGCGTCCATAAGGGCGCGCAGGCTTTTTGCAAGCTGTTTTCTGAGAGTGTGATTTTGCATATATGCATATATTAGCGCACTAAATAATTCATTTGTGAATAATTTACAAATATTTACACATGAAAATATTTTCAAATAAATTATTCTTTTATGGTTGTTTATATATCCATTTATGAATAAAATAGCGTTAACAATTCAAAAGCACAACAAAGGGACGTAAATGTTTGAACCTACAAAAGAGCCTCTTATTGATTACCTGAGGCGTAAGTTAAATGTTGATTATTACCGTAAAAACACACAAATTGCAAAGGCAACAGGTATTAGCCAGGCGACCATTAGCCGCATTGCTAACGGCTCAACGCCAAGCCTAGAAGCCGCACAGCAACTCCTCAATTTTTTCATCAATGATTTAACGCCGGCGCCAAAAAAGAGCTCCAGCAAATGAGTAGGTCCCCGGCAGGTGTGTGCATACACCGGGGCGGTGAAATTTGCCCACCGCCCCACGCCGGATTTTTAACATGGCAAATTGAAAGGCAATTTAATGAATTATAGGGTTAAAAATTGGGGTAAGTTTCAGCACTTCAAAGACCGGAGGCCGCCCTGGATAAAATTATATAGGGACATTTTGGACGATATCCAATGGCATAAACTGGACGGCGATAGCGCAAAATTGCTCGTAATGATTTGGGTAATTGCAAGTGAGGACGGCGGCAACCTACCAGCTAACGACGAGCTTGCATTTAGATTACGCATTACAGAAAGTGCTTTAAATTCAACGATATCAAAGCTAAATCATTGGTTGGAGCAATACGATATCAGCATGATATCAGAGCGATATCAAGATGATGCACTAGAGAAAGAGAAAGAGAGAGAGGCAGAGGAAGAGGCAGAGAGAGAGGCAGAGGCAGAGAGAGAGGACGCCTCTAAAAATTCTAAAGCTGAACCTAAGGGCCAACGATTTGATAAAAACATGGAGCTTTCAAATGGCTGGTATGTTGAAGCGCTAAAAATCCGGCCGGAGTGGAATAGCCAAAAATGCATGGCCGTGTTTTTGGAGTTTAAAGACTATTGGGTTGCACAACCTGGGGCTAAAGGTCGCAAAGCGGATTGGTTGGCAACCTGGCGCAATTGGTGCCGACGTGAAAAGGGCTACAACACGAACGGAGCCGCCGCAAAGTTTGACCCGGTTAAATTTGTCAATGAAAGCAATCAGCAGGAGGTTAACAATGTCCAAACAATTGAGCACGAATAGCAACCCGTTTTTAATACCAAAGCCCATGCCGGACGGATTACGGCCGCTATCAATCATGGACCGATTATTTAACAAGCTGGACGGCAATTATCCGCACAAATGGCGCTCAGCATTTACCAGCGAGCAAGCAATACAGAATTGGCGCGAGAGCTGGGCGGAGGCGTTTATTGAGGAGGCATTAACGCCGCATGAGATTAAGGCCGGGATTGTTGCGTGCCGTAAAATTTACGATTGGCCGCCAAGTTTAACCGAGTTTATACGCGCATGCAGGCCAACGTTAAGCCATGAGCAAGCGCATGCCGAGGCCGTTAAACAAATGCGGTTAAGGGAGGAGGGCCAGGACCATTGGAGCTCGCCAGCAATCTATTGGGCCGCGGTTAAAATCGGCGCCTTTGATTTGTTTAACGTGCCGTATGCGGTGATAAAACAACGCTGGCAACGCGCGCTTGACGAAGCAATGGCCAGGACCGACTTGCCGGAAATTCCACCCAGGTTGGCCGCGTTACCACCGCCAGGCCGGACCACGACAACAATTGAGCAAGGACGCAAACGCATGGAGGAAATCATGGCGCGTTTTTGCACGGCTAAAGTTATCCATAAACGGATAGAGGAGGCGTTATCATGAAGCGAGCAGAAATCACAGCAGAAAAAAACAGCCTGAGAAATGAAATTAACACAATAAGGGCGGTTATCAACGAGCAATTATTTACCAAAAAAGAAATTCCGCAAAAGGTTGTAAATGGAAGTTTGGCGGACGTTTTGAAATTTAAGAAAAATGCAGAAAAGGCCGGCGCAATTTACCACATACAAAACGAGCCAGGCAAAACATTATCGTTGACTGAGTTAAAAAAAGTAAGAGCTAAATTAAACACTATAGCGAATGGGCTTGGCGTTTTATGAATAAGGCTAAGCATAAGCCGCCAGTTTTAACCGTTGCTCAAATGGCCGATTACATAGCGGCCAGCCGTTACAAGGAATATCGCGGCCGATGTTTGGAGCATATCAGGGTAATACATGGCGACCAGTACGCCGACGACGTGAAAAAATTAGTTATCGCAATTTTCAACAAAAGGAAAAATAACAATGGAAAATAAAATTAATTGTAGTGCCGCAACAGTTTCACTATTAGCGAAACGCCGCGAGGAATTTAGACCAGGCTTTACAACCTGGGTAATTGAAAACTGGCGCCTTTACGTGGCATTTGAAAATGAGGCCATGCAAATTATCAAAACTGGACGCAGACATTACAGCGCCAGGACAATTGGCGAGTATTTGCGCCACCATACCGCGACCCGTGAAGTTACCGGCCAATACAAATTAAACGACCACACAATCCCGGACATGGCCCGCTTGTTTGCACTCCGAAACCCGCAACATGCCGGACTGTTTGAGTTTAGAGGCTCCCCAAACCGTCCACGGCCTTGCCACGCGCAGAGTTATCCAAATATGGATAATGGGGTGGCCGCATGATTACCATAGTTATACCAGGCGAGGCCCGCGGAAAAGGCCGGCCACGCTTCGCACGTCGCGGCAAGTTCGTGCAAACCTACACCGACGACAAAACGGCCAGTTATGAAAATTTGGTTGCCCTGGCCGGCAACAAGGCCATGAAAGGCGCGCCGCCCACAACATGCGCGTTGCGCGTTGGCATAACGATTTTTACAGCGCCACCCGCAAGTTGGTCCAAAAAGAAAACCGCCCAGGCATTAGCGGGTGAAATCTACCCAACCAGCAAGCCCGACCTGGACAACGTGGCCAAGTGCATGCTGGACGCGCTTAACGGCATTGCCTGGAAAGACGACAAACAAGTGGTTTTCTTACAGGCAATCAAACGCTACGCAAACAAGGCGGAGGCGATTTTGAAGTTTGAGCCAATGATTAGAGCCGACGAGTGGGCGGAGGGCGACCAATGACCGCATACCCCGCTCAATTCTACCGCGACCCGGCCGACCTGGTGGACGCAATCCGCCGCCAGCAATGCGACGGGTGCAAAAGCGAAAGCATTTTATTTTTTAACAACAAAAAAGTGAGAGGGTGCGACCGTGGCAATAAACACAGCGACAACGGCGGCGCCCGTTGTAACCATTTCAAACGCAAAGGGGTTGTAAATGCTGACTAACACAATGATTATTTGGATTGCTTTTTTTGCTGGGATTTATGCCGGAGTTTTAATTTTCTCAATAGCGCTTATTGCTACGCACCGCCTCCCGGAAATACAACCGACGATTGACGAGGAGGAATAAATGGATAATCCGATTTTTCAAAATACCACCCAGGCCGTGCATTTCAGTTTTCTAATGGAAGCGCTGGAACCAGGCGCCGAGAGCGCAATGGGCAAGATTATCCGACGCAGACTTGAGGAGCTGGGCCTGGCCACCGGCGACCGTAGCGAAAGCACGATTGACTTTGGAGGATTAACGGCCCTGGAAGTGCGCGGACAAGCCGCCATGATACGCGGCGCAATCAACCACCATTTGCCTGGGCCGGAGGGCTGGGCAATCAAATCCAAGTACGGGCTGACTAAAACCATAGAAAAAAGCAACCGTCCGCGGGTGCATGTGTTTAGTGCTGAGCGCATAGACGCCATGCGCAGGCTTTCCAGGCTCATAGCGCCGCGATTTTCAAGCGTCCCTAGCAATGCCATTATTTGGCTCATTGCAAAGGCACACGGCGAAATTGCGCCAGTGCGGCCGACGTTTAGGGATATAGAGGAGCAGGCCGGCGGCAGTAAAAGCGAATTATGCCGAGTTTATCCACAAATCAAACTCACATTAAACGCCCTGGAAAACCGCGGGATTGACCAATTGACGCCATTATTTCAACAGGAGGGGATTGTGCCAAATCCGTAAATGAATAAATATTTATAATATTATCCATTTATGCATTGACAGCCTGGGACAAGTAAAGTAAATTATTTCTACTCTTGCAATTAGTGCGACTTAAACCTTTCGAGGGTTATTAAAATGAAATAAATTTTCATAAATTCCAAAGCGTTGCCACGGCAATGCTGGCTAATTCAGACGACAAAAAGCCCGCTTAATTGTGGGCTTTTTTATTTATACGCATGGCAATTGCAACGCATGACGAACACCGGCACAGGCCGGCAAATGAGTTGGTTAACAGTAATTGCCAGCCGCATAAGTATTAAGACCCGGCGCCGCTTAACTGCTATCACAGAGGAAAGCGCCGGGCGCCATTTGGGCACCGCTCCGGCTATCCATGCCGGGCCTCCCTTTGCTCCTAAGCAACGCGGTGCCCTCCCTTGCATTTGTTGATGATGCTACCCCACTGACATGGGGCTCCTCCTGCCCTGGCTTCGGCCAGGGGTTTTTTTAAGGCTTGATATGACGACCGTAAAAAAGCCGTCCAATGACGGCGATAAAAAACTAACACCAAAACAAATGCTTTTCGTAAAAGAGTATTTGGTTGATTTGAACGCAACGCAAGCGGCTATCCGTGCTGGTTATGAATTAAAGCGCTTTGGTACTGGTTATTACGTTTACCTTTTAATAAATCCATTTACTAAAAAAATAATTTACATTGGAAAAGGCAAAGGCAGACGTTTGCTTAAACACAGAGCCGAGGTAAATAGAGGCGTTGTAAACAATTTAAATAAATTTTCAGAAATTTACGAGATTGAACAGCTTGGAAATAAAGTAATTGAAAAAGTTTTAGTTGACGAACTTAGCGAAAGCGATGCTTTTGCATTGGAAAAATATTTAATAAATAGCTTTAAGCAAACTGGCATAACAAATATAGCCAATGGCATAGAGCAAACAGCGGACAAAATTAAATTTAAAGCGAGGTTGTTGCTTGATAAATTAAAGCCTTTTGATGCGTGGGTTTGCGAAATTGATAAAGAGAGTTTAAGCCTAGTAAATAGAGTTTTTGGAAATGCTGAGTTTTTTTATAACTACATTAAAAGAAACCTCACAACGATTGCGAGGTGATAAATGAATTTAACTGAAAAACAAGAAAACTTTTGCATTGCGTATATTGAAACTGGAAATGCTAGTGAGGCTTATCGCAGAGCGTACAACGTCGATAAAATGAAAGATGCCTCCGTAAATCGTAAGGCTAAAGAGGTTTTAGACAACGGCAAGATTACGGCAAGGCTTGAACAGTTACGCAAGCCGATTATTGAGCGCCACAAAATCACAGTTGACGACTTAATCAGAGAGTTAGACGAAAACAGGCTTGCGGCGCTTAGTGCTGAAACAGTACAAGCGGCGGCGGCCACCGCGGCGACTATGGCCAAAGCCAAGTTATTAGGCTTTGACAAGCAGATTGTTGAGCTAACTGGGAGCAATGGCGGACCGATACAAACGGCCACCCACAACATGACACCGGAGCAATACAAGGCGACGCTCAACGCGGCACTTGATAAGGTTTAGACATGAACGAATTAACGAGCCAGGAGCGCGCGGTTATCCTGGACGCGGCAAGGGAGGATTTATATACCTTTGCCCGCTTCATGTTTAAAGAGCGCAAGGGCTTTCAATGGCTCCGCGCTCCGCACCATAGGCTCGTTTGCGATAAGCTCATGCAAGTTTACCGCGGCGAGGTTAAGCGGCTGATTATCAACATACCGCCGCGCTACTCCAAAACCGAGTTAGTGCTTAACTTCATTGCCTGGGCGCTGGGCAAGGTCCCCGATAGCGAGTTTATTTTAACCAGCTACTCCGGCGGCCTGGCCACAAATAACGCCTGGGCCGCGCGTGAATTGATACAGCACGAAAGTTATGCGGCTGTTTTTCCTGGCACCGCAATCCGCTCCGATAGCTCAGCTAAGGGCGAGTGGCGGACAACGGCCAACGGCATTGTTTATGCCGCGGGTGCAGGCGGCACGATTACCGGCTACGGAGCTGGTAAACACCGCCCAGGATTTGGCGGCGCAATCATTATTGATGACCCGCACAAACCCGACGAGGCAACCAGCCCGGTAATGCGGCAAAACGTGCTTGATTGGTTTACCAACACACTGGAAAGCCGCAAGAACGACCCGGCCAACACCCCGATTATTTTAATCATGCAACGCTTGCATGAAAACGACCTTGCCGGCTGGCTATTGAACGGCGGCAACGGCGAGAAATGGGACACGCTGATTTTACCGGCCGAGAACGACCGGAGCGACGACCCGCTGGGGCGACCTATTGGCGAGCCGCTATGGCCTGCAAAACACACGGCGGACATGCTTGCAGTAATGCGCGCCAACAATAGCTACGTTTACGCTGGCCAATACCAACAACGCCCCGCACCGCTTGGCGGCGGAATTATTAAGGGCGCCTGGTTTAAGCGTTACCGCGTATTGCCGCATTTAGTGTATCGCAAGATTTTTGCCGATACCGCCCAAAAAGTAAAAGAGCATAACGACTATTCAGTTTTTCAATGCTGGGGCAAGGGCGCCGACGGTTACGCATATTTGATTGACCAAATACGCGGCAAGTGGGAGGCGCCGGAGCTCAAACGCCGGGCAATGGACTTTTGGCTGAAACATCAACAAGTGGACCCCGTGGAATATGGGGCGCTTCGTGTTATGGCCATTGAGGACAAGGCCAGCGGCACCGGCTTAATCCAGGATTTGAGTGTTACCAGCGCAATACCATTGGAAGCAATCGAGCGCGTTAAGGACAAACTGACCAGGGTAATGGACGTTACGGGCTACATTGAAAGTGGCCGCGTATATCTGCCGGAGGAGGCCGCATTTGTAAGCGAGCTGATAGGCGAGTGCGAGGGCTTTGCTCCTGACGACAGCCACGACCACGACGACCAAATAGACCCAATGGTTGACGCTATCAACGACATGGTTGCCACTGGCAACATTATAGACACATGGGCCCGCATGGCTGAGTAAGGATTTTTTAATGAGCAAGTTAATGTATAAGCGCCTCGTTGGCCAGGTTGGATTTACTGACGCCGAGCACTGGATTACCTTGCACCCAAATGGCAAAGGCAATGGCAAAGGCCAGCCGGCCCTTATTAACGGCGCTGGCCAAATTATCGGCGGCGCGGGTGGCAAGCTCAACGGCAAGGTTGTAAGCCCTAAAAGCAAAAGCGGTGAACGTCGCGGCACTGAAAACCAGCACGCCCCAGCCATTTGGTTGGGGCCAGCGAAGCCGGAAACAAAGCAAGCCAGCACCTCGACAAGCTCAGGAGCTACGGCACCCGCAACAAAGCCAACAACGGCACCGGCGGGGACCATAACACCAACATCTGCCCCAGCTCCAACGCAAGCGCCTGGGCCAAATGACATAAACCCGCACCCCAGGGGCTCAAAGGAAAGTTACGAGTTTGAGCGTGCCAAAAAACTTGCGGCTTCTAAAATAGCCAACGACCTGACCGCAAACGCAAAAACTTTGGAGGACGAAAAAGAGGCAATGGCCGCGCATTTGGCGGCCTATAACGCTTGGTTGCCCTGGAAGCAGGCAAGGCCAAAGGAGTTAACGCAACACGCGATTGCCTACCATGCGCATAAAAAGCAAGTTGCCAAACTTGAGCGCGAAGCCAAAAAAGGCCAGCCACGCCCTAAAAAGCAAGCGCCAGCCGGCCGCTCGTTTGCCAAACATACGCCTGAGGAAATCCATAAAACGCTAAGCGAAAGCTGGGGCCTGGGATTTGCCAACGGGGTTAAACAGGGCCAGGCAACGGAGTATTACCGCAAGCATATCGTCCGCGGCGGAAATGCCAACCCTGAGGAAATGAAAAAGCACCTTGAGGAATACAACAAGTTACAAGCGATTGAACGCAAGGACCCAGGCCACCGCTTGAGTGGCCATACCTCAATAGACATTACGCAAAACACCGCCTCGGCAAAAGCCATGCGTGAAATGATTACGCATGTGGACAATGCAATGGCGCAATTGCAAGCCTCAGGCTTTGACATTAAAAAGGCGCTAAGCCGGGCCAATGTTAAGTTTGTTGCAGGCTCCACGGGGAGGCATAACGGCCACGCATGGGGCGGTGATTTTGGCGGGGCTGGAAATGAGGGCTTTTTTTCAGTAAGCCCAACCAAGCGCGGCTCGTTTAACGAGGAGCAAGCGCGCTCGCATGAGGCAAGGGTTGCCGCCGGCCAAGCTCGTTGGTCCGTTTCATCATCATCAAAAGACCAAACGCGCGCAACGATTGTGCATGAATTAGCGCACGCGCTTGGCTTGCGTGAAAGCGTGCGCTCAACCGAGCGCTTGGCCAAAGCAATGGAGCAGGCCGTGCCCGATAAGGCAGGCCGCCGCGAGTGGATAAGGCGAAACATTAGCGAGTATGCGACCAGCAACATTAAAGAGCTCGACGCTGAGCTTGCCGCAATGGTAACAGACCCCGAATATAAGCGCGGGACCCTCCCAAAGCAGTTGGAGGACCATGTGGACTGGCTTTTTGAAAGGATTAAATAAATGTTGCCCGTGCCAAAAGACCCAAATTTTAGAGTGCCGGAAGTAAGCGACGAGGAATTTTACAACCCGAAAGGCGAGGAGGACGAAAGCCTTATTGCAACCGGGGCGTTTGATGACGGCATGACCAGGGGCGAGATATTGCAGGAGGCGCTTAGTGAAGTTAAAGCGCTGAGGGCGACGCTTAAAAAGTAGATAACAAGGATTAACGAATGAGCACACAGACCACAGACGCAAAAGACAAAACGATTGTGGCCAAAGTTGCGGACAGTTTCCAAAACCTACTTTCGCGCGTTGGACTTGGCGCCGGTAGTCAAAACGACGCCAGCCAGTACGGATTTAGCCCGATTAGCCGCAACCGCATACAGCTTGAATTTGCTTATCGGTCCAGTTGGATTGCAGGCAAAAGCGTGGACGCATTTGCGGACGACATGACGCGCGAGGGCGTTGCAGTTCAATGCGACGTTGAGCCGGACCAATTGGAGCAATTGGAAAAGGCCGCGGGACGCCTGGCGATATGGGACAACCTCAACGACGTAATCAAATGGTCCAGGCTTTACGGCGGCGCCATTGGCGTGCTTATGATTGACGGCCAGGACGTTAGCACGCCGCTCCGCAAGGACACGATACAGCAAGGGCAGTTTAAGGGCATTTTGGTCCTGGACCGCTGGCTGGTCCAACCGAGCCTAACAAACCTTATAACGGACTTTGGCCCGGATATGGGCAAGCCTAAGTATTACCAGGTTGTTGCGGACGCCCAGGCGCTCGTTAACCAAAACATACACCATAGCCGTGTTATCCGCCTGGACGGCGTGGAGTTGCCGTATTGGCAACGCATTGCCGAGAATGGTTGGGGGCAATCAGTGCTTGAGCGCCTTTGGGACCGCCTGATTGCTTTTGACAGCACGACCGAGGGCACGGCCCAGCTCGTATATAAAGCGCATTTACGCACCTACAAGGTGAAAGGCTTGCGCTCAATCATTGCCGCGGGTGGCAAGGCGCTGGACGGCCTGGCCTCGCAGATTGATTTTATCCGCCGCTTTCAAAGCAACGAGGGCCTAACCCTCATGGATAGTGAGGACGAGTTTGAAGCCCACCAATACAGTTTTAGCGGCTTAAACGACGTGCTTTTGCAGTTTGGCCAGCAATTGAGCGGCGCAATGGATATTCCACTTGTACGCTTGTTTGGCCAAAGCCCGGCCGGCTTAAATGCCACCGGCGAAAGCGATTTGCGCAACTATTACGACAGCATTAAACAACAGCAGGAGCGCAAGCTCAGGCGTGCCGTTGAAACCATTTACAACGTGCTATATCGCTCAGAGTTTGGCCAGGAACCCCCGGCCAACATGGCAATTAAGTTTAAACCGTTGTGGCAAATGAGCGACACGGACAAGGCGACCATTGCCAACACGACGACCGACGCAGTAACGAAAGCAAGCGACAGCGGTTTGATTGACCGACACACGGCGCTTAAAGAGTTGCGGCAATCGAGCGAAGTTACCGGGGTATTTAGCAACATTACGGACGAGGACATTAAGGAAGCGGAAAACGAACCGCCGCCGGACATGAACGAGTTGGAAACGGACCCAAACAATGAAGCGAACCCGCAACCCGGTCCAGGCCAGGAGGGCCGAGAGGATATACAGCCAGCAATTAAGCCGGCTGGCTAAACAAATCGGCCAAATCATTACCGGGTATAACCCAGCAAACTTAAACGAAGCCAGCACCCTAAGCGAAATGCTCAGGCGCTACGCTGAGGCGCTGGGGCCCTGGGCAACAAAAACGGCAAGCGACATGCTGGCCGAGGTAAACGCGCGCGACCTTGCCGCCTGGCGAGCAATGGGCCAGGAGTTAAGCAAGGGCATAGTGCGCGAAATTTTCACGGCACCCGCTGGCCAGGTTATGCGCGATTTGCTGGACGACCAGGTTGCACTTATCAAGAGCATACCGCTGGACGCCGCAAAGCGAGTGCATGAGCTAACTCTCAAGGGGTTGGAGGATAGCACCCGCGCCAGTGAGGTTGCCGCCCAAATCATGCGGAGCGGCGAAGTAAGCAGGAGCAAGGCAATGCTGATTGCTCGCACGGAGGTGGCCAGGACGGGCTCATTACTGACCGAGGCCAGGGCCAAGCACGTTGGAAGTGAGGGCTATATTTGGCAGACCAGCCGCGACGGCGACGTGCGGCAAAGCCATAAAGAAATGCAAGGCAAGATTGTGAAATGGAACGACCCGCCAACGCTGGACGGCATGACCGGACACGCTGGTTGCTTTCCAAATTGCCGTTGCTGGGCGCAAGTATTACTAAACGATTAAGGACATTAAAAAATGGCAAACGCCCTATATCCAAAATGGAAAGAGCAGTTATTGCAATTTACGGCCAATAATGATTTAGACGGGCAGGTAGTTAAAGCCGCATTGGTTGACACTGGCGTTTACACATACAGCGCCGCACACCAATTTTACAGCTCGGCGCAAGCCGCGGTCGTTGGCACGCCGCAAGCGGTTGCTAACAAAACTTATGTCAACGGTATATTTGACGGCGACGACGTAACCTTTGTAAACGTAAGCGGAGCGACCGTTGAGGCGGTTGTTTTGTATATTGACACTGGGAACCCGGCAACAAGCCCGCTGGTTGCATACCTGGACAACGGCATTACAGGCTTGCCGGTTACACCTAACGGCGGCGACATTTTGACCGCCTGGAACGCTAGCGGAATTTTTGCACTGTAAAGGATTGAAATGGCAACAATAGATTTTGAAAAATCAAACAACACTTACACGTTAAAAGACGCAATCATTCTGCCTGACGACCACGGCTTGACGGACGCGGAAATTGAAACTATTAAACAGGACCGATTTAATAATTGGCTGGCGATTGTGACAGCACCGCCAGTAGAGGACGCGCCAAATGTTTAGCGAACAGATAATCGTTGTATTTTTAACATTACTCTTAACCGCGTTTAACTTAGTTGATTGGTACTCGACGCGCACGATATTGAAAGCAGGCGGCACCGAGGCTAATCCGTTTACAGCGTTCGTGCTTCGTTTCATCAATCTTGATATTTACCTTGCGGCTAAAACTGTACTGGCAGCTTATGTGGGTTATCACTTGGGGTTTGTTTTATCACCCATGCTGATAGCGTTAACGGTTATGTACGGCTTTTTCATGGCGCGTAATCTTAGGAATTTGTAAATGGCAACTAAATACTGGGGACCTTCGGCTGGTGGTTCATCAACTGGCACATGGGATGCGTCAAGCGTCACTAACTGGTTTGATAACCTCGCGCGCACCGTGCGTTCTACAGTAGCGCCGACAAGTGCGGATGATGTGGTTTTTGATGCGGCGTCGGATAATGGGGCGATTTTTACCGTTACCGTTGGCACGGGTGCGGTATGTCGTGATATTACGGCTGGCAGTCTTGATTTTGCTATGACGCTGGCGGGTAGTGTTGATTTGGCTATTTATGGCAGTGCGTTGTTTCCTGCATCGAATTTTTCATGCACTAAGACTTCAACAGTCACAATGAAGGCTACTTCAACCGGCAAGACAGTTACTACAAACGGCGTTAATCTTAATGGGCTAACTCAATTTATTTTTGATGGGATTGGTGGTGAATGGACGCTTGGAAGTGCTTTAACTATTGGCGGAAATATTACCATTACAAATGGTTCATTCATTACCAATAATTATAATTTATCGACTTCGACTTTATCGTCAGCAGGAACTGCAACGCGAAGCATACAATTAGGTTCTTCTACTGTATCTACTTTTGGGAGTGTTGCACTAGCTATAAATCCAACTGGATTAACATTTAATGCTGGAACATCAACATTTAATATAGGATTTTCTTCACCTAGATTTATAGCTAGTGGATTGACATTCTATAACGTCACGTTTGTAAACACATCATCCGGCACCATCACCGGCGCAAATACGTTCAACAACCTGTCAGTAACAAGCCTTGCCGCAACTGGCATTAAGAATATCAGCATAGGCGCTAACCAAACCGTAAACGGCACGCTAACCCTCGGTGCGGCAAACACAGCAATACGCCGCATGTTTGTATGTTCTGACATTGTAGGCACGCCTCGCACCATTACGCTGAATGGTTCACTTGCTACACTGGCTGATGTGGATTTCAGGGATATTGTGGCGGCTGGAACCGTGGCAACACCATGGACCGGTACGCGGCTTGGTAATTGCTTGGGTAATAGCAATATCACGTTTGATGCGGCTAAGACGGTTTATCGCGTTGGTACTGGTAACTGGTCAGCTACACAATGGAAATTAAGCGGCGGTTCGGTCGATGTTAACCAATTCCCATTAGCGCAAGACACTGCCATATTTGATACAGGGACAACCACAGGGACGCATACGGTAGACGCTGGATGGAATATCGGCACGCTAGATATGTCATCATTAACAGTAGCGGTTACGCTAGCTACAGGAACTACTACGCCAACTATTTATGGCAATTTAACTTTGGATGCAGATGTTACATTATCAGGTACAGGAAACACTACATTTGCAAAACAAGGTGGAATTCAAACAATTACCAGTGCGGGAAGAACTTTTACGCAACCTATTATCGTTGATAACGCAACCGGCACTTTTAAACTCGCCGATGCGTTTGTGACTACAGGTGCGTTTGGGCTGACTAGCGGTAATGTTGATTTGAATAACCAAACGTTGACTGCATTTAGATTAGTTTCTACAACTAGCATACCTAGAAGTATATTGTTTGGCACAAGTAAAATAATTTTAACAGGAAATAATACATCAGATTTATGGACTGTTAATCCAGCCACTAACTTTTCATGTAGTGGAAATAGGCAAGTTGATTGTACATATAATGGCACTACTGGAACGCGCACGATTACTCATGGTTTAAGTTCTACATATTCAGAGAGCAATGTTGTTTCTTTTAATATCACAGGTGGCACTGATAGCGTTAGTCTATCCAATACATCTGGATTTAAGAGTTTAAATTTTACTGGATTTTCTGGCTCTTTAATTAATGTATTTGGCGCAAATTTATTCGGTGATTTAACAGTATCCGCAGGTATGACAATACCAGCAATAGTAAACATAACTACATTTTTAGCAACAACCGGCACGCAAACCATAACATCAAACGGTAAAACGTTAGACTTTCCTATCACAAAAGCAGGTGCTGGAACCCTGCAACTTCAAGACGCGCTGACTTTAGGCTCAACTCGCACATTCACGCATACGGCCGGCGCAGTAGACTTAAACGCTAAAACGCTAACCGTAGGCGCATATAGCTCAACCGGCGCGGTTGCTCGTGATATTAAATTTAATAACGGTTCAATCGTTGATTTGGGTGCGTGGACAGCTTCGGGTACTAATTACACAACTAGCGGCACGGGTTCAATCAGCATGACGTCAGCCAGTGCTAAAACGTTTGCGGGTGGCGGCTTCTCATATCCGACGTTGAATCAGGGCGGAGCCGGTGATTTAACCATTACGGGCGCAAATCGGTTTAAGGATATGACCAACACCGTTGTGCCATGCGTGGTTAAATTTCCAGCAAGCACCGACACCAACGTTGAAAATTTCAGCATGAACGGCACGCCTGGCAATTTAGTTTCCATTGCTTCAAGCACGCCAGGCACTCGGTTTAGGTTGAATAAGGTGGCGCCATGACGATTATTGCTAGTTATTTAAGTGTTAAGGATAGCGCGGCAAGCCCGTCCGGCGGGTTTTATGCGCAATACTCAACGGACGCCGGCAATAACACTGGTTGGGTTGTATTTAGTGGCTCATACCTCCAAACGTTGGCGCCGGCTCTTTATTCAAATGCAAATGCGTTTTATGGCGCAAATGTTAAATACAGAATTAACGCCAGCCAGCTTGTTAACGAAAACTTATTTTTTCCGGTTGAGGTTAAGGCAAGCTATCTATTGAAGCCGGCGCTGTTTATTAACGGAAATTTGTTTTATCAAGCAACAATAAGCCGAGAGTTAAACCAAGGTAACCGGGGTTACACGGCGGACTACAACCTTAAAAACTTTATTGCAAATTACAAACAACGAAATTACACGGCAAAACAATGACAACACTATTAAGCACAAAAGACGTTGACGAGGAGGTTATTTTAACCTTTGATTTTACCGACGGCCTAGCAAGCGGCGAAGCGTTAACCAGTATTGTTAGCACGGAAATTGTTGTTAATAGCGGGGTTGATGCCAACGTTGCTTTGGTATTAAACGGCTCGCCAAACTTTTACACTGGAAACAGTGCGGTTTCCGTCCCGGTTAAGGGCGGCCTGGCTGATTGCAGTTATAAGGTGAAAGTGACATGCGACACAACCAACGCCGAAAAGCGATTAACTGTTACGGCAATTTTGCCAATGAATAGATAAGTTAAACAATCAATATAAACACCCCGCTCCGGCGGGGTTTTTTGTTTTGGACGACACCATGAAAACAAAAACACATGACCGCATGGAATTCCTGACGGTTGAAAAGCTGGGCCCTAAGCAAAGCATGACGCCGGAGGGCTTTTTGCTTTGCGAGGCGGTGCCGATTGCGCGCGTTGGCGTGCAAATGTATAGCACCGAGGAAATCCCGCTAGAGGGCGACAGCGACGGCCTGATTAAGATTGACCGAACGCAGGACGAAGTATTTAAGGACGAAACCCTGGCGAGCTTTGAGGGCAAGCCGGTAACTATTGACCACCCGGACACATTTGTTAACCCGGAAAACTGGAAAGAGTTAGCCAAAGGGGTAACTCAAAACGTGCGCCGCGGCGTAGGAATTGAGGACGATTTATTGCTTGCTGATTTGTTAATTACAGACCAGGAAGCAATAGAGGCAGTACGCAAGGACGGCTTGCGCGAAGTTTCGTGCGGCTATGAAGCTGATTATGAGCAAACGGGGCCAGGTAAAGGCCGGCAGTTAAACATAATTGGCAATCATGTTGCGCTAGTGGAGCGCGGCCGAGCTGGCCCGCGTTGTTCAATTAAAGACAAGGATTTAGACATGAAAACAAAATTGAAAGACAAAAAGCTGGGCTTTATTGACAAGCTCCGCCGTTTCCTTGATAGCGAGGCGGAGGCTGAGCAAGGCGAGGAAATGAAAGACGAGGACCTGGACCCAAACCAGCAACAACAACCGCCTGAGGACCAAGCCGACGACGAAAACGGCATTGAGGCGCGCCTGGCTCGCATTGAGGAGGTACTGGCTAAGCTAATCCCGGCCGAGGAGGAGGAGCACGGCGAAAACTTTGATGCCGAGGGCGAGGAAACCACGCCACCGGACGAGGAGGACGACGTGCAAACAGGCGACGACGTGCTGGAAGCTGAAAAAGCGGAAACCAACGGCGAAGCGGTGGGCAAGGTATTGAGCGGCGACACACTCAAAGCCGTAATTGCACGCGCTGAGATTTTGGCCCCAGGCGTCCAGGTACCGACAGGCGACGCGGCAAAAACCGCCGGCGCTATTGCCTCATTGAAACGCAAAGCATTAACGACCGCTTACGCAACCGCGGACGGCAAAAAAGCAATTGACGTTTTCCTGGCTGGCCGCTCTATTAAGTTGCTGACAGGCGACGCGCTAAACAGCGTATTTGCTGGCGCCGCTGAGTTGATGCGCACGACCAACAACAACCGCGGAGTGCGTAACGCCGCCGCGAAAACAACGGATTTCGGCAAAGCGACAAGCCCAACCGATATTAACGCCCGTAACAAGGCATTTTGGGCTAGCAAGTAACTTGCCCGCTAACATAAAGGAAATTACATCATGGTAGCATTTCTTACACGCATGCCTTACGGCATTGCTGGCGACGTAACTCGTCAATCACAGGCAAAAATTGAGGCACAAGTGCTTAACGCTTCGTTGCCTTTCTCGGCTTTCGGCCTTATCGGTAAAATTGCAAGCGGCAAATTTGTGCCTTTCGCTGGCTCAGAAACAGCGGCCGACGCTTACGGCATTTTAGTGCGCGAATATCCGGCGACAGGTAACGCGGCAAGCGACCCGCTGGGCACTTCAACACCAAAAACCAGCGGCATTGCCAGCGTTTTACGCTCCGGCTATATCAACGTTAAAAACAACGCAGGCACCCCAGCGGTGGGCGGCCAGGTTTACGTCCGCGTGGCAACGCCAGGCACGGGCAAACCAGTTGGCGGCTTTGAAGCGGCGGCAGACAGCACCAACACCGTTGCAATCGCTGGTTTAACTTTCGCGGGCCAGGCTGACGCCAACGGCAACGTTGAAGTTGCTTACAACATTTAATTAAGGGGTAACACATGAAACCGAATTTAATCCGCTTAGCGACGAAAGACGCGCTAATGACATTTGACGCTCGCACCATTGACAGCGCCGGCGTTTTCCTGATTGGCGAGCTTGAACGCTTAGACCAAAAATTGCACATGCCGCTGGCGACTGTTACCTGGTCGCGCGATATTATGTTGCGTGAGGACGTAAGCATTGCCGACGAGTTTAGCTCATTCACAAACAGCTCATTTGCGGCCGCTCCTGGCGTGCAAGGCTCAGGCAAGGCATGGGTTGGCAAAGACACTAATGCAATCACTGGCATTAGCCTGGACATTGGCAAAACCTCTAATCCATTGCCATTGTGGGCAATGCAATTGGGCTGGACTTTGCCGGAGCTGGAAAGTGCGCAAAAACTTGGCCGTCCAGTTGACCAGCAGAAATTTAGCGGTATGCAATTGAAATACCAAATGGACATTGACGAGCAAGTATATATCGGTGATACCGCGCTTGGCTTTACTGGCCTGGTTAACAGCTCATTGGTTACAAACGTTTCAAACGCCACAACCGGCACATGGTCCACAGCAACCGCCGACCAAATCCTGGCCGACGTTAACGAGTTGCTTAACTCAGTTTGGGCGGCTTCTGCTTATGCAGTTTGCCCAAGCAAATTGTTAATTGACCCGGTTAATTACAGCCGCTTGGTAAGCAAACTCGTTTCAAGTGCTGGCAATATCAGCATTTTGGAATTTTTGAAGCAAAACAGCTTATCCAACTCAATTAACGGCCGTCCTTTGGACATTCAACCAGTTAAGTGGTTGACAAGCCGCGGCGCTGGCAGTACAAACCGCATGGTTGCCTATACGCCTGACCAGGATAAGGTCCGCTTTCCATTGGTGCCGCTACAACGCACACCGCTGGAATACCGCGACTTGCGTCAATTAACGACATACTTTGGCCGCCTGGGCGTGGTTGAGTTTGTTTATCCTGAAACATTTGGTTATCGTGATAATATCTAAGGGGCAACGGCATGGTTACAATTCAAGTAAAAAAGGCGTTTAATCTCAACATTGACAGCGTGCTTACGCATTACCCGGTAGGCAAGCACGAAGTTGACGAGGCGGTGGCCAACCACCCTTACACAAAATTCCATTTAGCTGACGACGAGGAGCCAGCGGCACCGCCAGCGAAAACGGCAGAGCAATTGGAAGCGGAGGCGGCAGAATTGGCCGCAAAAACCGCCTCCATTATTAAGGGCCTCGTAACTGAGGAAAAGCCAGTGCCACCGATTGACACCGTTAACGCGGCATTGCGCGAGGCTGGTTTGCCGACAATCAAAGCGGCAGACCGCGACGCAGTTTTAAACGTAACAGAGTAAGGAAGTTAAAAAATGGACGCTCTCACCTTTCGGCAGATTTTCCCGGAGTTTATAACCACGCCGGACCCGGCAATTGATTTTTGGTTAAACCTGGGCAAAAAGCAGTTAAATGCCGATAGGTGGGACGACCTACTAAATGAGGGCCTGGCATTATTCACGGCCCACCATTTAGCAATCGCAGAACGCGACAGACGGACCGCTGACGCTGGCGGCGTGCCAGGAGCATTGCAAGGCAATGTAACGGCCAAATCCGTGGATAAAGTAAGCGTAAGCTATGACACCTCAAGCGGCACTTATGCCGACGCAGGATTTTGGAATTTAACAAATTATGGCGTGCGCTATTGGAACCTAATGCAAATGGTCGGAGCGGGCGGCATACAAATGTAAAGGGCTGGTAATGAAAGGCATGCGCGTAACAGTGGACATACTGGCGGACGTAGTGCGCAACATTACCAACCTGGTAAAAAAAGACGTTTTGGTGGGCATACCAAGCGGAACCTCCGAGCGCGACCAGGAGGACGAGGGGCCCATGAATAACGCAACCCTGGGTTATATCCATGAGCATGGAAGCCCGGCGGCCAACATACCGGCCAGGCCGTTTTTAGCGGCCGGCATAGAGCAAAACCAGGAGCGCATAACCAAGCGCCTGGACAAAGCCGCAAAGGCCGCTATTGAGGGCAAACGACGCCAAAGCGACGACGAGCTGGAAGCGGCGGGCATGGTTGCACGGGACGGCGTAAAGGCCAAGATTAACAGCGGCGATTTTGTACCGCTCAGCGAGGCGACATTGCGCGCACGGGCGGCAAAAGGCCGCAAAGGCGCCAAAAAGGAATTGGCCAGCCGTGCCGCAGGAAACGCGCCCGACAATAGCAACGCAAGGCCGCTGATTGACACCGGCCAGCTAAGAAACTCAATTAACTATGTTATCCGCAACAAATAGTTAACTTATAAGTTAACAAACGCACACAAAGGCCCTTAGCGGGCCTTTTTTCTTTTGGGGTATGCAATGGCATTACTGGACGTTAGCGAAGTGCTCAGCGACCCGGATTTTATGGACACCGGGCTTATTTGTTACCGAAATGCGCAGACAATCGGCACCAACGGCATGGCCGTAAATACCGAGCGAAAATTTACATTTAACGCGGTGGTAACGAGCGACAGCGGGCACGAATTAAACCGGACCGCTGAGGGCGATTATCAGAGCGGGGCCATTATGGTACACACGGCAACGCAATTGCAGGACGGCTCGGTGGGCCTGATTGCCGACGAGATAGAGTGGCAAGGCCGGCGTTACACGGTTGAGCGCATTAACAGTTATTCACACTTTGGGCGCGGCTTCGTTGCGGCAACATGCGCGCTCAAACCATTAGCAGGATAAACACCATGCCAAACACTAGCGCAACCGGCGGTTATTTGCCGCCAAGCGTAGCAAGCCCGCCTTTAGAGGGCGACAGCTTGGACGCAGAATTTCAAAAGGCGGTCGTTGGCATTACCGGCCTGCCTGGGCCAATGGTCCGGCCGCGCTGGCAACCAGGCAACCCAAAACAGCCGGAGCCTGGGGTTGATTGGTGCGCAATCGGCGTAACGTTGCAGACCTCGGACGCGACCCCGCACATACAGCACGACCCGGACGGCGACGGCCTGGACAGATTGAAACGGCATGAGGCCATAAACGTGCTTTGCACATTCTACGGGCCAAACGGCATGCGCAACGCCGCAATGCTACGCGACGGCTTGCAAATGCCACAAAACCTGGAAGCGTTGGCCCTGGTAAATATAGGGCTAAACAATGCGGGCGATATTACGGCGGTGCCGGAGCTGGTTAACCAACAATGGGTTAAACGCTACGACATACCGCTTACATTTAGCCGGCAAGTTGTGCGCGAGTACGGCGTGCTTAACGTGCTATCAGCAAATCCAATTCTTATCTCGGACGAGGTTGGAATTATTACAAACTAACCATTGGAGTTATTTAAAATGACAACACTCGGCTTACCCGTTAGCGATATAGTTAACGTGCAAGTGGTACTCTCGCCACTCGCCGCTCAAACCCGCAATTTTGGCTCGTTGCTTATCCTGGGCGATAGCAATGTAATTGATACGACAGAGCGCTTGCGCTTATACACTGGCCTGGACGCAATTGCCCAGGACTTTGGCACACAATCGCCGGAATACAAGGCGGCGGCGCTTTACTACGGCCAAACACCGCAACCGTCAATCTGCTACGTTGGCAAATGGGCACAAAGCGCAACCAGCGGCCTATTGCGTGGCGGTGTATTGAGCGCGGCACAACAAGCGCTTGCAAACTTTACGGCCATTACAGCCGGCGCAATGAAAATCAAAATTGACGGCGGCGCGGACCAGGCGCTTACAGGTTTGAATTTCAGCGGCGCGACAAATTTAAACGGCGTTGCCGCAATCCTGGACGCGGCCATTACTGGCGCGACCGTGGCATGGGATAGCGCAAATGCGCGCTTTGTTGTTACCAGCTCAACCACCGGCTCAACTTCAACCGTTGGCTTTGGTACCGCCCCAGCCTCAGGCACGGACATTACAAGCGTATTTCGTTTGGGTGCCAACGACGAGGGTTATATCGTTGCAGGCGTTGCCGCTGAGGCCCTGGTTGATGCGGTGCAAACGCTGGCCAATATGTCAAGCGCATGGTATGGCCTCTATGTGGCCAGCACGCCAGTGCCGACCGACGCCGAAGTTTTGGCGGTTGCCGCGTTTATTGAGGGCTCAGGCCTGGCACGCATTTACGGCGTTACAACGCAAAACACTAGCGTATTGGATAGCGTTGTTACCAGCGACATTGCCAGCCAGTTAAAGGCGCTTAATTACAAGCGCACCTTTGTGCAATACTCAAGCTCAAACGTGCACGCGGCGGCTTCAATCTTTGGCCGAGCATTTACGGTTAACTTTGACGGTAGCAACACAACGCTGACAATCAAGTTTAAGCAGGAGCCAGGCGTTGCGGCGGAAAACCTGACCAGCTCGCAAGCACAAACATTGCGCGACAAGCATTGCAACGTTTTTGTGAAATACAACAACGACACCTCTATTATTCAAGAGGGCGTTATGGTTAACGGTTATTTCTTTGACGAGGTACACGGGACAGATTGGTTGCAAAATGACGTCCAAACGGCAATTTTCAACTTGCTATACACCAGCCCAACCAAAGTGCCACAGACTGACGCCGGCATTAACCTAATCCTGACCACGATTGCACAACGCTTGAACCAGGCGGTTGTTAACGGCTTGGTGGCCCCAGGCGTTTGGAACGCCCCAGGCTTCGGCGCGCTCAACCAGGGCGACACTTTGAGCACCGGCTATTATGTCTATGCTCCGCAAGTGGCCACGCAATCTCAGGCGGACCGAGAGGCCCGCAAGGCTCCGGTTATTCAATGCGCAATCAAGCTGGCCGGTGCCGTGCATTTTGTTGATTGCATTATTAACGTTAACCGATAAGTTAATACACATTTATTGATGTTAAAATACCCGCATATTATTAAGCGGGTATTAGCATGAAAGTTTGCGAAAGATGCAAAAAGCAATTGCCATTTGAATTGTTTTGTAAAAACAAGCGTAAAAAAGACGGATTAAATACTTGGTGCAAGCCTTGCACAAAAGAATATAAGCGTTTTTATTACGAGAAAAACAAGGAAAAATTGCTTGATGATTTTAGGGGTAGGTATTTAAAAAATGCTGAGTTGCGACGCAAGCAGGAAAACGACCGGAGAAACGCAAGCCCTGAGCTTTACAGATTTCGTGCGAGAGAATATCAAAAAAACAACTTGCAATTAGTTTATGAGCGCCATAAAAAATGGGCAAAGCAAAAGCGTGAAACAGACCTTAATTTTAGGATTAGAGCCAATTTAAGGCGCAGGCTAAACAAAGTTATTAAAGGCGAAGTTAAGAACGGCTCCGCAATTAAAGACTTGGGTTGTACGGTTGAGTTTTTTATAAGTTGGATTAGTAAAAAATTCACAAGCCAAATGACTTGGGAAAACTACGGGGCAGTTTGGCATATTGACCACGTTACGCCGCTTTCATGTTTTGATTTATCAATCAGAGAGCAATTATTAAAAGCGGTACATTACACAAATTTACAACCATTGCTTGCCTCGGAAAATATCCGCAAGGGCGGAGCAAACAGAAAGGAATATAAAAATGGCAACTTATAGTTTCGTTGACGTCCAGGCCACGCTTGTTGGGCCTGCCGGCGTTATCAACCTGGGCTATGGCGCGGCAACCAGCGAGGAGGGCATTAGCATTGCAATGGCTGGCGACAAAAACACCATGCTCATTGGTGCCGACGGCGAGGGCATGCATAGCTTACACGCTGACAAATCCGGCCAAATCACAGTCCGCCTGCTTAAAACTTCACCGCAAAATGCGAAATTACAAGCTATGTATGACGCGCAAACCATTGCGAGCCAATTGCATGGCCAAAACGTGATTAGCGTTACAAACTCAAAAAGCGGCGACGTAACCGTGGGCCGCGAGTGCGCGTTTAAGAAAAAGCCCGACTTGAATTATAAAAAGGACGGCGACGTGGTTGAGTGGGTTTTTGACGCTATCAAGATTGACACAATCTTAGGCACATTTTAAGGGGGTTTAAATGGTTGAATTTGAATTGCAGGGCAACAATTACCGGGCTGGCAAGCTGGACGCTTTTAAACAGTTTCACGTTAGCCGGAAAATTGCCCCTATTCTGCCGACCTTAATCCCCGTATTTGTGAGTTTGTCGCGTGATAACAAACTAACCGAGGACCTGGGGGCGTTTAGCGAGTTGCTAACGCCCTTTGCGGACGGCATAGCAAATATGAGCGACGAGGCCAGCGAGTACGTGATTGCAACATGCCTAAGCGTTGTTAGCCGTCGCCAGGATAATGACACATGGGCGCTGGTTTGGAATAAAGGCGGTTGCATGTTTGACGACATGGACCTGGGCGTTATTATCCAAATCATTATTAAGGTTATCCAGGACAGCCTCGGCCCTTTTATTCAAGGCCTGCTTATGAGCCAAGCGGGCAACAACAAGAATTTGCAGGCGTAACTTGGCGGTCCTTGCCTGGCGGCGAGGATTGGCTTATGGCTCCCGTGCTTGCAGGGCTTTGCGGTTTTGAAAGCCTCAAGGACGGCACCCTGGACCTTTGCGACGTGGCTTTGATGAATGACGCATTAGCCGTGAAATCTGAAAACGAAGCCCTTGCGAGGGATTATGTAGAAAGAAAAAACAACAATGTCTAACACCGCAATCCTAAAAGAATTTTTAGTTAAGCTGGGCTTTGAGCAGGACGAGCGCGCGCTTAAAAAATTCACTGACGGGGTAACAGGTGCGACCAAAAACGTTGTAAAACTGGTTGCCGCGATACAAGGCGCCGCGCTGACAATTGGCGCCGGCGTCGCGGCATTTGCCAGCAATTTGGAGCGCATGTATTTTGCCTCGATTAAGGCAGGCTCAAGCGCTAAGAATTTACAGGCCTTTGGCAAGGCCGCGCAAAACTTCGGCGCGCAAAGCGAGGAGGCATTGCAAAGCGTGCAAAGCCTGGCCAGGTTTATGCGCGAAACGCCAGGGAGCGAGGGCTTTTTAAAAAGCCTGGGCGTTAACACCCGCGACGTAAACGGCAAGCTCCGGGACACAACCGACATAATGGTTGACCTAGGCAAGCAGTTGCAAGATAAGCCCTACACATTAAGCAAACAGTATGGCGATATTTTAGGCATTAGCGAGGACACTTTGCGCGCTATGCTTAACGGCGATTTTGCCCGCGAAGTTGAAAAACAGCGAGCAATTTTGAAAGACAGCGGATTTGACAAGGCGGCCGAAAGCTCGCACAAGTTCATGATGCAATTGCGCGAGTTGCAAACATTTTTACAAATTTTTGCGGTCCAGGTCCAGGAGGCGCTTGTTAACAAGCTCGGCATAAGCATGGAGCAAATGGGCTCATGGGTGCGCGACAACATGCCAATGATTGCAAGCCGCACCGCTGACGTTTTAATGATGTTGTTAACCCTGGCTGAAAAGCTGGGCCCGGCCATTGTTTGGTTGGTGGACAAATTCATTGCGGCGGACAAGGCAACAAACGGTTGGAGCACCAAGTTAATTGCGCTGGTCGCAGTATTTACCGCGCTGGGCGGTCCTGCTTTGGTCGCTGGTATTTGGGCCCTTGCGGGTGCCTTTGGCGCCTTGTCGTTGCCTATTTTAGCGATTGCCGCGGCTGGAGTTGCCGGCTGGAAAATTGGCCAATGGGTTAACAGCAAGATTTACGGCGAGGGCTGGGACGACCCGGCGAAAAGCGGAAGCGGCGGCAACATTGGAAGCGCTCAAAGCTCAGGCGGAAAAATCAAGCGCGCGGCCGGTGCGGAATCCAAGCGCCTGGCAGATTTGGAGCAGAAATATGGATTGCCTCCTGGCTTGCTCGATAGTGTTTGGAACGCAGAAAGCGGCCGCGGCAAAAATATGCGCTCAAGTGCTGGCGCGCAAGGCCATTTCCAATTTATGCCCGAAACGGCCAAGCAATACGGCCTCAGTAATCCCGACGACTTCGACCAAAGCTCGGAGGCGGCCGCCAGGTATTACCGCGACCTTATGAAAAAATACAACGGCAACGTTGAAAAGGCGGTTGCGGCCTACAATTGGGGCCCTGGCAATGTTGATAGCAAAGGCATGAGCCGCGCACCCGCGGAAACCCGCGGCTATGTTGCCAAAGTAACGGCAGGCATGGGCGGCGGCGTCCAGGTTGCGCAAAATACCACCATTAACGTAAACGGCGGCGACGCCCTGGCGACAGGTCGCGCGGTCGCAAGCGAGCAAGAACGAGTAAACGCAACCTTAACCCGTAACTTACAAGTGGCTTATAACTAACATGGCACTCCTAGACTTTTTGCAAATATCCCCCAAAAGCTCAATTGGCGACATTGAAATAATGGCCAGTTTAGAGGAAATCTACAACGACACATTGCAGACGACCGACCACCCGATTGAGCAAGGGGCGGACATTACGGACCATAGCTTTAAACGTCCTGCCGAGGTATTGCTGAGGTGCGGGTGGAGCAATAGCAGTTTTAAAGCGCTGAGCGGGGCCGCTGAGGCGCTATTTTCCGGCGGAGGCCTGACAGCCGCGGATTATGTCGGCGGCGTTTACAGTCAATTGCTGGCATTACAGCAAAGCCGCGCGCCGTTTAATATGACGACCAACGCGCGCCAGTATGAAAATATGTTAATCCAAAGTTTGCGCGTGGACCGGGATAGCAAGACCAGCAACATTTTAATGGTTACGGCCACTTGCAAACAGGTGATTATTGTAAACACCCAGGCAACTACGTTGCCGCCACGGGAGCAACAAGCCCAGCCGGAAAAAACGGCCGAGGTCCAAAATACCGGGGTTAAACAAACAAAACCGCGCACTCCGTCGCCAGGCGGCGCCGTGCCTCCCAAGCCTATTGTTGGCGGAGGCGGGACGTTTAGAGGCAAGGGCGCGAGCGGGGGCTGGTAATGGCAAACTTTTACGAAATACCTTTAACACCAACGCCGCAACTTTTTACGGTGCAATTGAGTGGCATAGATTACAACATCAAATTGCATTACCGCAACGTTATCGAGGGCGGTTGGTTTATTGACATTGCAGACATTAACAACCAGGCGATTGTTAACGGCGTGCCGTTGATTACCGGCGCTAATTTGCTCGAACAATATGCGCACCTCGGTTTTAAGGGCCGCATGTGGGTGCAAACCGCAAACGACCCGGACGCACCGCCAACATTCTTAAACCTGGGCACTGAGGCCTTTTTATATTGGGTAACTGACTAATGAGCGTTTCGCAATATTTACGCAAAGCCAGCTTAATTGTTGGCCAAAACGAAGCCAGCCGGGGCGCCCTGGATTTGTCAGAATTGCGCTTTCGTTTTTCCGTGCGACGTGGCGACATTCAAACGCCGAACAGCGCGGACATAAGGGTTTATAACGTAAGCGAGCAAACGGCCCAGGCCGTGCAAAAAGAGTTTACCCGCGTTGTTTTGCAGGCTGGTTATGAGGGCAATTATGGCATTATATTTGACGGCCAAATTAAGCAAGTAAGACGCGGCCGCGAAAGCCAAACCGACACATTCATAGACATAACCGCGGCGGACGGTGATAGCGCTTATAACTTCGCCGTTAGCGCCATATCACTGGCGGCCGGAGCTACGCCAAACGACCAAGTAAGCGCGGTTTTGCAGGACATGGCATTGCGTGGAATAAGCCGCGGATATGTGCCGGACTTGCAAGGCAATCCGTTGCCCAGGGGCAAGGTGATTTTCGGCATGAGCCGCGACAAAATGCGCGAAATTGCCAAAAACACGCAAACGAGTTGGAGTATACAAGACGGCAAATTTCAAATGGTCCCGTTGACCGCTTACATGCCTGGCGACATTCCGGTTTTAACCTCGGCCACCGGCGTAATTGGATTGCCGGAGCAGACGCAAAACGGGATAAGGCTCAAGACTTTGCTCAATCCCAACATCAAGATTGGCCAGGCCGTGAAGCTGGACAACGCGAGCATACAACGTTATAGGTTTGGCCTGGGTATTGGCCAGGCGGCGCAAAATCTTTTCGACGAGCAAACCGCCAAAATCAATAACGACGGGCTTTATTACGTGATGATTGCCGACCAAATGGGCGACACCCGCGGCAATGAGTTTTACACCGATTTAACATGCTTGGCGATTGATGCCGCTATCCCGGCAAGTTATATACCGCGCCAGGGCGTTAATGAGGATATAGGCTCAATCAAGCGTTACGGCTAAGGCGTTTTATTGCTGATTGTAACAATGCCGTCGGCGCCCAGCGTGCCGGTTTTAAACATAGCGCGCGGCATGACTTGCTCAATTGCCTGTCCCTGGTAAATGTAAATGGTTAAAAAATCATTGTTGAGCGTGCGACCCGCGCACCCTTTCATCGACATACCACCAAGCGCGTTGTAAGTGTATGCGCGCATGTGCTCGGCGTTAACAATCGGTAATTCACATTTGCGCTGGGTAAATATTACCTGGCGCATGTAATCCGCTGGCGCTCCGTCGCCCTCATTCATGGGGTGCGGCGGGTTGACATATAGCGGCTCATTTTTTGGGCTGGCCACCGCTAACAGCGGCACGGCCAAACAAACTAATAATAATTTTTTCATAGATAGGCTCCTAACTTATGGATAGACGCGAGCGTTACCTGGACCCTGAGGAAATGTTACGCATTGCCCTCGACGGTAAACAGGCGCAAATTTGGACGGCTTTGCCTTGCATAATTCAAAGTTTCGACCCCAGCGCCATGACTTGCGAGGCCCAGCCTACCATTAGCATGGACGTAAGGCAACAGGACGGGACCACCAAAGCCGTTAAATTGCCGTTGCTTTTGGATTGCCCGGTTGTATTTCCTAGCGGCGGCGGCTTTTCGCTGACCTTTCCAATAAAGCCAGGCAACGAGTGCTTGGTTATATTTTCCAGCCGTTGCATTGACGCATGGCACCAATACGGAGGCGTACAAGGGCAAGCGGAATATCGCATGCATGACCTGAGCGACGGCTTTTGTTTGCCTGAGGTATTTAGCCGCCCGCGCGTATTGCCGAACATATCAACAAACGCCACGCAATTGCGAAGCCATGACGGGCAAACATACGTCGAGGTTGGCCCCGCAAAAATTAGCCTGGTTGCCGACGTTGTGGAAATCCACGGCCGCAATAAAACCAGCTTTGATGCTGGCGGCACCGGCTTTGTTTACCAGCCTGGACAGATTGACACTTATACCAATGGCGTGCCGTCAACGTCGCACGCTCCGAACCCTCCTAAGGTGCCATAAATGCGATACAGAAAACTAGACGAAAACGACGACTACACAATGGGCACGGGTGCGGATTTTTTTGTAAATACCCCGGACGCCGTTGCCCAGGCAATCCTTACGCGCTTGCGATTATGGCGCGGCGAGTGGTTTTTGGACAACAAGGACGGGACGCCCTGGTTAACTGAGATTTTGGGCAAGCGACAGCTCGCAAACAGCCCGGACGCGGCCATTAAGCAACGCATACTCGGCACGCAAGGCGTTAAGGAAATCCTCAGTTATTCCAGCACATTTGACGGCAACACGCGGCGCCTTTCTATCAACACGACAGTTGGCACAATCTACGGACAAACAACCATTAACGAGGTACTCTAACAATGTCATTAACCGCCCCAACCATTGACGCCAACGGGATAAGCGCGCCAAGTTATGCCGAGATTTTGGACTATTTGCAATCGCAATTTAAGGCGATTTACGGGCAAGATTTATACCTGGGCAACGATAGCCAGGACGGCCAATTTTTGGCAATCATTGCAAGCGCAATCAACGACAGCAACGCCGCGGCGGTCGCCGTTTATAATTCATTTAGCCCGGCAACGGGCCAGGGTAATGGCCTAAGCTCAAACGTGAAAATTAACGGCATTAGCCGCTTGGTAGCAAGCGCCTCGACCGTGGACTTGCGGATTGTTGGCCAGGTGGGCGCCGTGATTACCAACGGCATTGCCAGCGACGCCAACGGCCAAAGCGATTGGCTATTGCCGGCAAGCGTAATAATCCCGTTGGCGGGTGAAATCACGGTAACGGCGACCAGCTCCCAGGTGGGGGCAATTACCGCTCAAAGCAACACAATTACAAAAATCAAAACGCCGACTTTTGGCTGGCAATCGGTAAACAACCCAACGGACGCCGTGCCAGGTAATCCGGTCGAAACAGACGCGGAGCTGAGGGCGCGCCAGGCGCTTAGCGTTGCGGTGCCGTCGCAAACTATTTTTGAGGGCATTGTGGGCTCGGTGGCCAACATTATTGGCGTAACCCGCATAAAAGGCTATGAAAATGACACCGACGCGGCAGACACCAACGGCATACCCGCGCACAGCATTGCCATTATTGCCGAGGGCGGCGACGCGCAAACAATTTTTGAAACAATCGCAGAAAAGAAAACGCCAGGCACCGGCACCTTTGGCACGTTATCGCAAACCGTGATTGACGCCGTTAATAGCGTGCATATCGTGAAGTTTTCGCGGCCAACTATCCTGGACATTAAGGTGGCCATGACCGTAGCGCCATTATCCGGGTACAGCGCCAGCGTATTGCCAAAAATCAAGGCGGCGATTAACGAGTTTATTAACGCCCTGGAAATTGGCGAAAGCCTGCTTTATTCCAAATTGTACGTGCCGGCAAACTTAAACAATAGCGTGCTCGGTGAAACCTACAACATAACGGCGCTAACCATAGCGGTTGGGGCTGGCGCTCCTGGGACGTCAAACATTGCGGTTGCTTACAACCAAGCGGCGCAAATCGTTGACGCTGATATTGTTATTACGGTAACGACATAATGAACGATTACACCAGCCTAATTACAAGCGAGCACAACCAGCGGCCTAAGTTCAAAGCAATGGTTGGAGCCGTAGCCGGAGCCTGGGGCTCCGTTTACGATTTTACGCAAACAATACCGGCCAAGTTTGACCTGGACACGGCCGAGGGCGCGCAATTGGACGTTATCGGCCAATGGGTGGGACAAACCCGTTTAATCCCCAATGTTTTGCTGGTCCAGTATTTTAACTTTGTCGGCAATCCGGCCGCGCTGAATTTTGGCGAGGAGGGCAACTCCTCAATTGGTGGCCGCTTCTATGGCGAGGGCGAGCCGGTGGACGCCTCCACGATTTTAGCCGACCCGGAATATAGGACAATTATCCGGGCCCGTATCGTGCGCAATACCGCAAAGGGCCTAACGTCAGATTTTATCCGCTCGTTGCAATTCATTTTCAACGCTCCGGCAATCATTGATGACCCGGCGGACATGACCGTTGGAATTTTTATTGGCCGCTATCTGAGCTTAACGGAGCTGGCAATTATTACCGGCCTAGACATTTTGCCGCGCCCGTCCGGGGTTCGGATTAGGACCCGCGGCTATTACGACGGCACGGGATATTTGGGATTTGAGGGGCAAGTTAACGCCTTGCCTTTTGCCGAGGAGGGCTACACCGGCCCGCTTCACCAACTTATGGAGGAATTTTAAAAAATGACGATTTACAACAAACCAACGGACTTGCCAGCCTGGGCAGAAAGTGGCGACAAGGTACAGCCAACAAATGCCGAAATCCAAACAGGCTGGCCAGTTTCCACGGTGCCGCCAAGCCGCCAGCGCTTTAACTGGATTTTAAACTGGCTGGCCAACGGCATGCGTTATTTCATGCAACGCGGAATCCCTGAGTGGGACGCAACGGAGGAATACCCGGCAGGCGCGCGCGTGCAATATGCAGGGCTGACTTACAACGCAATCAATGGCACGGCCAACACAAACCAGCAACCGGACACCGCAACAACGTTTTGGGAGCGCTGGGGATTTTCTGCCAGTGAAATAATTTCAAACGACAGCTTTTTGAGCAAAAGCGTTGCCGGTAGCGCCAATGTTACATTAACAACGGCCGAGGCTAAAAACGGCATTATTGCGCTAACTGGCGCGATTACCGCAAACATTAACGTTGTTGTGCCGGCGACCTCCAAGCGCTGGGTTATCCGTAACGACACGACCGGCGCCTTTTCAATTACGGTTAAGACTAGCGGCGGCACCGGCGTTGCGGTATTACAAGGCTCCTCAGCCGAGCTATATTGCGACGGTACAAACGTGGACTTTTCGCCAAAATCCGGCCCGACACCGGCGCAATTTGACGGCTCCAAAAAGCTGGCCACAATGGAAGCGTTGCAACGTGCGCTTGGTAGTTTTTCCGGTGAATCAAATCTAAGCGCAACGGCAACATTGACAGCGGCAGACGTTGGCAAAGCCGTGTTAATGGCAACGTCCACAGGTTCGCAAGTGCTGACATTGCCGGCGGCGTCCGCAGTAGTAGCAGGCGGAGCCATAACAATACAATCGCAAAGCACGGTCGATTTTTCAGTTGCACGCGCTGGCACCGATACCTTAAACCCTGACGGCAACACGCTTACGTCAATCACTGTTAAAAATGGGGAATGGGTGCTTGCGGTAAGTAACGGCTCAAATCAGTGGGCGCTTTATGGTTCGGCAACATTGCAATACGCGGCATCGTTTACCAGCTCCCAGGCGGTAAACGGCTACCAACAATTGCCTGGAGGGTTAATTTTGCAATGGGGGACATACCAAACCACGGCCGCAAATACAAATCAAACTTTTACTTTGCCGTTAACTTTTCCAAATTCATTTTTATTGAGTTATTCCGCTCATTTTTGGAATAGCAACAACCCGACGTCCATTGTTACAGGAGTTATTGCAAAAGACGGATTATCTCAAATTGTATTAAGGACTAGCGCTGGTGCTCAAATGTCTGTTTTATGTATCGGAAATTAAGGAAAAACAATGTCAAAACACATACTTTTTACAAACGGCGTATTGGCCGCACGTTACGACAGCAAAATCAACCAGGCAATCCCGGCCGAAGCCCTGGAAGTTTCGGACGAGCTATTTTGGCAAACGATTAACGAAAGCGATGGCACTTGGTCGCTGGTTAAGGGCAAGATTGTTAAGGTGCCATTTCCGGCCCCAACCGAGGCGGAGCTTTTGGAGCGTGCCGTTAATGCGGTGCGCAACGGCCTGCAAAAAGAAATTGACGACAAGGCCAAAGCCCTGGGATTTAGCGGCGGCAATGCATTGATGCTTTACGCTGGATTTACAAATGCGTTTCAAACCCTGGCGCAAACCTTTGCGACCTGGGAGGC
>Ga0208627_1000079_pt1 | contig 37796 bp, 51 predicted proteins | sample LakWasMet13_LOW5_2_FD_183861 | JGI IMG/M metagenome (GOLD analysis project Ga0208627, IMG submission 183861) | Freshwater sediment methanotrophic microbial communities from Lake Washington under simulated oxygen tension - Sediment Metagenome... | ecosystem: Environmental > Aquatic > Freshwater >... | reverse complement strand
ATATTTTGTTGTTTATTTACAACAAAACGCCATCTAATAGCTTTTAATTTAAACTATTTAACATAATCTGTTATTGCATATAAATTAACTACCGATAATGATAATTGACGTAAATTAACGAAAAATTCACAAAATAATCATTATCAATCAATCGCCTTGATTACATTACCCTGCTCAGAGTATATGGGTGGTGGTAAAAATATCGGCGTTAATCAAAATCAACAGCCAATTTACAACCAAAACGCCGTTTTTACTGATAACAAAAATACAATCATCAATAAAAACAGCTAATTGAGTGGTGGAGGCGGCGGGAATTGAACCCTACGTCTAAAAATAAAAAAACAACCAAATCAATTACCTAAAAATAACAAACCAATAAAACCCAAACAAATTGGCTATTTAACAACCAAATCGACAACCAATTGGCTGTTGGCGACGGGATTGAATTTGATGGCATCGGCAAGATGATCTGGGGCTAAATGGGCGTAGCGCATCGTCATCGTAATATCGGCATGACCTAGAATTCGCTGAAGCGACAAAATATTTCCGCCATTGATGACGAAGTGAGAGGCGAACGAATGCCGCAGAATATGTGAACACTGCCCAGTCGGTAAATCCAAGCCAGACCGACTAACCGCCCGCCGAAACGAACCGATGCAATTAGTAAACACGCGGTCGTCTGGATTAATTGCCGTCGTCCACTGCTTCAGCTCCTGATAAAAACCAGCTTCTAACGGTATGGCCCGCACTTTCTTTGATTTGGTAAACTCAAACGTCACTATGCCATTATGTAGCTGCTTATAGCGCAACTGCTCAGCCTCGCCCCATCTTGCACCCGTGCGCAAACACAACTGAGTCACAAAATAAGTTGATTGGTTCACACAGCGACCACGGATAGCCTGTAACAGCTCATCAATCTGCCCATGTGATAAATACGACAACTGACGCTCATGTACCTTGATGAATTCAATTCCACGCAAAGGATTTGAACCCACAACCTTATATTTCACCAGCGTGTTAAATAACGCCAATAAATAGCCAACAAAATTATTGCAGGTCTTCTTGCTGATTCCCTTCTTCAATTTATCCGCACGCCACGCCACCACGGCTTCAATAGACAGATTAGCCGCTATAGGATTGCCTAACTCCAAGGCAATCACCCGTAACTTGTCGCGCCGCCGTTCACCGTCCGATAAATTAACCCCGTGATAGTCAAACCAAAGTGTGACTAACTCAGCTAAACGTCGTTGATCCGTCACCTCATTAACAGACTCAACAGGCTTGGCGGACAATACTGAAATCTCGAATTGTTCGGCTTCTTTTTTAGTTAAAAAGGTTTTGCGAATCCGTTTAAAACCTTTTTTTTCGATGTGAACAAGCCAACGCCCTGTTTTATCCTTTTTTATAGACATATCAATGACATACACATACGCGCACACGCATACTAGAAAACATCAAAAAAAATCCCACCCATACACTCGGAGTTAGGGCAGGATGGGCAGGTGTTTGATTAATAACGGGTTTTGCGTGAATGTTTTGTGAATTTATGAGAATGTAATTATCAAAATTATTCATAGAACATTATCAAAAGTAAAATACCCTACAAGCCACGTTTATCTAAGCCTTGAGCGTATTTTATAAAAAAGTGCATTCTTACAAATTCACGAAACATTCACGAACAATTGTTTTATTAATCAATCGCTTAAGCACTAAATTATCACCTGCCCTATCTCCGAGTGTATGGGTGGTAAAGTTTTCAAAAAAATCAACAATCAGCAACCGTTTCAATGCGCAAACCACGCTCTAATTTAACGTGTTCATCCATCACCCACGGCTGGGCTAAACGGTACAAATCCAGATAGCCATAATCTTTTCCAGCCTTAGCCCCTGCTTCCAGTAAAGAGTCTTCAACAACCCTAGCCATCAATAGCCAGTAATCACCTAAATGACTGTTGTCATGATTAGGCGCAGGCTGTGGAAAGGGAATTAAACGTTTCGTTTCTTTATTCATTAGTTAAAGACCTCATAAAATGCGCTTCAGAAATAATGGCAATATCACAGCCTTCTTGTTGTAATTCCATTGCATGTTCAATTTTTCGACCATAGCTAGAATGCACCCAAGCCATACTGCCAACATCACCAATCACTAAATAATCTGTATAACAATTAACTGTTTTAGGAGATACCTGTCCTCCTAAATTTTCAATTAAACTAATAACCTTAGCCCTATTTCCTATTTTAAAATTACCCGTCAATACAAACAGTTTTCCACTAAATATCACGACAGGAGCAGGATCAGTTAATGGCAATTTACAACTTGGGTTATATCCACTATTTAATATCTCAACAGAACCAGACAACTTACTAAAAAAATCCAATAACAAACATTGGTCTTCAATACTTAATTTATCTTTATGCTCCATCGTTACCAGCAAAGCATATAAATCATTACCAATAATCGTTCTCTTGATATAAGGATTAGCATCAAACCACTGACACAAGCGATACACTTGTGTTTCACTAACCGAACCATCAAATAAAATACCCTTACAAATACCGATAAGCTCATCCATAGACCTATCAATCATCTTATTTCCAAATACCATTGGTTTCCCCGCTATGACGTTAGCTTTATCAGCATCAATTGGTATATCTTGTAAAATTTCCCCGTAAATTAACAATTGCAAAAATTCCATTTGAGATACTGTAAAAAACTCACCTAATCCATGCTTATCAAAGAACTGATAACCGACAATGCCAGAATCGAATACTCCTGTTATTTTTCCATCCCATGCCATCGGTGTGGCAAAGCTAATCTGAATGCTTTTACCGCCACTTAACGATTCAAAAAAATCCCCTTCTGAAAACATCAACAGACAACCTTGAGTCCAGCTATTAGTTAGCTGTTTGCCTATTGATCTGCTAGAAAACTTAATATCCAGTGCATCACGAAACGCATAAGGTACACGGTATGCCCAATGATCATTATTCAAACCGCCATTGTTATTTGCATAGCCAACACTCGGTACAATCAACTCATCACTTCGACTTATGCCTATGCCGTTCTTTTTTTTAATACCATCTACTTTTGCTTTAATGAATTTAGCTTTAGTCTCTTCTTGCAGGCGATGTAATAAGAATATTTCAGCAATCACGATTGCTTCCTGATTTCAGCTATTTCCTTTTCCAATTCATCTACCCGATCGAATAACGTCGCCAATGCTTCAATCGACTTAGTTTGATAGGTCGGTGATTGTTCTTTGACTTTGCTTTTATACATAGAGCCATGCCCTTTTAGTAACCAATTCAGGTCAATATTTTTTTCATTGGAAATTTTTAGACATAACTCAAAAGGTGTTGAATCTCGTCTTCTCCATGTGCTTATCGACTGAGCAGGGATATTAATCTCCGCAGACAATGCGACATCAGAACTCACTTTGTATATTTCCATTATTCTGCTAATAACTTGATTCGCTTGATTATTTTCAGAATTCATAACGTCACCTCATAAAAAATATACAAAATGAATTGATATAAATTCATTTTGCGTTTATTGTTTTTCTCAACCCAAAAAGGGTAACGAACTTATACACGAAATATGGATAAAAAACCATGTCACCACCATTAAACAAAGTCAGCAAAGGCGACAGGGAACTTGCCAAAGTAAGAGCCGCGCTTGCTTTAAAAATGACGAATCTGAATGCGTTTTGTGAGGAAAACGACCTTGACCGAAGCAATGTCATTAAAGCCTTTAAAGGCAAATGGACAGGGAAAAGAGCCTCAGAAGTTAAACAATTCGTCATTACCGCCAGCAAAGCAAAACCAACACAACCACAACCACAACCACACGAGTAAGCACCATGAGCATTCAACATACAACCAGAAACGCATTTATTTACGGAATCGAACACCAAGGTAATGGCAATACCCTTATTCGTTTTCGTGATGAGGATTTTGAAACTATTGGCAAGTTTATGAAACCCACTAATGAATGCCAGTCATTAAAATTAGACGAAAGAATCACTGTACAAATCGCCTCACGAATCAGTGAAGAAAAACCAACTGATCCAGAACAATTCACCGAAGACGATCTGCAACTGATTAGAAAACAACACAAACGCTTGCCTACCACGGTGCAAGATGTGTTTTACAAAAACCATAAATTTGCACGCTTGCTGTTTTCCAATTCCGATGACTGTTTAGCCTATGCCAACCGCACTACGCTTGAACAAACAGGCGTTGACTTATTAGCACAAGAAGGCATTCAGCCATCTAAATACCGTCAGGTCTGTGAGCAATTCTGGCAAAACTACCAAACACTCGTATCAATGCTAGGTGAAAACGCTATCAATCACAGTGCTAATCCTATTTATATCGCTATCCACCTGCCTTCTTTTCAGCAACTTTGCATTGAACATGGCTTACCTGTTGCCACTGCCGCCATTTGGCATAAAAACTTGGTTAGATCAACCAAACATAAATTTGTAGCTTATAAACCTGTGAGTTCAAGAATTTTTAAAAATGCCTGCAAAGCCTTGGTTTTTTTAGCCTGAACATAGCATACGCAGTTAAGCACACACGCATAAGCGCGAAAACACCTACGCAAAATCACGGGGGAAGAAGATGGACGCATTAACGCTCTTAGAGCGCATACACGTTGAAGTGAAAAAGAACATCGGCTTAACCCAGCAAGAAGAAGCTGTAGTCAAAGCCCTTTGCTCCGCTAAAAGCAACAAACAGATAGCCAAATTGCTTGGCATATCCATCAGAACGATAGACGGCTATATCAAAGCCATTTATCAAAAACTGCAACTCAACAACGAAGCCATCAATGCCCGTTGTGCCGTCATCATCGTATTACTGGAACAAGATGTCATCACGCTACACGGAGAAAGACATCATGAAGTCTATTGAAGCCGTCGGATTCAACATCCTGCTAAAAAAAATTATGGTAGCCGTATTCATAACATTATGGGTACCAGTAAGTAACCTGATCTACGCACTAACCGCGCTATTAGAAAGCGCATTAACCGATCTCATCAACGATAACTAGAGAATTCCGCTATGAAAAGATACCTAATTCCGCTTGAACAACAACTAGCAGAACGCAAAGCGTTTAATCTCAAACGTCGAGCCAAAAAGAAAAAGTAGCCGATAAAGCTAAACGAAGCAATTCCACATCAACGACAACTAGAGAACGCCGCCATGAAAAGACATCACAACCATAAAATGCTTAGCAGTAAAAAAGTACAGACCCTACATAACCTGCGGGCAATCGCTGCGACTAAAGGCTGGAAATCATGAGCAATTTATACACAAATATGGAAGCTGAAGACTTCCTAAATGATGCTGACGATAAACATCATATCGAAGTCAGTAAAGATGCCGCGTTAATTATTAAAAACAGTAAAGACCCAGTTTATTTACTAGGAATGACACTAGAAATATGCAGCTGGAATGTTCCTACTGTTGACGATGTTTTAAACACACTTGTAATTATTGGGGAATAAGCAATGAACCAAAATCTAAGACACCGCCGCCATCTATACAACGGCTTAATCATGATAGACCAAAAAAACCGTGTACCGACAACAGCCTGCAACCCATGCTATATCGTCGCTATGGGAGCAACATTGTTTTTTTGTTTAATGATCTATATCGGATAGCAAGGGATATGCCATGACAGAAAATCGCCGCCGCTATCTGTGTCATCTTAAATCGCGTTATTGGCGGCAAATAAAAAAAGCAAGAAAAGCACTGGACAACAATCAATGCGTCCAGTGCAGTAGTACAGAAGACCTAACCGTTCATCATCTGACCTATGAACGGTTAGGCAAAGAAGACATTAACGACTTAATCACACTGTGCAACGTGTGCCATGTCAACATCCATAAACAAGAGAGAATATTACCATGTCATCACCACAAAACCCATACCACGCGCTAGAAATTGATCCTTTCGCCGTGGCACATAAACTCAATATGCCTGCCGCCGTGTTTGAAGCCTTTAAAAAAACTATGTGCGGCGGTGAGCGTGGTCACAAAGACCAACGCACCGATTACATACAGGCGATTTATTGTTTAACTCGTTATTCAAGAGACCTTGAAGATGGTTTAGTCCGTCATACTCATGTAGATGGCGCACAAGAATTTATTGCAGAAGTTAAATTTTGTTATCAGCAATTTATGGGTATTGATGAATATGATATTGATGTAATTATCGTTAATAAACAAGATATTCAAAATAAAGATAAAGCCATTTTGGCAGCATATTTAGCAGGTTTTAATATCCTTAAATTATTTTCACCCGAATTTAGTAATTTTACTGCCAAATTCATTATTAATTCAGCTATTGAAAACCTAAATTCAGCAATTTACTGGCTTGATCAAATCGAACTGGAACAGGTGCAATTATGAGTATTGCCAGACAAAATATCCAGTTACCCACTGATTCTAAATTGCTCTTTGACATCATCCAGTTAGAAAGCAAAGAACAGCAAGCTGATCGTAATTATGCAACGCTTGAAGGCATGGCTTATGAATTAATTTTCGCCTCACAAAGTGATGACCAAAATCGTAGAGAGTCCGTGATTACTTACGCTGAAGCCATTGTTAATTTAGCCCGTTTTGCTGTCGCAGAAGAAAAACGCCTTTTAGAGCAGGTGCAATCATGAGCGACACAGAAAAACTCATCACCATGAATGACATGGCTAAACAAATGGGTATCGCAAGAGTCACATTAGCCATGAGAAAGCTAAATAGTAAAGTTGATTTTCCAGACATTATAAAAATAGACGCTAAAGGCTATTGGTATCGTCAAGCTGATTTTGATAGATGGCTTGCTGGTAAACCAAAATACGAATTTAGCACGCAACAATTGACTGATGCCTTTTTATTCAACCGCTACGATCGATTAACTCAGCTTCAAAATCGGTAATACTCAGCCACCGCCGTTTAGCTAACGGCGGTTTTTTTCACTCAAAAAATAATAACATCATGGCAAATTTAGAAGCATTACACAGAGAAATTGTCAGTAAATTACAGGCTGAATATCAATTTAAACACGCTGGCGATTACCTGCAACAAGGGGTTTGCCCAGAATGCGGTAAGAAAGAACTGTTCACCAAATATGCAAAACCTTACTACATTACTTGCAACCGCCGTAGTAAGTGTATGTTCGAAACGACCATCAAACACCTGATGCCAGAGTTGTTTGAAAACCTTAATGAAAAATTCCCACCCACCCAAGAAGACCCCAATGCCACCGCCAAAGCCTATTTAACCAATCGCGGTCTGGACTATGAACGTATGGCAGGCTGGTTTGAACAAGGGCATTTTTGGCGTAATAACGGTAATAAATCAACTGCCACGGTTAAGTTTTTCCTCACAGAAGACCGTACCGTATTTTGGGAACGTTTAATTGAATCCGTTGAAACCAAACAAGCAGATGGCTCAACCGAAACCCATAATCACAACTTTTCCAGCGGAAAACGCGCTGGCTTATGGTGGATGCCACCGAACCAAACCATTGAAAAAGGCGATACCGTTTATTTGTGCGAAGGTATTTTAAAAGCCATTCCACTGGCATTAATCGGCAAAAAAGTCGTATCTATCATGGCAAGCGGCTCATTCCCAAAACTATCCATTGAACCCTATTTAAAATTAGGTGTGCGTTGGGTATGGGCATTAGACAGTGATGAAGCGGGTAGAAAAGCAACCCATACCCATCACCAACGTTTGCTAGAAATGGGCGAAAAATCCACCGCTATTTTTGCAACTGAATATCCAAAAAAACTAGATTGGGATGAACTACACCCAGAAAACCTCAGCAAAGAAAGTTTTCGCCGTTACGCGTATTACGGCAATCTTGAACTCTGTGAAAACCATCAAACCAAAGCGTTTTTAATGTGGAATCACCGCAATGAAAAAAACGAAAATCACGATGATGACTGCAATTATTTTTGCTTTGATTTTGATAAAAACGGCTATTCCGTCACTGCAAAGCGCAAAGAATACGACAAACTGTTAGGGGAACTGTTAGCGATGAACCCAACAGGTGAAGATGACAACAAATTGAATGCCTTCATTTCAACAGCCGAAATTAAGCGCATTTCAACTTTTTCCACCCAGTTTTTGTATTTTCAAAAGTTCGATAATACCGAAGATGGCGAATATGTTTTTAAGTTGCGCATGGCAAATGGTTCACCCGATCAGATAGTCGGTTTTGCACACTTAAGTAAATCAGATTCATTCAAAGAAAAATGCCAGCGTCTGGTTGCTGGTGCAAACTTTATGGGGACTAATACCGATTTGTCATGGCTTTATAACCGCTGGATGCAATATAAACCGCCATCAGTCGGAATCCTCAGTTACATCGGCTATTCAAAAGACCATGACGCGTATATTTTTAACAAAATCGCTGTCCAAGGGAAAAAAATAATCCCCATCAACAATGAAGATTTTTTCCAGCTCAAAAAACATGGCGTGAAAACCTCCATATCAACCCAATTTGAAATTGATAAAAAAATCAATCTCGACTGGTTTGCTGATTACAAAACCGCGTTCGGTTATAAAGGCTTGGTCGCTTTGACGTGGTGGACATCGACGTTTCTGGTGCAACAAATCAAAGCCCAGCATAAAGATTTTCCCTATTTAACCGTTATTGGTACAGCAGCCAGCGGTAAAACCGCTATGGTCAATTTCCTGTGGAAAATAACAGGCTTAGATGGTTCGAAGATGCCGATTAATCCGAATCTGGCTACCAAAGCCTCGTTTTATCGTCATGTGGCGGTGTTTTCTAATATCCCTGTGCAGTTTAACGAGATGAACAACGAACAATCGCTGGAAAGCATGCGCGGCAAACATCAAGCTAAGTTTGATTTGAATGAAATTAAAGGCTGGTATGACGGCGAACCGCTTAGACAAACCGCAAACAAGTCTCATAGCAACAACATCAACGTCCCTACCTTTAAAAGTAACCTGCTCATTACGCAAAACGTCGATTTAACCGATATATCCGAAGCGATTATCACCCGCTTTTGTAATATCCCATTTAATCGCGATCATCACACTCCACAAGGAAAACTCGCCGCCGATCGGTTGCTGCAACTTGATGTAAAAGACTGTAGCGGCTACTTGCTACATGTCGTTACCAAAGCCAAAGAACTGCTGATTGAATATGAAAAGCAACTACCGCGTGCGATGGCAAAAATGCAACAGTTTCACAGTGAAATAGGTCACCAACGCATTAAAGACACGCATGGGAAAATACTGGCAATGGCGTACTGCTTACCCATGCTGTTGCCGCTCACCGAATTCGATATAGTCGATATTGAAAATCAAATCATCCTGATGGCAATAGAACGGCAAAACATCATCAATGGCGATCATCCATTAATCGTGCGTTTCTGGGAACTGTTTGATGATTTGGATACTGAAGTCGTCAGTGGGATGTCAATGGAAGGGCGCATTAATCACAGCAACAACTTAGGTCAGGTAGCAGTCCACTTACCGACATTTACCAAAAAATGTCTGGAAAAATACGGAATTCCATCGGTACTGGATGTTGAAGAATTACGCCGCTTGCTCCCAACCAGCAAACAACACCCCATGCTGGATTACAAAAACGTCTGGTCAGCGATTGAACGCACCGATGATGGCAAGGGTAAAACCATGAAATGCTATATTTTTAAACGGGAAAAATAATGACAAAAATAATAGAAGTAAAACCTAAATTAGGGAGAGATGGAATAGAAACTAGCGATCATTGGGCAACACCTAAGTTTTTATATGATCTATTAAATAAAGAGTTTAATTTCGATTTTGATCCATGCCCATTACATGCAGATTTTAATGGACTTGAAATTGAATGGGGACAATCAAATTTTATTAATCCACCATACAATAGAGTTGATAAACCCAAATTCATTAAAAAGGCATTTGAAGAATTTAAAAAAGGAAAAACTTGTGTATTGCTTATTCCATCTGCAACAGGAACGATGCAGTTCCATGATTTAATTTTGCCTAATGCTGAAATACGTTTTTTGAGAGGGAGAATTGCTTTTGAAGGAATTAATTCAAAAGGAGAATATACAACAAAAAATAAAGGTAAACATGATTCGATGATTGTTATTTTTAAGGGACAAAAATAATGGAACAATCATTTTATATAGTGCGAGACACAGAAGGAAATGAAGCCGCAACGTTCTGGGCGAATGAAGGCTTAATCATTTCCTGTGTTGAAGAATATCCCGACTGTACCAGTCAGGAAGACATTAACCAATCAGTGGAGCAATCAAATGACTAAAATGTACTGTACTAACGATTCCTGCACTGATAGACAACTGTGCAAACATGCAGAACTGCTCGATAACACGCGTTTTGTTTATAACCGAATCCCTCAATTTGGCAATCATTGTGCAGAATTTAAATGTAAGCATCCATTCTGGCGTAATTATCCTAGTCTAGGTTTGAAAGAATGCGACAACTGCCATGAAAAAGAACCCTTATTTTTAAAAATACAGCACCAACGGTGATTAACATGGCTGATTACATCGTGTTTAAAATTAAAGTGGTTTACGAAAAAAACAAAATGCTAGTTGAGTGTCAAAAATTCGTCGGAGTCCCCGTTTATCCAGTCATAAAAGAAAGACCAGCACAGGCGCTTAAAAAACTCTGTAATGAATTAGGAATCAACCAATTCGCATTAATAAACTATGAAATGACGTATACAGGAGCGTTAATCATTTGACACTTTGCAAATATTTTATCGTTGACCCAATTGGCTTTGGTGATGGCATAGGTAAATGCCAATTGTTGGAAGACTACAAAGCCAAAGGCGCAACAGAAGCAATGTGTGAAAAAGTCAGGCGCGAACAACTGAGAACAACACTGCTTTATCGCGCCTGTTGTCATGAAGACCGAGACTGCTTTAAGTATGAACCAATCAATCAATAGGATTACAAAATGAGCAACACATTAGCGTTTGCAGGAAATTTAGGTGGTGATGCCGAGGTTAGATATACACCAAACGGCAGTGCTGTTTTACAGTTCAGCGTAGCCATGTCCAGTGGATATGGCGATAAGAAAAAAACAGACTGGGTACGAGTATCTATGTGGGGAAAAGTCGCCGAATCAAGCCTTAAAGATTTTTTAAAAAAAGGCACAGCGGTTTTTGTCAGTGGCGAATGTTCTATTAATGTTTATCAAGGCAATGACGGTCTTATGAAAGCCTCATTGAACATGAATGCTCATGCTGTCGATTTGGTTGGTAAAAAACAGGAATCATCAGCACCTCAAACAGCTCAACAATCCACTGCACCGCCAGCACACCAAAGCGATAATTCAGCACCGCCTTATGATGATGACATACCGTTTTAGCTATAAACAGAAATAAAAAAGCCCCATAATGGGGCTTTTTTTATGCACAAAGATTAAACAAATCTTCCTGAGTTAATTTTTTGGGTTCTCGTGCTGCCATGAGTTCAAATTTAATCACGGTGGTTGCGCCGCAATTTGAACAATGGGCATACGAGCTAAAAAGATGTGATACAGAACCGACTACGGGTGAGGTGGCGTGTTCTTGGTGTCTTGAGTTACTGGTGAGCGGTTCACCGCAATAAACGCATGGTACTCGCATTAATAAATCCCCACAATTATTAAAATCAGCCTGCATTATACTACTCACTGAGTTATTTAGCGGGTATTAACACGTTAAAATCATTAATTTTTTCATTATCAAAAACCAATTGGCTATCGGCTGGTAAGATATTATTTAATGCTAAAAACAACGATTGAAAAGGGATTATTTCAAAATGGTAATACATGACCATCTTTTTAAATAAATCACCACCTGCACCGCTAGTTGTATTTTCTGGCAGCATACCAGCCAATTCAGGCGGTACACCCCATGCTTCTAATATGTCACTCGCTGATTGATTCATTAATTTAGTAAAATCAACATTAGTTAAATCACCGACTGGAATCACATTAATCAGCTTGCTAATATCCTGTGTATTCGGGGCATTAATTAATAATGTGCCGATATTGGCAATACCTTTGTTTTCTTTTAATTTAGTTTCAATGTTTTCACCGACTTCTTTAGGTATCCCTCCTAAACCTAAAATATTGGTTTTATATGATCCGTTTTTAAATATCTTTCTAACTGCAAGCCGCGCCTCCTCTCCCATTAAAATACTTTGCATTGCCCCAATCCAATAGGGAATACCATAGATATTAATTTGTGGGGAATAATCGAATAAATGAATTACCTTACCTTTTTTAAAAGGCACAACATTAAATTGCCACGGGTTTAATGGGTCACGTTGTAGGTAGCAATAATTACCATCTTTCATACGTCGCATATTAATAGCGGGTAAATGTCGAAGTCCTAATACTTGACCTAAGCCGTTTTTAATGACTTCGCAATAACAATTTCCTAACGCACTAAAATCAATTGCCATGTTTTTTAATGTGCCATAGCCTACGATTTTATTCGGCTGAAAATATTTCAGCATGAGATTGGCTTTAAATGACGGCAAACGACCGTGATGCCCATTTGTCAGTAATAAATCGGCTAAGCCCTGCATTGAAAATGGCGTAGTATAAAAATCGTAATGCGCATCCAGCACAACGTTGTTATATTGGTAATGGTCATAATTAATATCATGCCGACCTAATGCCGATTCGGTATCACCAAAATTCATATTGATTAAAATATCATCTTGCATGTCGTTATCCATTTTTTCGTTGGTGATAAAGAGTCATATTCAATGGCTTTGCTTTTATCGGGGCGGTATTTACCGTTTCTTTGCTATGAGGTTTTCTATGCTGATAAACCCATAAAGAATCTGCAATCGACCACAAATTAATCGGTGTTTTCATTATTCTAGTGGTACACATTGACGCTCACTGGTTGTTCATACTCAGAAAATGACGCTTCACAGCTAAATGCCTGCAAACAACCCCACGCAGCATCACCGTGTTTGGCTTTGACCGTGCGTGTTGAGTAATAAGTAATTTGTCCGCTTTGATCCGTCGCTTTCTGGCGAATGCTCATAAACGCTAAGGGCAGGGTTTTATCGTTTTCGTCATATTCAAAACGTCGATCAGCAAAGACCTGTTTGCCTTTTTGTACCAAGCGGGTTTTAGCATCTACTGAGTAGTTTCGACGCACCATATCGGGATAAATATGCTGGACAAAATCAGCCAGAAAAGCACCGGGCCCTGTATTGTCAATTTCCATGTAGGTGATGTTGTAACGCTCAGTCTTTTTCTTGACGAGCTGGCATTGCTCATTAGTCGGTATGCCTCGCCAATTGTTATTTTCCAGTAAACGGAATTTTTCCTTTTTCGATGCTGGTCTGGTCATGACCATAAATGAGGAATTATCACCAACGCCAGCAGGTTCATAGCCCGATGTTACTTCATTATTGCCATACGGACGATGACTATCTAAATCAATATCCGTCCATGTTTTAGTATCCACCGCACACGCCAAAATTTCACTGAGATTAAACACGCTCGCAGTATCATCAATGAATTGGCATTCAAACAGACAGGCGAATATTTGTGGGTCTGGGTACTTGATACGCAATTTTTCCAGCTTCACTTCTTCCTTGCTTAAGCCCATCTCCCATGCGTCCCAAATCGTAAAGCGCATCCGCCAGATTCCATCAGGGTCTAAACGTCCAGTGCGTAATTCCTTAAAATCTTTCTTGCTGGTAATACCGATATGTACTTTATCAGCATCGGATTTGTGCTTGTTAAAGCGTTCGCCGTTCCAGTATTCATACGCCTCATGACCAATGGATGACGGGGTGGAAATAAACGTGGTTTTCAAATCGCCACGCGTCGCCATTGCCCCAGCCACATCTTCCATCTTGGTAAAATTAGCTGTCCAGAAATATTCGTCATAAACGACATTGGCACAAATAGATTGCGCATTGCTATTTGGACTTAAAAAGTTGATAGTTACGCCATTAGATAGTTTTATTGGGCTACCTGTTAAAGTCGTATCGAAAAATTCCCGCGCGATAGCGGTGATATAGGCTTTAAATACTTCGGCTTGGCGTTTAGTCGCCGAAATAAAGGCGGTGCTTTGTCCTTTGACTGCATCACGCAAGGCTTCAACTGCCAGTCCCCATGTTCCCCCTGCTTGGCGTGGCTTTAATACCATGCGCATGGCACTGGTTAAGGGGTCTTCGCCTGCCCGAAAGATGATTTTTTGATACTCATAGAAATGCTCATCAATGAATTTATCAACTGCTTCAAGGGTAATTTCTGAAATATCGTTGTTTTTCTTCTTTTCAGCCCTAGCTTTTTCTTTGGCTTCTTTGCTATTCGCTGAGCGTTCTGCTTTATCTGTATGTTTGGCTTTTAAATCCATGTGCTTGAGCAATTGTGTGTGCAAAAACTCAATTTCTTGAAAATCAGACCCTGTTTTATCCATTTTGTCGGTCAAATAAACCAAACGACGTGATGTTGTGGCGATAACCTGCTCAGGTGTCGCCCATTTATTCCATCCCTCGCGTTCTGCCCACTTCTGTACATTGCGGACATTATTTAAGGCTAATTCTTTGCAAATATCTGGGATAGACACGCCTTGGTAATAAAGCGTTTCTGCGCGTAGTTTAATTTCATCTGGGTATTTAGCTGCCATGTTGCAAGTTTACGCAAGGGCAGTAGCAAGTGATATTAACGCTTTTCATAGAACGTTTTTTCTAGGAAATCAACACGTTGCGATTGATTTGCGAGAAGAACACTATAGTCACATGAAAAATAAAAATCTTAAAACATTATCCCCAACGATTCGCATGGATGTCAGTTCAAGCGGACAACATTTAGACCTTTTCCTAATCGGTTATGTCGGCGATTGGGGAAATTCGATTGAAGATTTCTTATTCCGCATTAGACAAATGCCCAACCTAATTACCATTGATGTTTATATCAGTTCGCTGGGTGGTTGTTTTGAAGACGGGCTACCAATTTTTAACGTGCTGAAAATGCACGATGCGTTTGTCACTACCAAAGTTATCGGTTATGCCTGCTCAATGGCAAGCGTGATTATGTTAGCAGGTGATAAAGTTCAAGCATCACAAAACGCCATCATCATGATTCACCGTGCGCAAGGTATGACATGGGGTGATGCAGACGATATGCTGAAAATGGCAGACATTCTGGCAATACATGAAAAATCTGTGATGCCAGAATACATGACGCGCATGAACAAAACCGAAGCCGAAGTATTAGCGTTATTAAAGGCAGAGACTTGGTACAACGCGAAACCTGCACTTGATGCAGGGCTGATTGATGAAATCATCGACACGATTGATATTAATAGTCCAGATGCAATACCTCAAATAGCCCCCGATGATGATGGCGAAGAAGATGCTATCACGACCAATGCCGCTAAATATGCGCTTGAGCATTACAAAAATATTCCTACCAATTTACGACTTGAACTTGAAAAAGCCACAGGTACAAAAGAGCAACAAACCCTTTTCACCAAGTTTTTAAACTTTATTGGCAAAGACTACGCACCACAAATGTCAGTTGTTGAACCCAATACCACAATGGATGACTTAGAAATGACCAAAGAAGACCTACAGGCGTTAATGGCTGATAACAACAAAGTGTTGTTGCAGCATGTCGCCGACATGATGAAACCGCCCGAACCAGCACCTGCCGATGACGCAACGTTAATTGCCGAATTGAAAGCACAAATCGTTGAATTGCAAGCCAAGACCGCCGTCATTGATGAAATCAAAGCAGAGTTGACGACCTTTAAAGAACAGTTGCAAACCGCAATGGATACTAGCGATATGGTCAATATTGACCTGAGCGTGGGTGCTGCTGGTGAAGATGGGGAGAAATACTAATGAGTAAAGATTTAGTTCAGCTCAAAAAAGAGCTAATGGCGGGTTTCCGCACAAATTATGGCAATGATGTCCGTTTGGGTGTGCAGTTTGCTGTTGATCCAACTGCGGTACAGCAATTTGAAGAAAAAAAGCGGCAAGAATTCGCCTTTTTGAATGAAATTGATTTTTTCGCTACTGACTCAAACCATGATCAGATTATCAGCATGGTTGATGGCAAAGGTATTGACCAATCATCAAAAACAGGCGGTCGTCGTCCTATTTCTGTTGGTGCATTAACCGACAGACAATTTTTATGTCGCGAAATCGAACAAGATGTCCAGGTGCCTTGGTCTACGCAAGTCGCATGGGGTAGACAAAAAACCGCGTTTTATAACATTTGGCGTGCGTGGGTTTTACGCGCTCGCGCTCGTGGCACATTACGCACAGGTTTTTGGGGACAAAAATACGCTGTTGGCAACTCGGATATTTCTACCAATTTAATGGGCGAAGATGTCCAAACGGGTTGGTTGCAATACATGATTCTGAATTACCCGCAAAACGTGTTCGGCATTGTTGCCGATGGTGCAGGGACTATTCTCGATAAAGATGGTGTGAAATACAAAGTATCACCGATCAATATCGGCGAGGGTGGCGACTTTATTAACATTGCGCAATTGGTGCAGTATTTAAAAGATACCTTCATTGAATTGGTCTATCGTGGCGACACAGGTATTAAAGCAATCTGTGGTGATTCGCTACGGTCAAGTGAGCGTCAACGCTTATTAGCCAATGCTGATACCCCAATGCAAAACGCGGCGATTGAATCATTATTAGGTATGAATCAACTCGCTAACATGCAGGTTGTTACTCCAGACGAATTCCCAACAACTGGGTTATTAGTCACTAACCCGATGAACATTCAGTACATCTACCAAACCAACGGTGTTTATCGTGAAATTCGCGAATGGGCAGATACCAAAGCTACGCAAGATTTAATGGTCTTGAACCGTGACTACGTTATTCCTGTTCCTGAAGCCTTTGCGATGGTACATCCAGACGCACTACGCGTAAAAAACAGCAACGGCGATTGGGTTAATCCTACTGGCTGGGCTGAGTGGTCATTAACCTAATGAGCGCGATTGATCGTCACCATGCTTCCTTTCCCATAAAAGGCGGCGCACGCATTCGAGAACCACAGGCAGAAGCTGAACTGCAAATTCAGCAACAGCCTGTCGGTATCGAGTTAACGCGCTTTGAGGTATTGCGGGATTTATGTTCGGCAGATTGGCATGAGTTAAAAAACACCGCCGACAAAGCGCATAAAAAAGAAACCCAGCGCAATTTGCTGAATAAATACCGTGAGCATTTAGACGGTTACTTAGCCAATGGCGATAACTACAATAATTTGATTCTGTTTTACGGCTTGGTATGGGCAATGGATACGCAAGAATTTGATTTTGCTATTCGGCTTGCTGATGCCATCGTTAAAACAGGGCAACATTTTGAACTGGGTTTTAAGCGTAATGCTGTGACACTGCTCATGGATCAGATTATGCTCAAACAAGAGCCGATTTTTGATGAAGACAGCGTCCTAACCCCTGAGTTTTTAACCGTATTCGACAAACTAAAATCAGGGCAATGGAGCGCAGATAACGTCATCACCACAGGTAAGTATTACCGCATGGCAGGACGTTCTGAACGTGAACAACGTAATTTTAAACAAGCCTTGGATTATTTTAACGAAGCACAAAGCATTAACCCACGCGCTGGCGTTAAGGCATTGATTGCTGAAATGGAAGCCAAGGTTTAAACCGACCCCCACCGGGCAGTGTGTGTGCATTGATAATAAAAAAGCCGTGGTTGTCTTTATTTATTCATCACTGCATCCCACGCTGTTTTTTTATAAAGGTTAAAACGTGGAAATAAGCAAAGACATTTTAATGTGGGTTGGTTACATATTGATCCCGATTGTCGTGACAATTATTGTATCTCATGCAAATAGAATTAGAAAAATCGAAGATGATGCAGTTCGGGTGGAAATCTCTTTATCCAAGATACAAAGCGAAATAGAACTGGAAATTCAGGAGTTAAAGATTAACCGCGATCATGACTCAAAAGGCATTGAAGAAATAAAAAGCAAAGTCAATGGGATGCTAGAAAAACTCGATAAAATTTTTGATGAACTCAGAAAAAAAGTTGACCGTCCCTTATGAATAGTTACACAGGCAAGCCAGAACTGACCAATACTGCATCGATTACTAATGACGGCTTTTGGTCGCCATTAGAAATGGATGCTTTGGTAATGTCATATCGCATTCCAAGTGAACTGGACAATGATGTTATTGCCGACAGATTGACGATTGCCATGATTGAAATTAATCAAAAACTCGACCCCGTTAAAGCCTTATTGCTGCCTGATTATTCTGACATAGAGCTTTACTGCACTGCCAATTCAAACCAAGTAGGCGGTGTTGAAATCGTTATTAAACGTTACGAAGAAGCAGTTTTTAGCTATGCAAAAGCCTTGTTGTTGCAAATGATTAAAACCATGAACCGCAAAAACGATTCCGCTGAACCGTGGCTGGAATCCAAAGAAACTGAAAACTACTGGATAGAACGCAGTAATAAAGCTATTTACGCGTTGTTTAATTTATTCGGTATTATAGATTATTCAAATGTTGGCGTGTATGTCGCCGTTATATAACTAGGAAAAACCGATGAAAAGCAGACCAACGTATAAAAAATCATTAGCCACCGCCGTTACTGAAGCATTAACGTCGTTAATCATTTTGAATGTAGCAGGTTATGAACGACTGGCGTTATCCATTGACGTGACAGTCAACGCACTGGATCAGTTCGCCGTGAAAGGTCGCACGCATGGCGATGGCACATTGATGACCTTATTCAATGCAGGTACAGATTTTACAACACCTGTGGGATTGGTCGTTGATGCCAGCGGTAACTTGACAACACAAGCCGTCGGTTCTGGCTGGCTGGTATTGGATGTGAGCGGCTGGGACAAAATTGAAATTCAGGCGGCGAGCGGAAATGCGGCAGGGTCTGTTGTTTCGACTTATGCGTGTATGAATTAAACCCATTTAAAGAATAAAAAGCCATGCCTACTGCAAGAAATAATTTAACAAACGATGCTTGGACACTGATTGGATCAGGTGCATTTGATTTACAGCGCGAAGATTCCAGAGAAACAATTTTATTGTACTTTGGCTCATCTTCTCCTGCTATTGATAGCGTACATCATGCGCGAATTGTCGATAATCAGGTTTATTACTATCGCGGAACTAATAATGTCTATGCCCGTTCTCTCGATGCGCAAGCCTTTTTAATCTCAACCCCAATTGCGGTTAGTAGCAGTGCTGGCGATGCCAGTGCCGCAAATCAAGTTACACAATCGACTAAATTAGATTCGATTATTACTAATTTAGCGACGCTAATCTCTAATATCGGCACTGGGTTAGCTAAATCAGCCAAACAGTCTTTAACTTTCATTACTTCAAAAGTAGTGACCATTGGAGCAACTTCAGATTTTTCAGGAACGGTTAATGCCTCGACTACACGGGTAGTTTTAAGCTCGGATATAAAATGCTGGGTAACTATCGGCGCAAGTCCAACGGCTGTTGTTGGTGGTTCAGGTAGTTTTTATTTACCTGCAAATGTTATGACTCAGCCCATAGATGTAACGGGTAGTACGACTAAAATTGCGGTCATCGGATTAGATGCCACAGCGGGTAAATTGTCCATTTTTGAAAGCAGTTAAAAAATGAAAACAGTCACGCAATTAATTGATGACATCATTAAAACAGAGGGTGGTTTTATAAATCACCCGAATGATCGTGGTGGCCCGACAAAATACGGCATCACATTAGTGACATTAAGCCGTTATTTGAATAAGCATTGTACGGTTGATGATGTTAAAGCACTGACTAAAGAACTCGCTGCCAAGATTTATCAGCGGGAATATTATGAATTATTTTTGATTGATAAATTACCCGCAGAATTACAGCCGATGGTGTTTGATATGGCGGTTAATCACGGTGGTTATAGAGCGATAAAACTACTTCAGGAAGAGCTAGATTATCAATGTTATCCAGTTGGAAAAATAGATGGATTAATTGGTGCAAAAACCATTAATGCCGCCATGAAGGCGATTCAATCACATAGTAAAAGAGTAATTAATGGTCTGTCAGATAGACGCGTTGCGTTTTATAAGCAGATTGTTAAAAACGACCAAAGCCAGTCTGTGTTTTTAGATGGCTGGCTGGCTAGAGCTGATTCTTTTCGAGTATAGACCATGCGCAAACTAGCGGCATTAGTTGAATTTATCATTAAAGAGCTGAATTTCGTGGCGGCTGAAAATGTAGATTCGTTTCATGTTGTCGATGTGTACAAACAGCGTGGGGATTTTGTCTTTAATGCTGAGCAAATGGGCGTGTGTTTTTACGATCAGGAATATCGAGCAGTGATTTCTATTGAACGGTTTCCTGCGAAACGTTATGCACCTGAATTGGTATTTTCGTTAGTCGCCTGTTGGTTGCTGGCTAATGATCCAGAACTGTATCGAATGAAGATACAAAGCAATGAATCAGGTGAGTTGATTCCGCTTGACGATGTGGACATCAATACCGAACAGGAAGATAACGACACTCTACGCATTGAAATAATCGTGCCGTTTCGTGAACCAGTCTTCGGTGTTGCTGATGATGATGGGGCATTTATCGTCAATGATAGAAACTACCGACTGGCTGACCCCAGTATGGACGAAGAGCAGTTTGAACAGAATTACATTCGGTCGATGAGCTGATGATTACTGTCATTGGCGTTGAAGAAATTGAACGGAAGTTAAAGGGTTTAGACAGTGCTGTACAAGTGAAATTATTGCGCAAAGTCGCTAATAAAATCGCATCAATCAGTAAAAAACGCATTACTCAGCAAACAGATTTAACAGGGACTGCATTTAAAGCGCGTAGCAAAAATACTGATGAGAAATTGGCACGCAAAAAGATGTTGGTTGGGTTACGCAAGCGGTTACGCGTGTTATCGGTAACCAATGAACGTGCCGAAATTGGCTTTGTTGGTAGAACGGAACAAATAGCCGCTGATCAACAATACGGCAATAAACGTGTAGGCACAGCGGCTGAAAACAGACGATTAAGCAGTGGTAAACGCGATTTACCCGCCTCAAAAAAACAGGCAATGATCTTATTGGATTTGGGTTATGTCGTTAAAAATAAAAAGCCAACGGTTAGCTGGATAATCAGTCATTTAACCCTTGGCAAAGCGGGCATTATCATTAAAGAAATGCGTTTAAAACGTGGCATTAGAGCAAAAGAACGCTGGGATATTGTCACGCCAGCACGATCATTTTTAGGCGTTAATCAAAATGATGAAAAAGAGTTATTGCAGTTGATGGCTGATGAAATTAACCAAGAGATAAACCGATGAAAGAAAACGAACAGCCCACGAAAAAACCGCCCGTAGAAGTGGTAGTGATATTTATCAAGCCTCATGAACATGCAGGCTTTAAATATGGGGTAGGCGATAAGCTAACAGTCGATGCTGATACCCAACGCATTTTTAAACAATTTGGAGTGATTTAACATGGCAGCAACAACTTATACAGAACAGGCGTTTAAAGGTGCAGGGCAGTTAAAGATTGCCATTAAACGACTGAATGGCGAATTCGGCGGTTACGTCGATGTAGGCAACGCAGAGATTTTTGAACTGACACCTGAAGCGGATGAGCAGACGCGTATTTCCTATCTGGAAGAATCGTTCGGACAGGCATTAGATACCGATTACACGGCAAAACCGACCAAAATCAAATTGTCTTTTGACAATATGACAGCGGAAAACATTGCCAAAGCATTATCAGCAACCTTGGTGCGTGATACAGGCACGGCGGCTGGTACAGTAACCGCCGAAGCACATACGGCATGGGCTTCTGAACAAATCCGTTTGAATCATGAATATGTGTCAAATGTCGTTATTTCGACACCGACAGCGGGAACAGGAACAGGCTATAAAACGGATGCTGTTGGTTATGCGATTGGTTCAACTGCTGTTAATTTAACAACGGGAACTGGGACGATTTTAGCAGGCGATACGGTCACTTTTACAGGTGATACCACGCTATATGCGGTTAAATCGTTTGCATCTGGCTTACTGACATTGATGACTGGATTGAAAAAAGCGATTCCCGCCAGTGCTACTGACATGACGATTCGCGCGGCTATTTCAACACTATCAGCAAGCACAGATTACACACAAGATTCCCTTTACACCCATTTCATCAAGTTTTTGAGTACGGGTGTAGTCGCTGACGGTGGAAAAGTATTGGTGGCGTATTCTTACAAAGCCGTTACGCAAGACACCATCCTGGGTGGTTTAGCATCGTTTGATGCCAAAATTGAACTGAATGGTATCAACAAAAAAACGGGTAAACGTTTCACTACCTTTGTCGGAAAATCCACCATGACATCGGGCAGTGGTTTCAACTTCTTAACCAAAGATTTTGCCAAAGCTGAATTAAACGGCATTGCCAATATTGATGATGATGTTAATTCGCCATGCTTTGGTTATCCATTGCGCGTGAATTACAACGTCGATGTTGTTCAGTAGGAGGTCATCATGTCCGAATGGATATATGACAGATTGCAAGAACAGGGTACTTGGCGGGGATTAATTATGATCGCGTCAGGAATAACTGGATTAACAATGTCACCAACAACGGTAGAAGGGATTATTTGTCTTGGTATGGCACTGGCGGGAAGCCATAACGTTGTGACTAAAGGTTAATGTGTTGAACCTAAGTCGATGGGTATATGTCGGCAATTGTGGGCTGGTATTCAGAGTGCCAGTCCACAGCCTTATTCTCTGAAAACTAAGGGTACATAGTGAAAAACTCAAAAACCATTTCATTGACAAATAATATCACCTGCACGGCTTATGAAATGTCGGTCGGACAAGTGCTATCGTCATTGTATTTAATGAATGAGTTTGAATATCCAGCACAATTAACAGAATTTGCCATTGCCAATGTAGAGACATTGCTGGTGATGGCTGATGATGTTTTAACATTTAACAAACCGATGTCCTTTTTAAAATTGGCGGCATCAGAACAGGAAAAAGTGATTGCTTTGTTTTTTGCTGTCAACAATGCCTTTTTTAAAAATGATAGCGAGGATGAAGATGATGAATTAGGCGGTCGGTTATTTCCTGAAACCATTACCGCTATCGACTTTTATCATAATATTTGTAGCTGTGTTGAGGCATTAACGAGACATGGACACGCGATGATTTTGTCTTATCCGTTTTCGTTTTACTTAACCGTTTTAGACTGTTTTAATCAGGCGAATCGCAATGGCTAATCCCTCTATCAACATTGTCATCAATGCCGTCAATAATGCTAAAAAGGCATTAGGCGATGCCACCAAAGATTTAGATGCGTTTAAAGCCTCGGTTAATTCAGCAAAAAATAGCTTGCTGGGCTTGGTTGGTATCAGCTTAAGCGGGGCATTCATCAAAGGCTTGATTGAAACCGCTGATAAGTGGCTATCACTCAATGCGCAGATTCGTAATTCAACTTCAACCAGTGAAGAATTCGTCGTTGCCCAGCAAGCGGTTATCGACATTAGTCGTAAAACCTACACTTCACTAGAAGCCAATGCAGGCTTATTTTCAAAAATTAATCTGGCGATTAAAGCAATGGGCGGAGATAGCAAGCAATCCATTGGTGCAGTAGATCAGATTGCTAAGTTAGTTGCCTTATCTGGGACATCGGCAGAAGCGGCGGCGGCGGGTATTTTTCAGTTTACCCAATCGTTAGCGGCGAATCGCTTCAGCGGTCAAGAATACAATTCAGTCGCAGAACAAACCCCTGCTTTACTCAAAGCCATCTATGAAGGGCTGGGTGTCAATATCGGCACGTTGCGCAAAATGGCAGAGGAGGGCGCGTTAGATACTGCGACCGTCTTGGCGGCAATCGAAAAGTCCACCGCGCGTACTAATGCCGCATTTGCCAAATTGCCCGTGACTTTTTCCAAAGCCAGCCAAAACATGGCGAATGCGTGGCTGGAATTTATTGGTAAACTCAATGAATCAGAAGGTGTCACCAGCACGTTAGGCGCGGGTATTAATTTACTCGCCGATAATATGAGTACGCTAGGCGATTACACGCTGAAATTCTTAGCGATTGGTTTTATTGCTGGTTTAGGGAAAATGGTGACTAGCTTAGCGACTACAGCACGCGCTATGCAGTTAGCACGTTTAGAAGCACAAGCCAATGCCGTTGCCAATGCACAACTGGAAGCCAGTGAACGCGCTCGCATTGCCACACTGTATGCCGAAGTCGCTGCACAAGAAGCCGATATACGCGCAAAAATAGCCGAAACCGAAGCGACGATTGCGGTAACACAAGCAGATATTCGCAGCACGCAGGCAATGATTGCCAATGCAGCTACCATGCAGGCACGCGCGGCATTAGTTGCACGAATTGCCGTGTTAAATGGCGAGTTAGCGGCGAGTCAGGCAGTTTTAACTGAACAAGAAATGGCATTGAATGCCATACAAACGCGCAGAAATTTAACCATGCGCGAAATGGTAAGCACGACTACTTTATTAAGTGCAGGTCTTGCGGGTTTAGTTGGCTGGGAAGTTGGTAGTTGGGCGCGGGAACAATCGGTTTATGTTGAAAAACTGGGGATTGCAATTGCAGGTCTTGCTCATTTATTGATTAAAGGTTTTGATACAAGTCGGCAAAAAGGCGAGTTTTCGCAACTTGCCAAAGATTACATTGACCAATTCAATGCAGTTGGCAATGAGTCAATTGCATCGACCAAAGAGCAACAAGCCGCCGAAAAACAAGCTGCTGAACAAGCCAAGGTCAACGAAGAAGTTAAAGTTAAAGCCATTGCAGACGGCATTAAAAAATCTCAAGCCAAACTTGAATCTTTAAACGCCGCGCGTAAAGCCAGTTATGAGCAAGATTTACGCAACCTTGACCAATCTGAACAAGCCAAACTCACCGCGCTGAATAATGCTTTGCCTGAGCGGATAGGTGTAGAAGAAACATACCAAAGCACCAAGCAAATCATCGTCCAAAAAGGTGCGCTGACTGAACAGCAACGCCTTGAACAGCAAACCGCGCTGGAAATACAAACCAACAACCAACGTCTCAATCTGACGCGGACGTATAACGAGCAAAAATTAGCCGATGTCACGCGTATTTACGATGCTGAAATAGCGACGATGAAAAGTCGCAATCTGGCGACTGATCAACTGGAAAAAGAAAGCAACGATGCTAAAAAGGCGATTTTATTAGACCTTGAAAAAGGCTATGAAACGTCGATTAATAAACTGACGGCGATAGATCAGCAACATCGTAACAAAGCGATTAGCTATCTGAATGAGATTAATGGACAGGAACAAAACCGTCTTAATCAATTACGCGCTTTGGATGCTGTTGGCTTAACCGATGCACAAGCGACTGAACAGCGCAAACGCCAAATTTTAGAAGATACCGCACAGGTTAAAAAGCTGATTGCCGCTGGTGAATATGCCAAAGCAGTTGAGCTGTCGAAAAAACTGCAAGATTTAACCTTTCAACAAGCACAAGCGACTAAACAAGCGGCGGCTGAACAAAATAAAAAAGCCGCAGGCACAGGCAATGACTTTGCCGCTAAACAGGCACGCGATCAATATAACCAATCCGTTAATTTATCGACACAAGCTTTACAAGGCGCGGCAAATGCTGAAATTCAACAAGCTGATATTGCCAAGAAATCAGCCGATAAACAACGCCTATCATTAGAGCAAGTACGCAATACCATCAAAGAAATTGATGCGGCGATTACCAAAACGAATACTCTAAAAGTTAATGTCGATGACAGTGAAGTTAATGCGGCCATTAAAAAAATAAATGACATTCCGACTGATAAAACCGTCACTATCCACACAGTTGAAGGTCATCAAACTGGCGGTGTAGTGGGTGGCGTATTGCGTCGTGCTACGGGCGGTGCGATTAACTTTGTTAAACGTGCGGGTGGAAAGATTGCTGGGTTTGGTGGTGGCGATACTATTCCTTTACTCGCTGAACGAGGCGAATATGTACTGAATAAATCAGTGACGCGTACTGTAGGTGTTGGTGCATTGAACGCCCTAAACCGTGGTAACGCCGATATTATCAGACGCGAAACGGGCGGGATTGCCTTGCCTGATTTTGCCGCTCGGCAATTGGCGGGTTTGGGAATGCCAAATACAGGAGCATTGCAATCTGGACAACAAAACAGAAGTACTGAAACGATTAGCTTAAATCTGAATATTGGTGGCTCATCAGAAACGGGGACTTTTCCAAAAACTGATGCGATGAAACAGATTGTGACTGCCTTACAGCAACAAAGACGGGCGGCACGATAATGGCGACGTTAGACAGCATTGATTTAACGACCAACACCCGCTGGATAAATGAACTAGAAGGGTCGGCGATTGAGCGTCAAGTTAAACACACTGAAGACGGTAGAAAGTTTATTTTTCAGCGCAAAAAATCCAGTTTTCGCGCGTTGGTTTTTGATTGCTCATGGCAGAGTTACGCAGTAATTAAGCAATTGGCGGCTATGCGTGATAGCGGTTTCCCAGCATTGCTAACGCATAACGATGGACGAACATTTAACGTGTTGCTTGAGTCGATTGAAGGTGAACCGATAAAGGGCGCAAACCAACACAAAGACACCGCTAAATTCAAAGTGGTTTTACATTTTATGGAGATTTAAATAATGTCGAGTCCTGTACTTTTATACCGTCCAGAAAACGTAACCAATACGTCTAGCAACGGTGGACGCATGACGAATAGTCAGGTAGTAACGACCATAGGTGGAGCGGGTAATTTTCCTGCGGTTTCCCGTGCTGAACAATTAAGCGGAATCACCAGATTTCGCAAAGTATTCGCTAAAGTGGCTGACGCGACTAACCCCGTCGTTGCTCAAGGGACGTTTTTCTTAAAAAACCCGTCGTTATCGGCAGATACCAGAAACTACATGATTAAAGGAACACAACGCGATCAGTTTGGTGCGATTGGTTCTCGAAAATATGCTACAGGAAAACTGCACGCCAATATAACGGCTAGCGATACTATACTGGTCGTTGATTTTGAAGCAGGTAGCGGGGCTGATTTAGTTGTTCAAACAGGTGACAAAATCGCAATCATTGAAGGTACGACTGAAAATCTTGATTTATATGTTGACTCAATAAGTTGGTCTACAGATCAAGCAACGATTACTTTAACCACGGGGGTATTAAATGATTTTACAACTAGCGCGTCAGTCGCTTCGTGCATTTTTGATACCGTTAGTATTAATCCTTTTGCTGACAATATCGTTAAGTCTTTTAGCACATCAACTTATGACGATACGACCTATCCGATTGTAACTAACAATCTGGCGACCGATGAACAAACTATCACGCTGACTTTTACCAGTACAACAGCATTTAGTGTGCTATCTGATAAACATGGGGCATTGGCTAGTGGTTCAGTATCGACTGATTATTCACCAGTCAATGCTGATTTTTCCCTGCCTTATTGCACGTTAAGAGCAGCGGGTTGGGGTGGAACGCACACTATCGGCGAAACCATGCAATTTCAAACCCATCCTGCTGCTGTGCCTATTTGGTTAGCACAACAAACCTTTGCAGGAGCGAGTTCTGGAACGGATATGGCTTATTTAGCTGTCAGATTAGAAGCCTAATCGCTTATTAAAAACGATGAGAACAAGACGATGAATCAATTAAGCAGTGGAAACGCGGAATTGCGTTTTACGATACAAATAACGCGCAAAGAAACGGGAGTAGTTGAAACTTACGATATGGTGGGGAAAGTTAGCACTGATGATTTACAAGCATTAACAAATGAACAATCAACTCAAACTGAGGAATAAACAATGTCAGTAACACACACAACCGCCGCGCGTAATGCGGCAACCGATGCAGTAACCGCTTTAATCGGTGCATCAGGAAAATTGGCTCTTAGACTTGCTGGGACAGTGGGTTCACCTGGTACAGTTGTCGCGACTTTATCATTATCAGCAACTGCTTTCGGCGCATCATCTTCTGGTGTGGCTACAGCGAACGCGATCACCAGCGATACTAATGCTACAGGTAATGCTTCGCCAGTCGCTACGGCATCACTACAAACATCGGGCGGTACGCTGGTTATCCATTGCGATGTCGGCGCGACAGTCACGCCTACAGTGACAGGTACAAGCGGCGCGGCAACGGTTACAGTGGGGAGTGCCTCAGGTATCGCTGTTGGTATGAATGCGTCTGGAACAGGTATTGCCACAGGTGCGAAAGTCGTTAATGTCAACGGTACAACGATCACGCTGTCAATCAATAACACTGGTACGGTATCTGGTACTGGTACATTTGCTTATGATGTTGCGATGACAAATGGTTTAACCGTTGCCGCTGGTGATACGGTTACCTGTTCGTCATTGACTTATACGGCGTTGCCAGCTTAAGCCATGTATACCGATGATTTAGATATTTTGCTTCCAGAGGAAAAGGAAAAACTGGATAGTCTTTTGGTTGAATACAATGAAGCCAGAACTAAAAAAAATTATGAATTGTCTGATAAATTGCACACTGAGATTTTGCGTTGGGATAGTTCAGGCGGAATATTAAATGGGAAAAAATGGCATCCTTTTTTTGATGAGACGAGTCTTGAAAGGATGTATTTTAGGGCTAAAAAATACCTAATATTATTTTATCCATACGATAGTGATAGAAATGGAAATAAGTTATCAATCGCTGAGCATATTGAGCTTTTGAGAATAGTCTTATTTGAAAATCCTAAGGTTTATTATTGGGAAATAGTTGAAATGGCTAAACGACATACTCGTGGAGATGGGTGGAAATATGGCTCTTAAACATAATAAGGTTAGTGCAAAATCAGACGGTGGTGATAGTTCTTTAGTTCTGCCATCTGATTGGAACGACGAGCATATAGCAGATAACCAAGGCTTATTGATTACTGCAAATACCTCGTCGGCATCCGCACCTGCATCAGGATATTTAAAAGCATTTGCTCGCAATTTAGCGAATAAATTTTTTCTGGCGTTTATCGGGCCCGCTGGCATTGATATGGAGTGTCAGCCCCATTTGGGCAGAAATAAAGTAGCACGCTGGAATCCAGTTGGGAATAGTACAGCAGTACCTACGGCTGATGGAATAGCGGCTTTATCAACAGTAGGAACAAGCACGGCGCGTAACGTAGCTACCACTAATTATTTTACGCGCCTTCGTAGACTTGGCTTTGTTACCACGTCTACAACCGCTGGATTATTGGTTTCAATAAGAGGCGCGGCAGCACAGTTTACTATCGGTAACGGGTCAGGGTTAGGTGGTTTTTTCTATGCTATTCGGTTCGGTTGCAGTGATGCGGCGACAGTATCAGGGGCAAGGCAGTTCATCGGGTTATCATCCAGCACCTCAGCACCGACTAACGTTGAGCCTTCAACACTGACCAACGTGCTAGGCGTTGGGCATGGTGCGTCTGATACTAACTTAAAAATATTTTATGGTGGTTCAGCGGCTCAAACTGCGATTGATTTAGGGTCTAACTTTCCAGCGAATACATTGTCTGTCGATGCTTATGAGCTAATTCTATTTGCTTCCCCAAATGATGGTAACGTCGGTTATCAGGTAACGCGATTAAATACAGGACACATTGCAAGCGGAACACTCACTGGGACGGCTGGCACGGCTATACCTGGTAACACGACATTTTTAAACATTTGGGGCTTTCGCACGAATAATGCCACGGCATTAGCAGTGGCATTGGACATTATCAGTATCTACTTAGAGACAGACAGCTAATGTACACAATCAATTTGCAAGCGGGTACGGTTACGCGTGATGAAGATGGAAAAGTCATATCGCCATGTCAAGATGTTAATGATGCCGACTTTATGGCTTATCAAACATGGGTAATGGCTGGTAATAACCCTGTTATAAATGACACGCCAGCTACGCCAGATTCATTGTTTATCACGGTCTCTGAATTTAGAGACCGATTAACTAGACAAGAACTTGATGACATATTAAACGCGGCATATCACGAAGATTCTAACTGTCAAATGATGTTGTTACGCTTGCAAACAGCGGGTGATTTTATCAATGTGTATAGCCAAGAAGTAAAAAATGGTATTGGCTATTTGCAAACAATAGGCATATTAACCGAAGAACGCGCTAATCAAATATTGAGCTAATATGGCAATTACGATTGTTAACGACAGTGTATTAAGCACTGGTACAACTGCGATAACGAGTAATTCACTTACTGTAGCGGCAGGCGATGTTATTACCGTTATGTATGCTAACTATGGCATATCAGGTGCGGTAACAGTCAGCAATACAGGTACGGCAATTACATGGAATTTAATTGCTGAACAAAATACTGCATCACAATGTCGTGTTGCCGCGTGGTACGGTGTTGTAGCGTCGGCTGGTTCTATCACTATTTCAGCAACAATGGGGACGGCAGTTGACGCTAACCTCACTTGCTCAGTCCACACAGGCGCACACGCTACTGACCCAGTTCCTTCTGGTAATCGCTTCACAGGACATTCGGCAACTGGAAACCCGTCACAAGCCATTACCTCTACAGCAACAGGTAGCGCGTTATGGATGATAACGGCTAACTACAACGCCCAAAATTCTTACACGGCATTATCTGGCTGTGCCATTGAAAATACCCGTTTCGATGCGGGTAACTATTGTTCGGTTGCCATTCGAGCCAACCCAAACCCAAAAACCGATGCGACTGCATTAACTATCGGGGCGACTAATACCAGCGTTACTAATGAAAACTGGGTAGCGTTTGAAGTACAGGCAGCTCCAAGTGGAGCTGTAACACATACAGTAACATCCGTATTAATAAGTGACTCATCAAGTGTAAATGCTTCAGCCACTGGCACGGTAAAAACGGCATTTCAAAGCGATGCGTTTCAAAGCGATGCGTTTCAGATTATTGGCGGTGCGGTTACTCATGCAACGACAGGTGCGTTAAGTGGTGGTGCAGCTGGTGTCTCTGGAATATCTGCACATATTTCCACTCATACTGACACTGCATCATTATCTGGTAATAACTCTACTATTTCGGCAACGGCATCACGCTTTAGATCACATGACACTACCAGTGCTTTATCTCCACAAGGTTCGAGTTTAGTAGGTGCGACGACACGTTTCAGAGCATTAAGCACAACATGTACGTTAGTATCAACACCTTCGGTAGTTGCTGGGATTATCGCTCGCTTCAGAGCGATGCAAACCAGCGGCGCGTTATCGTCGCAAGGATCATTAGTATCGGCAACCGTCACACGGTTTAGAGCGCATGATGTAACAGCGTTTCTGACTGGACAGCAATCAACCATCGATGCGACTGCCAGTCATACTACGTCAGCAGTTACACACGATACGACAAGCGAATTATCTGGACAGCCATCAACTGTTTCTGCAACGGCATCACGCTTTAGATCACACGCCACCACCAATGTTTTATCACCACAAGGTTCGAGTTTAGTCGGTGCGACGACACGCTTCAGAGCGTTAAGTACAACAGGGTCGTTAGTATCAAAACCCTCGGTAGTTGCTGGGATTATCGCTCGATTCAGAGCAATGCAAACCAGCGGTGCGTTATCTACGCAAGGATCATTAGTATCGGCAACAGTTACACGGTTTAGAGCGCATGATGTAAATGCGATTATTACTGGACAGCAATCAACTGTTTCGGCAACAGCATCACGCTTCAGAGCGCACACCACCACCAGTGTTTTGTCGCCACAGGGTTCAAGTTTAGTCGGTACGACGACACGCTTCAGAGCATTAAGCACAACGGGGATGTTAGTATCAAAACCGTCGGTAATCACTGGGATTGTCGCTCGCTATAGAGCAATGCAAACCAGCGGCGCGTTATCTACGCAAGGCTCATCGGTATCGGCAACGGTCACACGCTTCAGATCGCATGATGTAACAGCGGTTCTAACTGGACAACCATCAACTGTCAATGCGACCGCTAGTCACTCGGCGGGTAATGTTACACATGACATAACGGGTGCATTGTCTGGACAATCATCAACTGTTAATGCAACGGCAAGCCATAATTCTTCAGTAATAACACACGGTACAACGGGTATTCTTGCTGGACAGTCATCAATTATTTCTGCATCGGCAACACGCTTTAGAGCATTAAGTACAACGGGTACGTTAGTATCAAAACCGTCGGTAATCGCTGGGATTGTCGCTCGCTACAGAGCAATGCAAACCAGCGGCGCGTTATCTACGCAAGGCTCATCGGTATCGGCAACGGTCGCACGGTTTAGGTCGCATGATGTAACAGCGGTTCTGACTGGACAACCATCAATTGTTACGGCATCGGCTAGCCATACTGTCTCGCCAGTTACGCACAACATAACAGGTGCATTAACTGGTAAAAAATCAAGCGTGTCAGGAACTGCAAGCAGAATTGGTGCAGCAGTCACGCATGATATATCTGGGGAATTATCTGGTTATCAAGCCAGTTTGCATGGCGCATCGTCACGATCAATAAAAGAAACACCAGCGGCTCATCCAGCGGCGATTACTCATGTTATTAATTGGAAATCAAACGCGGATGCGCTGAAACCACCGCTGACTATTATCACTGATCCAGAATCAATCAATACGGGTGATGTGATTAAAATCAGTCTGTACAGTGCTTATCCACACGACTTAATTAGTCCTTACGATGGTTTAGGCAGTAAATCGGTTGCACCTGATAGCGATAATCTGCCTATCACAGAAGTAATCGAGTTATCGGGTTCTAGCGATATTTCGACTAAGTTCCCGATTGCTTCAGCATCATCTATGCTGGCGGCATTGCCATTGGTTGATGAGGTGACTCGTAAAATAATCGTTCATGCGGGTATGCCGTTGGGTGCGATAGTTCGAGTTGTTAATAATCAGTTAAAGATTGATGATTCGCTGAAATTACATGGTTCAATTAGGATTGTTTATCGCACATTCAATGCGCAAAAATGGACACATCAACCATTTTTGCAAAAAGGCAACGCTTTGTTGTTTTCTTACAACAAAACACTGGCGATTTACGAAGATGTGCCGTTGTCTATCAACGAGCGTTCCAATACTGGCAACGATTCCATCAAGATTAATTACTATCCTAATCCATCGACAGTGTTTAGTTATGAGCGTTATGCCTATTTCATTGTGTTCCCTGCCAGTAAAAATGCCATCATCAAAACCGATTTTGGCAAAGCTGAACGTCAAGGCGAAGTCAGTTATTTAGTCGAAAAAGAACGTATCAGTTTTAGCGGCAAAGAAGCTAACGCAGAATTTTTCATTAATAACCTAAGCAGTTTTAAAGGCTTCTTTTTTGATGGCAAAGGCAAAATTATCGAGCCGTCATTCCATGTTGATGGCGGTATTCTGAAATCCAGCGTTGATTGCTATGGCACAGGTTATTTATCGTATTCCACACTGGGTACGGTGTATGCGTATAGTGCAGAAAAAACCCAAAAAGATGTGCTAGGTGGTGGTCTTGAGATTAGTGTAAAAATTGGCAGTATCTTTGCCTTTGATCCAGTGAAAATTGGCATTGCCGCGACCTATGACATTCCTGTGATGTCAACTGAACAAGTCAATCCAATTGAATTTTGTCGAATCTATAGCGAGTATGTTGTACAAGAGCAGCAGGCTTATGAATTACCGCCTAATTTCCCAACAGATAACATTTATCCAAGTCAACCAACAGGTAATTTCCCTAGTATTGATGAAACCAGTTTGATTATTGAACGCACGCATATTATCGGCAATTATTTTAGCGGTGGCGGCATTGATACCCAAAGTTATGTAGTCAATTGGCTAGACCCTTACACGGGTAATACCGATAACCCAGATTTAGTCTACAAAGTGAAGGAAAACATTCCAGAAGATGCGGATGAGTACACCAAGCAATTAATGCGCGACAAAATTAAAGAGCTGAAGGTGAAATATGGCATTAAATCTTAGTTTACCGATGGATGAAGCGGTCAAATATATTGATGGCGGCAAAGTTTTTGTCACTGGGCATAATATGGTTAGTAGTGATCCCATCATGTATAAAAGCAGTTCTAGTTCATTTCACCCTAATTTGCCATTTCAAACAGGTCAATATTCATGGGTAAATGAAAAAAACACCCTTTGCTTAAGCTGGCTTTATGAGGATTTCAACGAAACAGATCATGATGCTAATCATCATCAATGGTTTTTCAAAGCAGGGATAGCGGCAACTCATCCTTACGAAACTACACGCAGAATAGCCTGTGCTTGTATGCCGAATAAAAACAAGATTGTGTCGCTTGAGATGGAGTATCACACAAATTATTTGTATATCAGTGTCTATTCTGTATCTAATGATTTTGTTATAGAAAGGTTATCTGATAGAAAAATTTATGATTATGGAAAAGAATTATCCCCCGGTTATTTAAATGATAATCGATGGAGGATATTTGGTTTTGTTAAGCATAAATTGTGCAGAACTGTTTTTTTACCAAGTTGTTTTTTAACTGATGCAAAAACAATTATCATGCTAGACAAAGATGTTGATGATAATTCAAAACTGGTAAAGATAGTTTTTAATACTGATTATTCATCACAGACGACTACTGAATATCCGTATTCATATAGCGGCGAAAGCTTGGTTGATATGATTAGTTTTAAAAATCAAATAGATTTTGTGTCAACTGATGTATCTAATCTTGCTCCTGATGGTCAGTCTTATAATAATTCAAAAAGAATTGTTAATTTCAATGATAAATTTCAATTTATACAGACTGGACATAGCATAGCTACTACTACTTATGATATTACTAGAGATTATTTATATGTTAACTCTAAAAATAAAGTATTTGTCTACCGTTATTTAGAAGATAATCCGACTAATGATACGGCTGAACAAACTATTTTTATTGATATAAAAGGAACTATTTCGCAATTGGCTATTAGTTCATGTCCAGTTACAGATAATGCAATCAGTGCGTATGATTGGATGTATGCAGTTTATGATGGAAAAACTATCATTGTCCCGATTAAAAACATTGGCAATAATGGAAGACAAAAAACCATCATCATTAATAAAGATGGCAGTTTTTTATGGCTTGATACCAGTCTTGAGTTTTTTTATACCGATGGCATAGAGTATGCCTATTACTATCCATTATCTATCGCGCAAAAACCAAAGAGAATAGCATGAGCGCACATTTATATTGGTCTTTGAATGTTACTGATGTTCTTGATCCAGACTATACTTTAGAAATAGTTGAACTTGAAATGCGATCGGCTATAGATGGCATTAATCAATGTATCGGTGGTATAGCAACAGCTACATCTCAGTCTAATGTTAATCACCCGCCATCAAAGGCATTTGATGGTGTCATTGAATATGGTGAATTAACATGGATAGCTGAATATCCATTTTCTGCTCCTCAACGTCTTTCTTATCAGTTTTTATCGGCAATTGATATTGTTGAGTATAAAATATATGTATTTAATGATGTTCCAGACGCGCCTAAATCATGGACACTAGAATATTCTAATGATGGTGTAAATTGGTTTGTTGCACATACTGTATCATCACATTTATTCCCTGTTACTCCTGCTATTTCTTATGATATTTTTCAAGTTCCTCCTGATAATTCAACAAAAGTTGATTTTGAACTTCAAATAAGATTATTAGATTTATTGGTTTATGATTTTCAATTTTCAAATAGATTAACTGATTTATTTGCGTTTTATTTTAATATCAATAGTAGACTTGCTGAGGGTGTTAATTTTGAATTAAAAAATAGCCTTGTTCATGATTTTAATTTTGAATTATCAAGCAGAACGATGATTGAAACGTATATTAATTTTGAATTTAAAACACCGTTGATAACTGTCTATGCGTTTGATTTTGAATTTAAAACATTACTTGAAAGTTATACGATTTCTAAGGCTGATTTTAATTTGATTAGTTGTTTGGAATTAGAACAGCAAAGCATTGTCATTGATGTGCATAATCCAGAAACACCTATCTATGGAACATATTTGTGAATGAATTAATTAAAACAGATACAGGCGAATTATTGCCGTTTATCAGTGCAAGTTTATCATCGGATGTGTCGAGTTGGGTTTGGTCTGCTAATTTTGCATTGCCTGATTTAGCGACGCTCAATAAATTAAAGCCTACCCGCGCATTAAAAGGTGATTACGTTGAAGCTTCATTTAAACTTGGATTAGAAACTTTTAACCTGATTATTGAAGAAGCGGATAGTAACGATACTGGCTTTAGTTATGCTGTGACTGGGCGAAGTAAATCCATTTTGCTGGCTGAACCTTACAGCGCACAGATTACTAAGACATGGCGAGCAACATCGGCGATGGCTATCTGTACGGAATTGTGTGCAGAGGCAGGAATATTGATGTATTGGCAGGCGATTGACTGGGATATTGATGAATTTATCAGTGATAAACGTTATCCCATCGATATTATTATCGAGTTGGCAGGAGAGGTTGAGGCATTAGTATCATCATTGCCCAATGGAACATTAGTAGTATCCGTTTATCCTGTGTGTAGCCCTAATAGATTAGCAGATCATGTGCCTGACTTTTCCATTGCGACGGATACCAATTTGTTTGCGCGGTCACGCAAGTTTGTAAACCATACCAATTTTAACCGTGTGCTGATAACTACGGAATCATCCAGTCAGTTGGCTAATAAGACGACAGTAGCCATTGAAGAATCGATTGATGAATTGGACAGATTGATTAATGTATTTGTTACGCCTTTTGTTGAGTCAATTAATATTAGGCACGCCAGCGGTAATAATGTTGTTGTCTGGTATGAGGGGATTCAGGAACAAACAAACTCAGATCAGTTGGTTATTAACGATGGCAAGGCGCAATTAACAAAACCGTTTCATGAGCTGTTATCGGTGCAATGGCATCAAGATGTAGTCGGGCAACTGTCGATTGATAAAGCTGGACAGGTATCGACTGACTTAGGATTGGGGCTTGTTACTGTCGTTTATACGTCACGCTATCATCGTTATCGAGTGCAGAATGTAGGCGATGTTGATTTAACGTTGATTGCTGTTGATGAGATACCAACGCCTACTGATATTAGTGCGCTAAGTATTGAGTTGGCTATTGGAGATGGTCAACATATCGCGCCGCCTATTGTTGTTAAGACGCTATCATCACTATTGGCATTGAAATCACGAGGTGAATCATTTCTATGGAAACAGCTATATGATGCTGATGAATACAGTATCGAGTGTGCTTATCAACATGTTCCTATGATGACGGGTAAGGTTGCACTGGTTGGCATTCGTGATGAGGATTTATTATTCAAAGGCTGGATTAAGTCAGTAAGTATCAATGTTGACACGGCTATCACTCAGCAAGTGACTATTGAGAGAACGCTATTATGAATGCGATTGAACAATTGCAGCAGGCATTAGGCATAGAGAAACCAACAGCTAAGGTAATGACTGTGGTATCAGTGAGCAATGGAATGGCTAGGCTTGAGGCTGATGGTATAGCAGTTGTAGTAGCTGGTAGTTGGTCAGTTGGCACGCGGCTTGTAGTTAGATCCGGTAATGTTGAATCAGTTGTAGCTGAATCGGCTACGGTTTTGTTTATTGATTGATTGTGGTTTTTGATTTAACACCTGATTAACCGTGCTAGTCACGGTTTTTTTTCATAAAAAATATATCGCACTCCCACCCCGCGATATTTTGTTGTTTATTTACAACAAAACGCCATCTAATAGCTTTTAATTTAAACTATTTAACATAATCTGTTATTGCATATAAATTAACTACCGATAATGATAATTGACGTAAATTAACGAAAAATT
>Ga0208627_1000062_pt1 | contig 44771 bp, 51 predicted proteins | sample LakWasMet13_LOW5_2_FD_183861 | JGI IMG/M metagenome (GOLD analysis project Ga0208627, IMG submission 183861) | Freshwater sediment methanotrophic microbial communities from Lake Washington under simulated oxygen tension - Sediment Metagenome... | ecosystem: Environmental > Aquatic > Freshwater >... | reverse complement strand
TTTAATTTTGTAGTCAACCTAATGGCGGGCATTGCTGCCTATTGCCTGTCCGACAACAAGCCCACGCTGTCTCTGACTAAGGTCAATCTCTTGCATTCTGCTTAATGGCTTATCCCGAACTCAGGTAAATTTTGTTGAACGACTTTTTCAAAAATTGAAGAATTTCCGCCGAATTGCAACCCGATATGAGCGATTAGCCAGAAATTATCAGGCTATACTCAGCCTCGTGCCCACTGTCATTTGGCTTAATTGAGAACGCGTCCTAGAAAACCATCAACCCAACACTAAGAAATAGAATTTAAGTTATTGAATTTAAATATTTTAATTAGAAATAAAAATAAATATTTATTCTGATCCGCAAAATAACTTTACACTCTAGCCATTATGAATGGACATTCCTATTGAGACATTCAGACACTAGATCTGGATTCTTTATTTCTTCAAAAAAGCAATCCTGGAATAGAAGATTTTATAAATATCAGGGAGAACTGGAGCGAGATAATGCTATGAACTAGCATTTTTCATGACTCAGTCCCTAAAGCAATATTTGAATTAATAGGCTCTAAGGACTGAGGATATCCTGCAAACTTCTTTACAGTTTTTGGATTGAATTAATCTTCTATATTAGCGACAGGTCTATCAACTAATTCTACATAAGCCATTGGTGCGTCATCGCCAGGTCTAAATCCGCATTTCATAATACGCAAGTAACCACCAGCTCTATTTTTATAACGTGGACCAAGTTCATTAAAAAGCTTAGTTACCACATCACGATCACGTAACCGAGAAAATGCAACACGTCTTTTCGCCACACTATCTTCTTTAGATAATGTAATCAAAGGCTCAGCGTAGCTTCTTAGTTCTTTTGCTTTTGGCAAAGTTGTCTTTATTAATTCATGTTTAAATAATGAACTAACCATATTGCTAAATAAAGCCTTACGATGGCTACTATTTATATTAAATTTTCTACCGGATTTACGATGTCTCATTGTAAGAAGACCTAATGTTAATGTGTTATTGCGTGAGTTTGATCTGCAAGGTTTTCAGGAGGCCAGTTTTCTAACCGCATTCCTAAAGATAATCCCTTTAAAGCAAGAATGTCTTTTATTTCTGTTAAAGATTTTTTGCCAAGATTAGGAGTTTTCAATAACTCAACTTCAGTACGTTGAATTAAGTCTCCAATATAAAAAATATTCTCAGCTTTTAAACAATTAGCAGAACGCACTGTTAACTCGAGATCATCTACTGGACGAAGAAGAACAGGATCAAATATCTCCTCTACTTCAACTTCTTCCTCTGTTTGTTGATCATTTACTTTTTCAAAATCGACAAAGACAGACAACTGATCATGAAGAATCGTTGCAGCTAATTTAATAGTCTCTTCCGGATCAACTGTTCCATTTGTTTCGAGTTCGATTATCAATTTATCTAGATTAGTCCGCTGCTCAACACGTGTACTTTCAACATGATATGCAACTTTAACAACCGGACTATATGAAGCATCAAGTTGTAGCGCACCGACAATCAAACCATGTTCAGAATTTGATTTACGAACACTTACAGGCTCATAGCCTCTTCCTCGACGGACTCTGATCTTCATATTTAAGACGCCAACTTGTGTCAAGTTAGCAATTACTAAATCAGAATTAATAATTTCTACATCATGTGGAACAATAATGTCACCAGCTGTAACACAGCCAGCCCCATGTTTCGAAAGAGTAAGCTCAACCTCGTCTTTAGAATGAAGCACGACCGCTAATTTCTTAAGATTAAGCAAAATATCAATTACATCTTCTTGAACACCTTCAATAGTAGTATATTCATGAAGGACGCCTTCAATTTCAACATCTGTAACCGCGCAGCCAGGAATTGTAGACAACAGCACTCGACGGAGTGCATTGCCGATAGAGTGCCCAAATCCTCTTTCAAGAGGTTCAATAACAATCCTAGAATGATTAGGTGTTTTACTTACAACCTCAACTAACCGAGGCTTAAGCAAGCCAGAAATAGAATTCTGCATTTATATCCCTCGAAACTACGATTATTTAGAGTAAAGCTCAACTACCAACTGCTCATTTATATCACTACCCAAATCAACACGATCTGGTAGTGAACTAAAAGTACCTGACATTTCTTTAGAATTAACATTAACCCAAGAAGGAAATCCGTACTGTTCAGTAACACTCAATGCATCAACAATTCTTTGCTGTTTTTTTGCTTTCTCTCTAACAGTAAGAACATCGCCAGGTGATACTTGATAAGAAGGAACATTAATTAAAACATTGTTTACTTGAATAGACTTATGACTAACCAACTGGCGTGCTTCGGCACGAGTTGAAGCAAAACCCATACGATAAACAACGTTATCCAACCTAGACTCCAAAAGATCCAATAAATTCTGACCAGTTGCGCCTTTTTTAGAATCTGCAGATTTGTAGTAATTTCTGAATTGTTTTTCTAATATGCCGTATACTCTACGTAAGCGTTGTTTAGCTCTTAGCTGAATAGCGTAATCAGAACTTCTTGTGCGCTTAGTGCCATGCTGGCCTGGACGCTGATCTAACTTACACTTGTTTTCCAAAGACTTTCCTCTGCTTTTCAAAAACAGATCGGTGCCTTCTCTTCGACTTAATTTACATGTAGGTCCAAGATATCTTGCCATAACAAACTACTCCAGATTTTTTATACGCGGCGTTTTTTGGGCGGACGACATCCATTATGTGGAATTGGCGTCACATCAACTATATTGTTTATTTTGAATCCTAAATTATTCAGAGAACGCACTGCAGACTCGCGACCTGGACCAGGACCTTTAATCATGACATCAAGATTTTTCATGCCAAATTCTAAAGCAACTGTTCCTGCCTTTTCAGCCGCAACCTGTGCAGCAAATGGCGTGCTTTTTCTGGAACCACGAAAGCCTGAACCTCCCGATGTTGCCCAAGAAAGCGCATTACCTTTTCTATCAGTGATTGTTATGATTGTGTTATTGAAAGAAGCATGTACATGCACAATGCCGTCTGCAACTTCTTTTTTTATACGTTTTCTAGAACGATTTTGACTCGCCATTTACTTCAACCTCTTAAAGGAGTATCTTATTTTCTAATTGCCTTACGTGGACCTTTTCGAGTACGAGCATTTGTTCTCGTTCTCTGCCCTCTTAAAGGCAACCCTCTACGATGTCTTATTCCGCGATAGCAACCCAGATCCATCAAACGCTTGATATTCATAGAAACTTCACGACGTAGATCACCTTCCACTGTCATCTTCGAAACCACATTACGAATTGTTTCCAACTGCTCTTCAGTCAGTTCTTTTATTTTTATTGAAGGTGCTATACCCACTTCAACGCAAATTTCACTTGCAGTTTGACGACCAACACCATAAATAGCAGTCAAAGCAATTACTGCATGTTTATGATCTGGTATATTTATCCCGGCAATACGTGCCATCTAGATACTCCCACTTAATAGTGCTCTAAAGTTAAGCGCCAAATTATAGCATTAGATGAATAATGGCGCAACAATTATTATCCTTGTCGTTGCTTGTGTTTTCCGTCTTCACAGATAACCCTGACAACACCATTTCTTTTTACAACTTTACATTTTCTACATATTTTTTTTACAGAGGCGCGAACTTTCACAACTAACTCCTAGACTGCTCTTGTGCAATTATTTATTTTTTCAGATTGGCTTTTTTCATCAAGCCATCATACTGCTGGGACATAACGTGGGTTTGCATCTGCGAAATGAAATCCATTACAACCACTACAATAATCAATAAAGACGTTCCGCCAAAATAAAACGGAACATTCCAGTAAACAATTAAAAACTCAGGCAACAAACAAACAAGTGTTATATAAAATGCTCCGATTAAAGTCAATCGAGTCATCACTTTATCAATATAAGAACTTGTTTGAAGCCCTGGTCTTATTCCGGGCAGAAAAGCCCCTGACTTTTTTAAATTTTCAGCAGTTTCTTTTGAATTAAATACTAAGGCCGTATAAAAGAAACAAAAGAAAATAATAGCCGTAGCATAAAAAATAACATAAACAGGCTGACCGGGAGATAACATAGTAGCCACATCCTGTAACCATGTAAATCCATCACTATTTCCAAACCAGCCAGCAATTGTAGCTGGGAATAAAATGATGCTTGATGCGAAAATAGGAGGAATTACACCTGCCATATTAAGCTTTAACGGCAAAAAACTGCTTTGCCCTGCGTACATCTTCCGACCCTGCTGTCTTTTCGGATAATTAATGAGGATTCTTCTCTGTCCTCTTTCAACAAAAACAACTAACGCAGTCACAGAAATAGACAGCAAAAACAATAGAATTATAAATGCCCCATTCATTTCACCGGTTCTTGCAAGCTCCAACGTCCCACCAATTGCTTTAGGTAAACCAGAAACTATACCAGCAAATATAATAAGGGAAATACCATTACCAATTCCTCGCTCAGTGACTTGTTCACCAAGCCACATCAGAAAAATAGTTCCAGTAACCAAAGTAACCGTAGTAATAACAATAAAGCTTATGCCTGGACTCAAGACAACGGAAAGTCCTCCAGCTGTTTGATTCTGCAAAGCAAGAGAAATACCAATCGCTTGAAAAGTTGCTAAAACAACAGTACCAAACCGTGTGTACTGTGAAATCTTACGCCGACCGGATTCACCTTCTTTCTTTAACTGTTCCATTGAAGGAATCACAACAGTCATCAATTGCATAATAATTGACGCTGAGATATAAGGCATTATTCCCAAAGCAAATAAGCTTAACCGCATCAGAGCGCCGCCCGAGAACATGTTAAACATATCCAAGATAGAACCACTTTGCTGCTCAAACATAACTGCAAGTGCCTTAGGATCTATTCCAGGCACAGGAATATGGGCACCGACTCTATATACAAAAAAAGCGCCAAGAACAAAAAGCAATCTCGCTTTAAGTTCTGAAAAACCGCCGACCTTCCCAGACACCTGCGCTCTTGAAGTACTCACTTAAACCTCTACTTTGCCGCCAGCAGCTTCGATAGATTCTTTTGCCCCACCAGTTACCTTAATTCCCTTAATTGTAACAGCCTTGTTTAATACACCAGACTTAATTACTTTAGCTTTTTTGGTAAATACTGGAACGATATTTGCATCAATCAACACTTTAAGATCAATCACATCAACGTTTAAACCATCAAGTTCATTTAATCTAACTTCAGCTGAATATTTGCTGATTAAGGATGTAAATCCAATCTTTGGTAAACGACGCTGCAAGGGCATTTGACCACCCTCAAAACCAACTTTATGAAAACCACCACTGCGGGCTTTTTGTCCCTTATGACCTCTCCCACAAGTCTTTCCAAGAGTGCAGCCAATTCCTCGACCTACTCTTTTTGACTTCTTTCTGGCCCCTTCACTTGAACGGATTGTATTTAAAAACATTACACTTCCTCAAATTTTAGCATGTATGATATTTTGTTAATCATACCACGGTTTTCAGGTGTATTGACTACTACAACCGTTTGGTTGATTTTGCGCAATCCAAGTCCTTTTAAACAAGCCTGGTGCGCTGGTAAGCGTCCAAATTTGCTTTTAATCATCGTTACACTTAATTTATTGCTAGCCATTGCTACTACCCAATAATTTTTTCAACTGATAAGCCACGTTTTGCAGCTATTTGGTTAGCACTATGCATTCCAGTAAGACCATTAATAGTCGCTCTTACAACATTTATAGGATTGCTAGTACCTATGCATTTAGCCAATACGTTATGAACACCAACTACTTCAAATACGGCTCTCATTGCACCACCAGCAATGATACCTGTACCTTCAGAAGCAGGCTGCATATAAACTTTAGCAGCTCCAGTTGTATTCATAATAGGATATTGCAGGGTGTCGCCTTTTAAAGAAACTTTACGCATGTTTTTGCGCGCTTGCTCTAAAGATTTTTGAATCGCAATAGGTACTTCACGCGCTTTACTAACGCCGTAACCTACTCTACCTTCACCATCACCAACTACTGTTAATGCTGTGAAACCAAAAACCCTACCGCCTTTTACTACTTTAGCAACTCGTCGTACATTTACTAATTTTTCTTGCAAACCATCTGCACTAACCTGTGAAGGTGCTGTAGACATTTTATTCCCCTAAAATTTCAAACCGGCTTCACGTGCAGCATCAGCCAATGCTTTAACGCGACCATGATATTTAAACCCTGAACGATCAAATGCAACCTCAGTCACACCTGCAGCAATTGCTTTTTGTGCAATAAATTTTCCAACTTCAGCTGCTGCCGTCACATTACCAGTGTTTTTTAAAGTCGATTTAATTTCAGCCTGTGTTGTTGATGCACTTGCCAAAGTTGTGGTTCCGTCAGCACTTATAACTTGGGCATAAATATGTTGCGAAGTTTTGTGAATTGACAATCGCGTTGTGCTTAATTTCTTAATTTTACTACGCAATTTTAATGCGCGCTTCATACGAGCTTGTTTCTTATCCATTTCGCTACCTTACTTCTTCTTAGCTTCTTTTCTTGCAACATGTTCATCAGCATATCTAACACCTTTACCTTTATAAGGCTCAGGTGGACGGTATGCTCTAATTTTCGCAGCAACTTCACCTACCAATTGCTTGTTACTTCCTTTTACCAATATTTCAGTTTGGCTAGGCGTCTCAACCGAAATTCCTTGAGGAACTTCAAAGTCTACTGGATGAGAAAAACCAAGAGCCAGATTTAATATATTCCCTTTAGCTTGCGCGCGATATCCAACACCAATCAGAGTTAGCTTCTTCTCAAATCCGGCGGATACACCAACAACCATATTGCTTACGATTGCTCTAGCAGTACCGGCCTGAGCAGTAGCTTTTTTATCATCTTTATCCCACTGCACTTGTATTACGTCATCCGCAATATCGAGTGTAACAGCTGAATTAATATCATAGGATAACTGACCATTGCTTCCCTTTACGGTCACATTGTTACCTTCTAGCTTTATATCCACACCTTTGGGGATATTGACTGGAGCCTTAGCAATTCTTGACATAACCTGACCTACACTTTAACAAACAGTACAAATGACTTCACCGCCGTGTCCAATTGAACGAGCAGCTCTATCAGTCATAACACCGTTCGATGTTGATACGATAGCAATCCCTAACCCGCCAAGAACTTTTGGCAATTCATCCTTAGATTTATAAATCCGTAAACCAGGTTTACTAATTCTTTTAATATTTTCAATAACAGGAGCACCTTTATAATATTTCAGCTCAATAGTCATTTCTGTGTGACTGCCTACTGTTTCTAAGGAGTAACCTGTTATATAACCTTCTTCTTTTAATACCTTAGCAATGGATACTTTCAGCTTTGATGAAGGCTGCTTAACAATTTTTTTGCCGGCAGATTGACCGTTTCTGATTCGGGTCAACATATCTGCGACTGGGTCTGTCATACTCATGTTATAATCTCTCTAATCTTGATCTAAAAGATCTTACCAACTTGCTTTCACCAAGCCTGGCACATCGCCACGCATTGTTGCTTCTCTTAGTTTATTTCGACTAAGGCCAAACTTACGGTAATAACCATGAGGTCGTCCAGTTAAGTTACAACGGTTACGTACTCTTGACGCACTAGAGTCTCTCGGTAGTTTCTGAAGTTGTAGATGAGCAGATTCTTTATCTTCAAATGTGGCAGCCGGATCTCTGATAATTTCTTTCAGAGATTTACGCTTGGCATCATATTTTTCTACTAATTTTTTACGCTTAACTTCACGCGCAATCATTGATTTTTTTGCCATTTTAAATCGCCCTTTAGTTCTTAAATGGAAAGTTAAAAAGCTTTAACAACGCTAAACCTTCTTCATTAGTTTGTGCAGTTGTTGTGATAGTTATGTCCATGCCGCGCAAAGCATCAATTTTATCATAATCAATTTCCGGGAAAATGATTTGCTCTTTTACACCCATAGAATAATTACCACGCCCATCAAAGCTTTTAGGGCTTAATCCTCTAAAATCGCGGATACGAGGAATAGAAATACTTATTAATCTATCTAAAAATTCGTACATTCTATCGCTACGCAAAGTAACTTTACAACCGATAGGCATATCATCGCGAATTTTAAATCCCGCAATAGATTTTCTTGCCAAAGTAACGACTGGTTTTTGACCTGAAATTTTTTCCATGTCACTAACAGCGGATTGCAGCACTTTTTTATCAGCAACTGCACCGCCAACACCCATATTAAGGGTAATTTTTGTAATTCGCGGAGCCTGCATTACAGAACTATATCCAAACTGCTCTATTAATGCTGGAAGGATTTTCTCTTTATATTCGGTTTCTAGTCTAGCCATGATTTCTATCTACACCTACACATCAACAACTTCATTTGTTGATTTAAAATATCTGACTTTTTTTCCATCTTCTAGAAACTTAAAGCCGACACGATCCGCTTTTTTGGTTGCGGGATTATATAATCCTACGTTGGAAATATTAATCGGCATATCCTTGACAATTATTCCGCCTGAAACCCCTGCATTTGGATTTGGTTTTTGGTTCTTTTTTACTTGATTGATTCCTTCAACCAAAACTTGATTATTCTTTAAAACCTTACTTACCCTGCCACTCTTACCTTTATCCTTGCCGGTACGAACGATTACTTCATCGCCTTGTTTAATCTTTTGCATTTTTAAACCCTACCTTATAAAACTTCAGGAGCTAATGAGATAATTTTCATAAACTTCTCGCCTCTAAGCTCACGTGTTACAGGGCCAAAAATACGAGTGCCAAGTGGCTGTAAATTGTTATTTAAAATAACTGCAGCGTTTCCATCAAAGCGAATCACTGAACCATCTGGTCTACGAACACCTTTGCAGGTCCTAACAACCAGAGCGTTATAGACTTCGCCTTTTTTTACTCTTCCACGTGGGATGGCATCTTTAATACTGACTTTAATGATATCACCAATGCCAGCATAACGCCTATGAGACCCACCCAATACTTTGATACACATGACCCTTTTTGCACCGCTGTTATCGGCGACGTCAAGGTTAGTTTGCATCTGAATCATGATTTATTCCTAATTTTCTGTTTAATAAATAGCTTATTTATGCTATTTGTTGGCGCTTTCTAAGACCTGAACCAACATAAAAGATTTATTCTTAGACATAGGCCTGCATGATGTAATGGATACTACGTCGCCTTCATGGCAAACATTTTGTTCATCATGAGCCATCATCTTAGTCGAGCGCTTAATGTATTTACCGTAAACAGGATGCTTTACAACTCGCTCTACTAAAACTGTAATTGTTTTGTCCATCTTATTACTAACAACCCGACCAGTAATAGTCCGTAACTTGGTTACATTTTCACTCATTTTATGCGCTCGCCATTTCGTTTAATATGGTATGGATACGTGCAACATCGCGCCTTACCTTTTTCACCTGATCGGGCTTGGACAGCTGGCCTGTTCCTTTTTGCATTTTAAGATTAAATTGTTCACGCGACAAATCGAGCAACATTGCTCCTAATTCGTCTTTTGATTTTTGGCGTAATTCATTAACTTTCATTACATTATTGTCCGAGCAGTAAAAAGTGTCTTTAAAGGCAGCTTAGCAGCTCCCAAAGCGAATGCTTCACGAGCTAATTCCTCAGAAACACCCTGTATTTCATACAGCATAGTTCCAGGCTTAACTTGTGCAACCCAGTATTCTACACTACCTTTCCCTTTTCCCATACGAACTTCTAACGGTTTCTTTGTAATTGGTTTATCCGGAAAGATTCTGATCCATATTTTACCGCCACGCTTGACGTGACGTGTAATTGTTCTACGTGCCGATTCAATCTGACGCGCAGTAAGTCTACCACGCTCGACTGACTTAAGTCCAAAATCACCAAAACTTACTGATGATCCACGTACAGCAGTACCGTTATTTCTGCCTTTATGTTGTTTACGGAATTTGGTTCTCTTAGGTTGAAGCATTTTCTCTATCCCTTCAACTATTTCTTAGTTTCTGAATTAATAGATGCTATATGCGCATCCATATCGAATACCTCGCCCTTGAATATCCACACCTTGATGCCGATAATTCCGTAGGTAGTATGTGCTTCAGCAGTGGCATAATCAATGTCCGCTCGCAATGTATGAAGAGGCACTCGACCTTCTCTATACCATTCGCTTCGAGCAATTTCTGCGCCATTTAACCGACCACCAACATTGATTTTGATTCCTTCAGCACCTAAACGCATTGTGTTGGTTACGGCGCGTTTCATTGCGCGACGGTACATAATTCTTTTTTCAAGTTGCTGAGCAACACCTTCAGCAACAAGTTGAGCATCAAGCTCAGGCTTTCTAATCTCTTCAACATTTAGCTGAACAGGAATACCCATTATCTTCGATACTGCTTGTCTTAATGATTCAATATCTTCGCCTTTTTTACCAATTACAATACCAGGTCTTGCAGTATGCACTGTAATATGAGCGTTATTAGGTGGACGATTAATCTGAATACGACTTACAGAAGCATGAGCTAATTTTTTCTTGATAAATTCCCTGACTACCAAATCTTGGTGCAGGAACACAGAGTAATCTTGATTACTTGCATACCATCTAGAATTCCAATCTTTGACAATACCAAGGCGTATACCTGTTGGATGTACCTTTTGACCCATTTTCTGCCCCTACTCGTATTCTGCTACTTTAACTGTAATATGGCAGGTTCTTTTAAGGATGTGATTTGCACGCCCTTTAGCTCTTGCCTTGAATCTTTTCATGGTCGCACCTTCGTTTACATAAACGGTCGACACCTTTAATTCATCAATATCTGCGCTTTCATTGTGCTCTGCATTAGCGATAGCAGATTCAAGAATTTTTTTGATAATTGCAGCAGCTTTTTTTGAGCTAAACTTCAAGGTATTCAAAGCTTTTTCAACTGGCATGCCGCGTATCTGATCACCTACTAGTCGCGCTTTTTGCGCAGATAGAGGAGCATTTTTTAATTTTGCTGAAACTTCCATAACACAACCTATCTTGATTTCTTATCAGCCACATGGCCTTTATATGTGCGAGTTGGCGAAAACTCACCTAATTTATGCCCGACCATATTCTCCGAAATCAGAACAGGTATGTGCAGGCGCCCATTATGGATTGCAATAGTTAAACCTAGCATATCAGGTATAATCATTGATCTTCTTGACCATGTTTTAATCGGTTTCCGATTATTTGTATTTACAGCATCTTCAACTTTTTTAAGCAGATGATGATCAATAAACGGACCTTTTTTAATTGAACGCGGCACAATAATTCCTCTCTATTTGAGCTTACGACGTCTGATAATCATATTATCAGTACGCTTGTTATTTCTGGTTTTATAACCCTTAGTTGGCATACCCCAAGGTGATACAGGATGCCTACCACCAGATGTACGTCCTTCACCACCACCATGCGGGTGATCAACCGGATTCATTACAACGCCTCGAACTGTCGGACGAACACCACGCCATCTAGATGCACCAGCTTTTCCTAAAGATACTAAGCTGTGTTCTGAATTAGAAACTTCTCCAATTACAGCACGGCAATCGGCCATAACTTTGCGCATTTCACCCGATCTTAATCTCAAGGTTGCATGCGCGCCGTCTTTAGCAACTAATTGAACAGAAGCTCCGGCACTTCGCGCAACTTGCGCCCCTTTGCCTGGTTTCAATTCAACACAGTGCACTGTAGTACCCATGGGTATATTTCTTAACGGCATACAATTACCCGGCTTAATAGCGGTTGTTTCCGAAGAAAGAATTTCCTGCCCAACCTCAAGCCCTTTCGGAGCAATGATGTATCTACGCTCGCCATCTTTAAACAATATCAAGGCAATATTAGCTGTTCTGTTTGGATCATATTCAAGACGCTCTACAACGGCAGGGATGTCAAATTTATTTCTTTTAAAATCAATCATCCGATAGTGTTGTTTGTGACCACCACCTACATGACGCGTTGTAATACGCCCCTGATTATTTCGACCGCCACTTTTGTTATTCTTACTTAACAAAGGCGCATAGGGTTTTCCTTTATGCAAATCGTCATTTTTGATCCGCACTACAAACCGTGAACCCGGTGACGTCGGTTTAGACTTTACAATAGCCATGCTTTCTACCGTTTCCTATTGATCTTTAAAACTTAAATTATTAAGCAGCAGAGAAATCTATATCATGGCCAGGCTTTAGTTTTACGTAAGCCTTTTTCCAATCAGATCGTTGTCCCAATGAGCCGCCGAATCTTTTTTGCTTGCCTTTAACGTTTAGAACCTGAACTGAATCAACTTCAACGCTAAACATTAGTTCCACTGCACTTTTTACTTGTTTTTTAGTTGCGTTTTTTTGCACTTTAAAAACAAACCGATTGTTCTTTTCTGCAGCAATTGTGCTCTTCTCAGATATAATCGGAGCCTGCAACACACTTGCCAAATGATATTTATTTAAACTCACGCCAAGCGCTCCTCTATTTGCTTCAACGCACCCGGTGTAGCAATAACTTTATCAGCCGAGACCAATAATAGCGGGCTTAAATTGCTTGCCTCAATAACTTCTACATAAGGTATGTTTCTTGACGCTAATGCTAAATTCACATCAACACTCTCAACAATTATTAAAATGCGTTTAGCGTCAATATCTTTTATTTTTGCATTTAATTCTTTTGTTTTTGAACTAGAAGGCAAAATATCATTACTAACCACCAGTCTATTTTGCCTTACCAACTCAGACAAAATAGACCGAACTCCAACACGAAACATTTTTTTGTTCAGTTTTTGTTCGTAATTTCTTGGTCTTGCTGCAAAAGCAACACCACCAGTTCTCCAAACCGGGCTACGTGTTGTTCCAGATCTTGCTCGGCCTGTTCCTTTCTGTCTCCATGGCTTTGTACCACCGCCACTCACATCGGATCTTGTCTTCTGCGCTTTAGTTCCAGCACGTGCGCCAGCTAGATGCTTAACAACTAATTGGTGAACCAAAGTTTCATTAAATGACTGCCCAAAAATAGCCTCAGCTACCTCTAAGCTTCCAGAAGAGTCTTTTTCGTTTAAAGCAGGTATTTGCAAACTCATAGCTTAACCTTTATTTCGCATTTTCATAGCAGGTGTTATTACCACATCACCGCCTTTAGCACCAGGCACAGCGCCTTTAACTAAAATTAAATTTCTTGCCGTATCTATGGAATGAATAGTCAAATTTTGCACTGTAACTTTTTCAGCGCCCATATGACCTTCCATTTTTTTTCCTTTAAAGACACGACCAGGAGTTTGACACATACCAATAGAACCCAATACTCTGTGAGAACGTGAGTTACCATGGGTCGCATCTTGCATACTGAAATTGTGACGCTTTATACCACCGGCAAAGCCTTTACCAATACTTTTCCCTTGAACATCAACAACCTGACCCGCAGAAAAAACATCTGTCGTCAATTGCGATCCAACAGCTAAATCTTCACCTTCACCATCTTCAAGTCTAAACTCCCACAGGCCACGACCTGCAGTCATATTGGCAGCTGCGTAATGACCAGCCATTGCTTTATTAACTCTAGAAGATTTCTTCTCGCCGGCAGCCACCTGAATCGAACGATAGCCATCAATCTCAATACCTTTAACTTGAGTAACTCTGTTCGAGTCAATCTGAAGCACAGTAACTGGTACTGACGATCCATCTTCACAAAAAACTCGGGTCATACCACATTTACGACCTATAAGACCTATTGACATCTGCCAATTCCTCTGCTTTTCTTAATTCAATTTTATTTGAACATCAACACCAGCTGCAAGATCCAACTTCATCAATGCATCTACGGTTTTTTCTGTTGGTTCAACGATATCCAATAACCTTTTATACGTTCTCAATTCATATTGATCCCTTGCATCTTTATTAACATGCGGAGAGATCAAAATAGTGAAACGCTCTTTCTTAGTAGGCAATGGAATGGGACCCTTGACCTGGGCTCCCGTTCTTCTTGCTGTTTCTACTATCTCACCAGCCGATTGATCAATTAATTTATGATCAAATGATTTCAAACGGATTCTGATAGTTTGATTAGACATATTTATATTACTCGATTATTGATGCAACAACGCCCGCACCTACTGTACGACCACCCTCACGGATTGCAAAACGCAACCCTTCATCCATGGCGATCGGTGAAATCAGCTTTACTTTGACCGAAATGTTATCGCCAGGCATTACCATTTCAACGCCTTCCGGCAATTCAACCGCTCCTGTCACGTCAGTGGTTCTGAAATAGAACTGCGGACGGTAGCCGTTGAAGAAAGGCGTATGACGACCGCCTTCATCTTTTGACAAGATATAAATTTCTGAATTGAAGTAAGAGTGCGGCTTAATGGTGCCTTTGTGCGCCAATACCTGCCCACGCTCAACATCATCTCTTTTTGTGCCTCTCAGCAGAATACCGACGTTGTCGCCTGCTTGACCTTGATCCAGTAATTTACGGAACATTTCCACACCGGTACAAGTGGTGGTCACGGTCGGACGGATACCGACAATTTCAATTTCCTGGCCGACTTTAATAATGCCGCGCTCTATACGACCTGTTACTACAGTTCCCCGACCTGAAATCGAGAAGACATCTTCGATCGGCATCAGGAACGCGCCGTCTACGGCTCTTTCTGGTAAGGGAATATAGCTGTCCAGCGCATCGACCAACTTGACCACAGCAGGCACACCGATGTCGCTGGTATCACCTTCCAGCGCTTTCAATGCGGAACCGATAATGATCGGCGTGTCGTCGCCGGGAAAATCATAAGTATCCAACAGTTCGCGAATTTCCATTTCAACCAATTCGATCAACTCTGGATCATCAACCATATCCGCTTTATTCAAGAACACCACAATGTAAGGCACGCCGACCTGTCTTGACAGCAGGATATGCTCGCGCGTTTGCGGCATTGGGCCATCAGCCGCCGAACAGACCAAAATAGCGCCGTCCATTTGCGCCGCACCGGTAATCATGTTCTTTACATAGTCGGCATGGCCTGGGCAGTCTACGTGCGCATAATGACGTGTCGCTGACTCATATTCGACGTGCGAGGTTGAAATGGTGATACCACGTGCACGCTCTTCAGGCGCATTATCAATTTGATCAAAGGCCTTAACTTCTCCACCTTGGAGCTCAGCCATTACTTTGGTTAATGCAGCTGTTAAAGTAGTTTTACCATGATCGACGTGACCGATTGTGCCGACGTTTACGTGGGGCTTGCTACGTGAAAATTTTTCTTTGGCCATGAGTTAATACCTTTAAATTATATTCAATTTTATGAAGATTTTTTAATAATCGCTTCCGCTATATGCGCAGGTGCTTCATTATATTTTTCAAACTGCATACTGTATGTAGCACGTCCCTGAGTCGCTGATCGCAAATCAGTCGCATAACCAAACATTTCCGCCAAGGGCACTTCGCAGCTCAGTGTTTTACCTGATGGTGTATCCTCCATCCCTAGAATAATCCCACGCCGCCTATTTATATCACCTACTACATCACCTAAATATTCTTCGGGCGTAGCAATTTCAACTTTCATAATCGGCTCAAGTAATACAGGAGTCGCATTCCTTGCTCCTTCCCTGAAACACATGGAGCCAGCAATTTTGAAGGCCATTTCATTCGAATCCACATCGTGATATGAGCCGTCAAAAAGAGAGACTTTTACATCCAATACAGGATAGCCAGCTAGGATACCACTCTTCATCTGTTCTTGGATACCTTTATCTACAGCAGGTATGAATTCTTTCGGCACAACCCCGCCTACAATCTCATTTACAAACTCATAACCAGCCCCGATTTCTTGCGGCTCAATACGTAACCAAACATGGCCGTATTGTCCTCGCCCGCCAGACTGTCTAATAAATTTACCTTCCTGCTCTACTGTCTTTCGAATTGTTTCCCTGTATGCAACCTGTGGAGCCCCAACATTTGCCTCAACGCTGAACTCTCTCTTCATTCGGTCAACAATAATCTCAAGGTGCAATTCCCCCATCCCTGAGATTATAATTTGCCCGGATTCTTCATCCGTATGAACCCTGAAAGAGGGATCCTCTTGAGCCAATTTACTCAGAGCCAAGCCCATCTTTTCCTGATCAGCTTTTGTTTTAGGCTCAACTGCAACTGAAATAACCGGATCCGGAAAATCCATGCGCTCAAGTACAATAATTTCCTTAAGATCGCATAGCGTGTCGCCTGTTGTTACATCCTTGAGCCCTATTGCAGCAGCAATATCTCCAGCACGAACTTCTTTTACTTCTTCGCGACTATTGGCATGCATTTGTACAATACGCCCAATGCGCTCTTTCTTGTTCTTTACCGAGTTGTAAATACTATCACCGGAATTAAGAACACCGGAATAAACCCTGAAAAAAGTTAGAGCACCAACGAAAGGATCAGCAGCTATTTTAAATGCTAGCGCTGCAAAAGGGGCCTCATCATTTGCTGGTCGTACCGCCTCTGTCACATCATCTTCAAGATGCCCTTTTATGGCCTCAACATCTGTTGGGGCCGGCATATATTCAATGACGGCGTCAAGCATAGCCTGAACACCTTTGTTCTTAAAGGCAGATCCGCAAAATGCCGGTACAATCTGATTTGACAATGTCCGCGCGCGAATTCCGTTCTTAATCTCTTCGCATGACAAACACCCATCCTCAAGGTATTTATCCATTAATTCTTCATTTGCTTCCGCTGCAGCTTCAACCATATGCTCTCTCCATTCCTTGCAGAGCTCTAGCATATCAGCTGGAATTTCCTCTTCTTTAAAGGTCATACCCATATTGGTTTCATCCCAATATATGGCCTTCATTTTAATTAAATCTACAACGCCCTCAAAGCTATCTTCAGCGCCAATCGGCAATTGCATCGGAACCGCATTACCGCCTAGCCGTGTTTTTATTTGCTGAATTACACGCAAATAGTTAGCCCCTGAACGGTCCATTTTATTCACGAAAACCAGCCGAGGCACTTTATATTTATCAGCCTGTCGCCATACTGTTTCAGACTGCGGCTCAACACCACCAACAGCGCAGAACACCGCACAAGCCCCATCCAACACCCGCAATGATCGCTCGACTTCTATGGTAAAGTCAACGTGCCCCGGGGTATCTATTATGTTAATACGATGCAGCGGGTACTGCTTCTCCATTCCAGCCCAGAAGCAGGTGGTTGCGGCCGAGGTAATCGTAATCCCCCGCTCCTGTTCCTGCTCCATCCAGTCCATTGTTGCGGCGCCATCATGAACCTCACCTATTTTGTGAGACACACCTGTGTAATAGAGAATACGCTCTGTTGTCGTGGTCTTACCCGCGTCAATATGAGCCATAATACCGATATTTCGATAAAACTCTATTGGAGTTTTTCGCGCCACAACTATACTGTCTTCAATTTGATTTTCTAATTACCAACGATAATGAGAGAAGGCTTTGTTTGCCTCTGCCATTCTATGAGTATCTTCACGCTTCTTGGCAGCAGACCCTCTACTTTCAAATGCATCCAACAATTCACCAGCCAATTTCGCAGGCATATTCCTTTCGTTTCTTTTGCGCGAAGCATCAATCAACCAGCGCATTGCCAATGCCATACGCCTTGAAGGTCGCACCTCAACCGGCACCTGGTATGTTGCACCACCAACCCGACGAGATTTAACCTCAACCCGAGGCTGAACATTCTCCAAAGCCTTAGACAGCACCTCAAGAGGCTCACCATGCCCTTTGCTCTCGATCACATCCAAAGCACCGTAGACAATCCCTTCTGCAATAGATTTTTTGCCACTTTCCATAATCATATTCATGAACTTGGTCAACATTACGCTGCCAAATCTTGGATCTGGAATGATTTCTCTTTTTGTAGCGACTCTTCTTCTAGACATTTATCTCACCAACCAACGTTTAGCCTTTAGGCCGTTTTGTTCCATATTTAGAGCGACCACATTTCCTGTTGGTCACACCTGAAGCATCCAAACTACCACGAACAACGTGATATCTAACGCCAGGTAAATCCTTAACACGACCACCCCTAATCAGAACCACAGAGTGTTCCTGAAGGTTATGCCCCTCACCACCAATGTAGCTACTAACCTCAGATCCATTAGTCAACCTTACCCTTGCCACTTTACGAAGCGCAGAGTTTGGCTTTTTAGGTGTTGTCGTGTAAACGCGAGTACATACACCCCTACGTTGCGGACAAGCCTCTAATGCAGGAACATTGCTTTTTTCTATTTTTTTAGCACGAGGCTTACGAACCAATTGGTTGATCGTGGCCATAACTTTGTTTACTCCGATATACAATTAAATTGTCAGATAATAAATCAACCGCCGCACATATTAAACGTCGACGGTTAACCGAAACTCGACCCGACCCAAGCACGTTAGCTCATTTGAGCAGGGTATAATACTTGCTATTGCTCCTTAGGTCAAGCCCATATTTAGAAATGAACTATTATAATCCTCTAAATATTCAAAGCCTGTTTAAGGGCCTCTTCCACATCTCCTGCGTCTACAGCTAGTGGCGCTTCGCTCTCCACTATCTCTTGCTGAGCAAATCTATTCTTTCTGCCTTCATGATAAGCCAATCCCGTACCTGCCGGAATCAACCGTCCAACGATAACGTTCTCTTTTAATCCTTGCAAACTATCACTTAATCCGCGAACCGCTGCATCAGTTAATACTCGAGTTGTTTCTTGGAATGACGCTGCCGAAATAAATGACTCTGTTGCCAACGATGCCTTAGTAATACCGAGCAGCACAGAATTGTAGCTCGCAGGGATTTTACCTTCAGCCTCGACCTTGTCATTTTCTTCTCTCAACGCGGCACGTTCAACTTGATCTCCTTTCAAGAAGCTCGTATCACCTGATGCAGTAATCTCGACTTTTCTGAGCATTTGGCGAATGATTGCCTCAATGTGCTTATCATTAATTTTTACGCCTTGTAGACGATATACATCCTGAATTTCCTTAACCAGGTAGTTTGCTAACTCTTCTATACCTCGTAGCCTGAGAATATCGTGCGGAGTTAACTCGCCCTCTGCTATCGTCTCACCCTTCTCTACATACTCGCCTTCAAAAACAGTAATATGTCGCCATTTAGGTATCAGTGTTTCAACTTGCTCACCAGCAGCATCAGTAATTATGACTCGTTGCTTGCCTTTTGTTTCTTTACCAAACGAGACGGTACCACTGGTCTCCGCAAGAATTGCCGGATCCTTTGTTTTCCTCGCTTCAAACAAATCTGCAACTCGTGGCAAACCACCGGTAATATCTCTTGTTTTACTTGACTCCTGAGGAATCCTTGCTAGAACGTCGCCAACCTTAACTTCCTCACCATCCTTGATACCGGCAATCGCTCCCGCAGGCAAGAAATATTGAGCAGGTATTTCAGTTCCCGGCAAATAAATTGCATTTCCTTGACTATCAAAAAGTCTAACCATTGGGCGTAATTCTTTACCCGCACTGCCTCGCTGCTTGGGATCAGTGACAACCAGTGAACTCAAGCCAGTAACTTCATCAGATTGCTTTTGTACAGTCACGCCATCGACAAAATCAATTAACTCGACTACACCATCAACCTCAGTAATAACAGGATGCGTATGCGGATCCCAGTTTACAATTATGTCGCCAGCATTTATTCGCGAACCTTCCTGCACAGAAAGCACAGCTCCGTATGGGATTTTATAGCGCTCTTTTTCACGACCATAATCATCAACCACGCCAACTTCACCTGACCTTGAAACCGCAACCAGATTACCCTCACGGTTGACCACTGATTTCAAATTATTAAGACGTACAGTACCTGCAGATTTTACCTGAACATTACTGATAGCAGCAGACCTGGATGCCGCACCACCAATATGGAAGGTCCGCATAGTCAACTGCGTACCAGGCTCACCAATTGACTGCGCAGCAATAACCCCAACAGCCTCACCAATATTAACCAGATGTCCACGCCCCAAATCACGCCCATAACAAGCAGCACAGACACCATGTCTATTTTCACAAGTAATGATTGAACGAACCATAACTTGATCAATGCTATTCGCTTCAAGCACAGAAACCCAGTGCTCATCTAACAAAGTACCCTTGGGCGCTACAATGTTTTCGCCGGACGGATCCATAATGTCATTAACAGCAACACGCCCTAATACACGTTCTGATAGTGGCTCTACAACATCACCACCTTCAATAATTGGAGTCATGATCAGGCCATTGGCTGTACCGCAATCATCCCCATTAATTACTAAGTCCTGAGCAACATCGACCAGCCTACGCGTCAAATACCCAGAGTTCGCAGTTTTCAATGCTGTATCTGCAAGACCTTTACGAGCACCATGCGTAGAAATAAAATACTGTAATACGTCCAAACCTTCTCTAAAGTTAGCAGTAATAGGCGTTTCAATAATCGATCCATCAGGCTTAGCCATCAAACCGCGCATACCAGCCAACTGCCTAATCTGAGCAGCAGAACCCCGCGCGCCAGACTCAGCCATCATAAAAATAGAGTTGAACGATTTTTGTTTTACCGTCTGACCTTCTGCATTAACGACCGACTCTTCTCCAAGCCCATCCATCATTACTTTAGCTATTTGGTCATTGGCGTGCGACCAAATGTCTACAACTTTGTTATATCGTTCCCCATCAGTCACTAAACCTGAAGCATATTGACTTTGGATTTCGTTAACTTCAGCATCAGAAGCCTTGATAATATCGACTTTTTTAGCCGGAATTACCATATCTTCAATACCAAACGAAACACCTGAGATTGTCGCGTATCTAAAACCTAAATACATCAACTGATCGGCAAGTATTACAGTGTCTTTATTGCCCAAGTAGCGATAACTATAATTAATTAAACGCGATATGTTCTTTTTAGTCATATCGCAGTTAACTAGCTCGAACGGCATTCGGCTTGGAACCACTTCCCAAATTAGTGCACGGCCTACAGTAGTTTCCACACGATGAGTTTTGTCTTCAGTCTCGCCGTTTTCGTTTCTCACTTTTTCAGTGATACGTAATTGTATTTTGGCTTGCAGTTCGACAGATTTCTCTAACAGGGCTTTGTGGACTTCTCCGACACTGACAAAAATACTACCATCGCCTTTCGCATTAATTTTCTCGCGACTTATATAATAAAGCCCCAACACCACATCTTGTGATGGGTTGATAACAGGCTCGCCATTTGCAGGAGACAAGATGTTATTTGTCGCCATCATTAATGTTCTAGCCTCCAGCTGCGCTTCAATCGACAGCGGAATATGCACAGCCATCTGGTCGCCGTCAAAGTCGGCGTTGAACGCACTACATACGAGTGGATGCAACTGAATCGCTTTACCTTCAATCAAAGTAGGTTCAAATGCTTGAATACCAAGCCTATGCAATGTTGGCGCGCGGTTCAACAAGATCGGGTGTTCGCGGATAACTTCTTCGAGAATATCCCAAACTTCAGCCCCTTCCCTTTCAACCATTTTCTTCGCAGCTTTAATGGTTGTGGCAAGACCTCGAAATTGTAACTTGCTAAATATAAATGGTTTGAATAGCTCCAACGCCATTTTTTTTGGAAGTCCGCATTGATGCAATCTGAGCGTTGGACCAACCACGATCACAGAACGACCAGAATAGTCCACGCGCTTGCCCAAGAGGTTTTGTCTAAAGCGCCCTTGCTTGCCTTTGATCATATCGGCCAAGGATTTAAGCGGCCTTCTGTTTGTACCGGTAATTGCACGTCCGCGACGACCATTATCAAGCAACGCATCAACAGATTCCTGCAGCATGCGCTTTTCGTTACGAACAATGATGTCCGGCGCATTTAAGTCCAGCAACCGGTTTAGACGGTTGTTTCTGTTGATTACACGACGATAAAGGTCATTTAAATCAGAAGTCGCAAACCGCCCACCATCCAAAGGCACCAGTGGGCGCAACTCAGGCGGTAATACGGGCAGTACTTGCAAAATCATCCATTCCGGACGATTTTTTGAACTCAGCAAAGCATCCATTACTTTCAGGCGCTTTGAGTACTTTTTGATCTTGGTTTCTGAATTAGTCGAGTTTATTTCTTCGCGAAGAATTTCAACCTGCTCTTTTAAATCAATGGACTTAAGCAAATCATAAATCGCTTCTGCACCCATTTTGGCGACAAAATCATCCCCATGCAGTTCAACCGCATCCAGATAATCATCATCAGTAAGCAGTTGACCTTTTTCCAAAGGTGTCATGCCCGGATCTAAAACAACGAATGATTCAAAATACAATACGCGCTCAATTTCACGCAGCGTCATATCCAACAACAACGCAATTCGCGAAGGCAGCGACTTTAAAAACCAAATGTGTGCTACGGGGCTCGCTAAATCAATGTGGCCCATTCTTTCGCGACGAACCTTGGATAACGTCACTTCAACGCCACATTTTTCACATATGACACCGCGATGTTTCAGTCTTTTATATTTACCGCAAAGACATTCGTAATCACTAACCGGACCAAAAATCTTGGCACAAAATAAACCGTCGCGCTCTGGCTTAAAAGTTCGATAGTTAATCGTCTCCGGTTTTTTTACTTCGCCATATGACCAAGAGCGGATCATATCGGGCGATGCCAAACCAATGCTGATTCCGTCAAAATCATCGGCACGACCTTGACGCTTTAAGAAATTCATTAAATCTTTCAAGAGCTTATCCTCTTTAAAATGCTTTCTGGAGTTTACCAGAACAGGCTGTAGTTTGGGTTAGGCGCGTCTTTTGCTTCGTAACCCAACGGGTACGTCATTGGCTTGTCGGGCTAGGTTACGCTACCCTAGCCCGATCTACACACCTAATCCCGCTGCAATTCAATATTGACAGCCAGTGAGCGGATTTCTTTAATTAAAACATTAAATGATTCCGGCATACCGGCTTCCATTTTATGCTCACCATCGACAATGTTTTTATACATACGCGTTCTGCCATTCACGTCATCAGATTTAACTGTTAACATTTCCTGTAAGGTATAGGCAGCACCATAAGCTTCAAGCGCCCAGACCTCCATTTCCCCAAAACGCTGCCCACCGAATTGCGCTTTACCGCCTAATGGCTGCTGCGTAACAAGACTATATGGTCCTGTTGAACGTGCATGCATCTTGTCATCAACCAAATGGTTTAACTTCAGCATATACATATAGCCCACCGTAACTTCACGCTCAAACGGTTCGCCTGTCAAGCCATCATAAAGCGTTACTTGGCCGTGCTCGGGCAAATCAGCCAATTTCAACATTGTGCGAATATCTTCTTCGCTGGCACCATCAAATACTGGAGTCGCCATGGGTACGCCACTGACGAGATTTTCTGCCATTTCCAAGATTTCCTGATCGGAAAATGAAGATAAATCTTCTTTACGGCCGCTGCAATTGTATATTTTATCCAGGTATTCTCTGATAGCGGCTACTTTAGCTTTCTCAGCATCATATTTAGCTTCAAGCATTTGACCTATCTTGATACCTAAACCTTTTGCTGCCCAACCTAAGTGTGTCTCCAGCACCTGACCGACGTTCATCCGAGAAGGTACGCCCAACGGATTCAAGACAATATCAACCGGATTACCATCAGCGGTGTATGGCATATCCTCAATTGGTCTAATCATAGAAATAACCCCTTTATTTCCATGTCGACCGGCCATTTTATCACCAGGCTGAATACGTCGTTTAACTGCCAGGTAAACCTTAACCATTTTCAGAACACCCGGCGCCAAGTCATCACCCATAGTGATTTTTTTGCGCTTGACTTCAAATTTTTCGTCAAAGTCTTTTCTTTGCTGCTCAACTTGGGCGGATACAGTTTCCAGTTGAAGATTGATATCTTCATCTTTCATGCGGATTTTCAACCACTCTGAATGCTTTAATCCATCAAGGTAAGCTTGAGTTATTTCGGTTCCCGCTTTTAACTGACCGGGACCTGATTGAGCGACTTTGCCAACCAATAGCCTGCCGACACGAGCAAAAATATCTTCTTCAAGAATTTTTAGCTGATCGTCAAGATCTTTCCTGTAACGTTTAATTTCTTCCTGCTCTATGTCTAACGCCCGTTTGTCTTTCTTTACGCCGTCGCGGGTAAATACTTGGACATCAATAACCGTACCTTCAATGCTTCCAGGCACACGTAATGACGTATCTTTAACATCGGCCGCTTTCTCACCGAAAATCGCTCGCAGCAACTTTTCTTCTGGAGTTAACTGGGTCTCGCCTTTTGGTGTTACTTTACCTACCAAAATGTCACCGCCTTTAACTTCAGCGCCAACATAAACAATTCCAGACTCATCAAGTTTGGACAATGCTTCTTCGCTGACGTTAGGAATATCAGCGGTAATCTCTTCCGGGCTGTGCTTGGTGTCACGCGCTACGCAAGTTTTCTCTTCGATATGGATCGTAGTGAAGCGGTCTTCTTTAACAACACGCTCTGAAACTAGAATTGAGTCCTCAAAGTTGTATCCGTTCCATGGCATAAACGCGACCAGCATGTTTTGCCCCAAAGCTAACTCGCCCATATCCGTAGAAGGGCCGTCTGCCATAATGTCACCGGCCTTAACAATGTCGCCCGGTTTGACTAATGGCTTTTGGTTGATACAAGTATTTTGGTTCGACCGGGTATATTTAATCAAGTTGTAAATATCAACACCTGGTGTACCTGTTTCAGTTTCCGTGTCATTTACACGTACCACAATTCTGGCCGCATCAACAGCTTCAATCTTACCGCCCCGGGCAGCAACTACGGTTACACCCGAGTCCTTTGCAACCGTTCTTTCCATACCGGTGCCCACTAATGGCTTTTCAGCTCTTAGCGTAGGAACAGCTTGGCGTTGCATGTTTGAACCCATCAATGCGCGGTTAGCGTCATCATGCTCAAGGAACGGAATAATGGAAGCCGCTACCGATACAATCTGTTTTGACGAAACGTCCATATATTGCACAGTGTCAGACATAGCCAATGTAAACTCATCTTTATGCCGGCATGAAACCAAGCCTTCAACTAGTTTACCGCTTTCATCCACGGCAACACTGGCCTGCGCAATGACAAACTCACCTTCTTCGATAGCTGATAAATAATCGACATGGTCGGTTACTTTGCCATCAACTACTTTTCTATAAGGTGTTTCAAGGAAGCCATAATTGTTGGTGCGTGCATACACTGATAATGAGTTTATCAGACCGATGTTTGGTCCTTCAGGCGTCTCAATTGGACATACGCGTCCATAATGGGTTGCGTGTACGTCACGAACTTCGAACCCTGCGCGTTCTCTTGCTAAACCACCGGGGCCTAATGCAGAAACCCGACGCTTGTGAGTCACCTGAGATAATGGATTATTTTGATCCATAAACTGTGACAACTGACTGGAGCCGAAAAACTCTTTAACAGCAGCGGAAACAGGTTTCGCATTTATAATTTCCTGTGGCATCAATCCCTCAGAATCCGCCAATGTCAAGCGCTCTTTAACTGCCCTTTCAACACGAACCAGCCCAACACGAAATTGATTCTCGATCATCTCTCCAACAGAGCGAACCCGTCTGTTGCCTAAATGGTCAATATCATCAACATTACCGTTGCCATTACGAATATCTATTAATTCTTTAAGTACATCAATGATGTCATCATTTGTTAACGTTCCCGGACCGGTTATTTCTTGACGCCCTAAACGACGGTTAAACTTCATCCGACCGACTGTAGACAAATCATAGCGTTCATCGGTAAAAAATAGGTTTTGAAACAAATTTTCTGCCGATTCTTTAGTTGGTGGCTCACCTGGACGCATCATGCGATATATTTCAACTAATGCTTCAAGACTATTAGTTGTGGTGTCTAAGCGCATTGCATTGGATATATATGGTCCTTTATCCAAGTCATTGACGAACAGAGTATTCAGTTCCGTGATTCCGCTTTCTATACACCGATCTATCATTGCCACAGTTAGCTCGTCATTTACACTTGCAACCAACTCGCCTGTAGATTGATCAATTAGGTTATGCCCTAATATTTTACCGACCAGATAATCCTTGGGAACCTCTACTTCGGTTAACCCGGATTTGATCATTTCACGGATGTGTTTAGCTGTAATCCGACGTCCTTCTTCAACTAAAACCTCGCCATTTTTGCCTTTAATATCAAAAGATGCAATTTCTCCGCGCATACGCTCCGGAATGATATGAAAAATACATTTATGAGCATCAATGGTAAATTTATTCATCTCGAAGAAAATCTTGATCATTTCTTCGTTATCGTATCCCAATCCCCTAAGCAAAATAGTTGCAGGAATTTTTCTACGTCTATCAATTCGAACAAAAACACAGTCTTTATGGTCAAATTCAAAATCTAACCATGATCCACGATAAGGGATGACTCGCGCATTAAATAATAGCTTTCCTGACGAATGCGTTTTGCCTTTATCATGATCAAAGAAAACGCCAGGCGAACGATGTAACTGAGAGACAATTACACGCTCTGTTCCATTAATAACAAATGTTCCATTATCAGTCATCAAAGGTAATTCACCCATGTAGACTTCCTGCTCACGGATATCTTTGACTACTTTTGCAGTTGCAGAAGCTTCTTTGTCGTAGATAACCAACCGAACCAGTACTCTCAAGGGTGCCGCATAAGTAGCACCTCTTTGCTGACACTCTCTTACATCAAAAACAGGCTCGCCCAATCTATATTTCACATACTCCAACACGGCATACCCAGAGTGGCTTTCAATTGGAAAAACACTGGAGAATGCAGCATGCAATCCTGTGTCTTCACGCTTTTCAGCCGTAACACCTGATTGTAAAAAGCCCGCATATGAATTTATTTGCGTTGCCAGAAGATAGGGAACATCAAGTACCTCAGTACCTTTCCCAAAGTTATTTCGTATACGCTTTTTTTCTGTAAAAGAGTAGGACATATCGCTTCCAAACCTTTTCGTCATAGATAATTTTCTACCGTGCGATTATTGCAAACAGTAAAAGGCCGGTGACAAGATTGTCACCAGCCATACTTGGCAGAGGCGTTTATTTCAACGCCTCTGCAATTGAGTCAAAATTTATTTTATTTCGACAGTAGCGCCTGCTTCAACAAGCTGCTTTTGTGCTTCTTCTGCTTCGGCTTTGGAAGCACCTTCTTTTAATACTGTTGGAACACCTTCAACAGCATCTTTTGCTTCTTTCAAACCTAAACCGGTAATACCACGTACAGCTTTAATAACTGCAACTTTGTTTTCACCAAAACCTGTCAGAACAACGTCAAATTCAGTTTGTTCTTCTGCTGCAGCAGCTGCTGCAGCCACTGGTGCCGCCGCTACAGCAACAGCTGCTGATACGCCGAATTTTTCTTCCATCGCTGAGATCAAGTCAACGATCTCCATAACGCTCATGTTTGAGACCGCTTCCAAGATATCTTCTTGCGAAATTGCCATTGTATGTTCCTCTAAAATATTAAGTTTTAAACTGGTTGGGTTATATAAATGTTGCTTTGCAACGCCCGCTAACTATGCTGCTTGTTACTATGCCGCTTCTTTTTGCTCTTTGAGAGCAGCCAAAGTACGTACCAATTTCGCTGTCGGCGCTTTCATTACAGACATCAACATAGCAATACCTTGATCGCGAGTTGGCAAGCTGGCCAATCGAGCAAGCTCGGAGGCGCCAAAAGCCTGTCCGCCAATAGCAACTATTTTGGCAATTAATTTATCATTAGTTCTGGCAAAATTACTGATTAAACGCGCTGCAGAGCCTGGATCTTCCATTGAAAATGCAATTAATAATGGGCCAACCAACCCGCTTTGCATACATTCAAATTCAGTTCCTGCTATCGCACGTTTTGCCAATGTGTTTTTTACTACTCGCAGATACACACCTGTTTCTCTTGCCGTTTTACGCAGTTCGGTCAGTTCCGTAACTGTTAATCCACGATATTCTGCTGCAATTGCAGAATGAGCTTTAGCGGCATATACAGCGACTTCTTCTACGACAGCTTTTTTGCCGTCTAAATTTAGTGCCACAGCTTACCTCCGGATTTTATCCCCAGAATTAATAAAAAGTATTCATTTTGAATACCCCTTACGGTCCCTTTCCCCAGCTTTATTTAGGTTCCAGCTTCCGTCTACGCAGGAAGATTAAGTTTTTGCAACACCTGCGGTCTTTGACGGTTACCGAACATGTCGGCAACCCAAAGTCTTTTACAACGTTAAACCGAAATGCTGCTTTGATCCAGCCATAAACCAGGCCCCATAGTTGAAGATAAGGTTATCTTCTTTATGTAAATGCCTTTAGCTGCTGTCGGCTTTAACTTTCTTAAATCCGCAAGTAATGCCTCCAAGTTTCCTTGAATAGCTGCCTCATCAAATGTCACTTTACCAAGTGTACAGTGAATAATTCCAGACTTGTCAGTTCTATATCGCACTTGCCCTGACTTAGCATTTTTTACTGCCGTGGCGACATCAGCCGTCACAGTTCCTACCTTAGGGTTAGGCATTAAACCTCTAGGCCCCAAGATTTGACCCAATTGACCAACTACTCTCATGGCATCCGGAGAAGCGATAACTACGTCAAAGTCCATTTCACCTTTTTTTACCAACTCACCTAAGTCATCCATTCCGACTATATCGGCTCCGGCTTCTCTCGCCGCATCTGCGTTAGGACCCTGCGTGAAAACTGCCACCCTTACTGTTTTGCCCGTACCATTTGGTAAAACTGTTGCGCCACGTACATTTTGATCTGACTTGCGCGGATCCACACCCAAATTAACACTTACATCTATGGCTTCACTAAATTTAGCTGTCCCCAGTTCCTTTAATAACTGAACCGCCTCAGCAATTGAATATTGCTTAGTTTTATCAACTTTCCCTTTGATAATCTTCGCTTTTTTTGACAATTTAGCCATTATAATCCCTCCACATTCAAGCCCATGCTATACGCACTGCCCGCGATTGTTTTTACTGCAGCTTCCAGATCTGCCGCATTCAAATCTTCCATTTTAGTTTTCGCAATCTCTTCCAATTGTGCACGAGTTACCGTACCAATTTTCTTTGTATTAGGATTACTGCTTCCGCTTTTGATGCCTGTTGCTTTTTTCAGAAGAATTGAAGCTGGCGGGGTTTTTGTAATAAAGGTAAAACTACGATCACTGTAAACAGTGATTACCACGGGCAGAGGCAATCCTTTTTCTGTGTCTTGTGTTTTTGCGTTAAATGCCTTGCAAAACTCCATGATATTAACACCTCGTTGACCCAATGCTGGACCTACAGGTGGACTTGGATTTGCTTCGCCTGCTTTAACCTGCAGCTTGATATATGCGGTTATTTTTTTTGCCATTTTTTACTCCAAAATATGGGTACAAACGCTTTTCAGCTCCCCTAGACACAAAAAATCACTGCCTTATTCAGACAGTGATTTCGAAAATACTATAAATATAAATTTTTTTAACTTTTTTCTACTTGACCAAAACCAAGCTCGACAGATGTTGAACGACCAAAGATAAGTACTGATATTTTTATTTTACTTTTTTCGTAATTAACTTCCTCAACAACGCCATTAAAATCTTTGAATGGCCCATCAATAACTCTAATTACTTCTCCAGCCTCAAACATCGTTTTAGGCCGTGGCTTGTTAACCCCATCTTCAACCCTATTGAGAATAGCCATTGCTTCTTTTTCAGATATTGGCGCCGGACGATCCGATGTTCCACCTATAAAACCTAGCACCCTTGGCACATCCTTTACCAAATGCCATGTCTCATCAGTTAAATCCATTTGCACAAGAACATATCCTGGAAAAAACTTCCTTTCGCTTTTCCTTTGTTGCCCCATGCGCATTTCCACAACTTCTTCAGTAGGAACTAGAATCTTGCCGAAATATTGTTCTAAACCTTCTCTTTTTATTCTTTCTTCTAGAGCCTGCTTAACTTTATTTTCAAAATTTGAATAGGCGTGCACAACATACCAACGCAGTGCCATGAGCTTACCCTCCTTGACCAGTCAAAAGACGCACACCCCAAAATAAAAACATATCCAGCAACCACAAAATCAAACCAACAAGAAAGACCATCCCAAATACCAACAATGTGGTTCGAAACGTTTCTTCCCGCGTAGGCCAAACTACCTTTCTAACTTCCTGCTTGGACTCTAAAACAAACCCCCAAACACTTCGCCCTACTCCAGTAGTAAGCATTGTACCCGCGACAATCAGAGCCACAACAACCAGACCAATAACTCGATATAAAAGTGGAACTTCTGAAAAGTAATAGAATGCAGCCACACCAGCAACCACAATGACAACGGAAATTACTTGCTTAACAACATCAAAAACCGATGCCGATGCTTCTACCTGAGTATTCATATGTTATTTACTATGAAAATAAATTTGATATGGTTAATCTGAATGGCAGGCCAGGAGGGTCTCGAACCCCCAACCCGCGGTTTTGGAGACCGCTATTCTACCAATTGAACTACTGACCTATTCAGACAAGCCTTACAGAAACTGTAATATTATACTAAATCATATTACAGTTCAAGTATTGATAATATTATTACTCGATTATTGATGCAACAACGCCCGCACCTACTGTACGACCACCCTCACGGATTGCAAAACGCAACCCTTCATCCATGGCGATCGGTGAAATCAGCTTTACTTTGACCGAAATGTTATCGCCAGGCATTACCATTTCAACGCCTTCCGGCAATTCAACCGCTCCTGTCACGTCAGTGGTTCTGAAATAGAACTGCGGACGGTAGCCGTTGAAGAAAGGCGTATGACGACCGCCTTCATCTTTTGACAAGATATAAATTTCTGAATTGAAGTAAGAGTGCGGCTTAATGGTGCCTTTGTGCGCCAATACCTGCCCACGCTCAACATCATCTCTTTTTGTGCCTCTCAGCAGAATACCGACGTTGTCGCCTGCTTGACCTTGATCCAGTAATTTACGGAACATTTCCACACCGGTACAAGTGGTGGTCACGGTCGGACGGATACCGACAATTTCAATTTCCTGGCCGACTTTAATAATGCCGCGCTCTATACGACCTGTTACTACAGTTCCCCGACCTGAAATCGAGAAGACATCTTCGATCGGCATCAGGAACGCGCCGTCTACGGCTCTTTCTGGTAAGGGAATATAGCTGTCCAGCGCATCGACCAACTTGACCACAGCAGGCACACCGATGTCGCTGGTATCACCTTCCAGCGCTTTCAATGCGGAACCGATAATGATCGGCGTGTCGTCGCCGGGAAAATCATAAGTATCCAACAGTTCGCGAATTTCCATTTCAACCAATTCGATCAACTCTGGATCATCAACCATATCCGCTTTATTCAAGAACACCACAATGTAAGGCACGCCGACCTGTCTTGACAGCAGGATATGCTCGCGCGTTTGCGGCATTGGGCCATCAGCCGCCGAACAGACCAAAATAGCGCCGTCCATTTGCGCCGCACCGGTAATCATGTTCTTTACATAGTCGGCATGGCCTGGGCAGTCTACGTGCGCATAATGACGTGTCGCTGACTCATATTCGACGTGCGAGGTTGAAATGGTGATACCACGTGCACGCTCTTCAGGCGCATTATCAATTTGATCAAAGGCCTTAACTTCTCCACCTTGGAGCTCAGCCATTACTTTGGTTAATGCAGCTGTTAAAGTAGTTTTACCATGATCGACGTGACCGATTGTGCCGACGTTTACGTGGGGCTTGCTACGTGAAAATTTTTCTTTGGCCATTGAAATACACCTCTAATAATCAACACAACACATGGAGCTCATAACCGGATTTGAACCGGTGACCTCTTCCTTACCAAGGAAGTGCTCTACCTACTGAGCTATATGAGCTTAATATTTTTTTGAATTTGGAGCGGGTGATGGGAATCGAACCCACGTGATCAGCTTGGAAGGCTGGAGTTCTACCATTGAACTACACCCGCGGATATTTTTATTTGATGGTGGAGGGGGGAGGATTCGAACCTCCGAAGGCAGAGCCGGCAGATTTACAGTCTGATCCCTTTGGCCGCTCGGGAACCCCTCCGTTATCGGAAAACCCAGTTATTATCTATTATAAAACTCAGGCTGTCAATGAATCATTTATTTTGAATTCAATTTATTCATCACTACCGCCATATCACCCGTGACTATTTGTTCAATATAACTTGCAGCAAAATCAAAAGCTGACAAAATCAGCTTCCAATCATTCTTGGAAGGAGTGGACAGCACATAATCTGCAACTGCCTTTCCGGGCAAAGGCCGACCAATTCCTATCCTTAAACGATAAAACTCTTTTACTCCCAGATGAGCAATAATATCTCTCAAACCATTATGCCCAGCATGACCACCGTCTTTTTTTAGCTTTACTATACCAGGCTCAAAATCAAGTTCATCATGTACAACAAGAACCTCATTCGGCGCTAATTTGTAATACCTGACAACCTTACCTACAGACTGACCACTTCGATTCATGAACGTGCATGGCTTCAACAACAAAACCTTATTGCCTGCAACCCCAATCTCCGCCAACTGCCCATCAAATCCAGATTCACTAACCCAAGAACTATTCGAATCTGATGCTAAACTATCTAAAAACAAAAACCCGGCATTGTGCCGGGTTTTTTCATACTGCCGACCCGGATTACCCAAGCCAACTATCAGTTTAATCATATGCTTTATTTATAAAGCATTAAGCGACTTCGTCTTTACTTGCCTTTGATGCCATCATCGATGCAACAGGATGATCATGCTCAGGACCTTGAGCCAAAGCTACAATTTCAATCCCCGCCGGCAAAACAATATCAGAAAGATGAATTGACTCACCAATATCCAAACCAGCAAGATCTACTTCAATATAATCGGGCAAAGCAGCCGGCAAACAAGAAACCTCAACATCAATCATTGCATGAGCAACAATACCGCCCTTCTTTCCACCAATAGACGCTTGCTCATTAATAAAATGCAATGGCACATGCACTTTCAATGCTTCCGACATAGTTACTCGAAGGAAATCCATGTGCAAAACTTGAAATTTTGCAGGATGACGCTGAACGCCTTTTAGAACAGCTTTTTCTGCCTTACCATCAACACTAATATCTAATACATGCGAATAAACCGCTTCATGCGCAAGATGCTTAATTACTTCATTGTGATTCAGAAAAAGCATTTGAGGCTCACCATGGCCGCCATATATTACCGCAGGCACATTACCTTTTCGACGCGCTCTTTTGGCTGCGCTTTTACCTGATTGCCCACGACTTTCGGCAACAAACTCAAATACGTTAGACATTTTCCTCTCAACCCCGTGCTATCAAGCACAAAAAATTAAATTTTATAATCTTCGATCGCTAATCCACATAGAGCGAACTTACCGACTCACCGGCAGATATACGCCTTATGGTTTCAGCCAGCATTTCTGCGACACTTAACTGTCTTATTTTAGCTGATTCAGCGCCCTCGCGACTTAATGGAATGGTATCAGTCACAACCAATTCATCTAGCTCCGAGTTATTTATATTTTTTAAAGCAGAACCCGATAGCACCGCATGAGTACAGTAGGCGACCACTTTGATCGCCCCATGCTTCTTCAATGCCTCGGCAGCATGACACAAGGTTCCTGCCGTATCAACCAAGTCATCAATCAATACACAACTGCGCCCATTAACATCCCCAATAATATGCATGATTTCTGCAACATTAGCCTTGGGTCTGCGCTTATCTATAATCGCAAGATCAGCATCATCTAAACGCTTTGCAAGCGCCCTAGCCCTAACGACACCACCAACATCAGGCGAAACAACAATCAAATCTTTATATTTTTGTCGCCACACATCCCCAAGAAGGATTGGTGACGAGTAAACGTTATCCACAGGTATATCAAAAAAACCCTGAATCTGATCTGCATGCAAATCAACCGTCAATACTCGATGAGCACCCGCCTGCTCAATCATTTTTGCAACTAATTTTGCAGAAATCGGCACCCGAGCCGACCGAGACCTTCTATCCTGCCGGGCATATCCATAATATGGCATAACCGCTGTTATTCGCGATGCCGAAGCTCGATGAAGAGCATCTATCATCACCAATAACTCCATTAAATTTTCATTAGTTGGCGAGCAAGTAGGCTGAATAACGAAAACATCCTTACCACGAACATTTTCCTCAATCTCTACTGCGATCTCCCCATCACTGAATCTACCGACAGTCGCCATCCCTAGGCGCATATTGAGTTTCTTTACTATACCCTCTGACAAAGCCAAGTTAGCATTTCCAGAAAACACCATCACAGAGGTGTCACTCATCAAGCACTCCCAATAGAATTTAACTTAGCGGAGGTAAATGGCTGGGCCGCAAGGATTCGAACCTTGGTATGCGGAGATCAAAACCCCGTGCCTTACCGCTTGGCGACGGCCCAATAATCAAGATATATAGTTACCTTTTTTCAGCTTTGAAAACAAAGGCGATTCATTAACACCCCTTACCAAATACGCTTGCCATTTCTTTTGAAGTGACTGAAACGCACTCGCAGCGGTTTTTTCTGAATCAAACTGCGCAAAAACACAAGCCCCTGTTCCGGTTAACCTTGCCTCGGAATATTCAGACAAGTCAACCAATGCCTCTTTTACAGACTGATAACTTTCACGAACCACTCCAAGACAATCATTTTGGTGCTGGCCCGCTATAAAGTCAGATATTCTGATCGACTTACTATCACGTGTCAAGTTTTTAGATAAAAATATTTCTTTTGTATCTATATGACAATTTGGCTTTATCACCACAAACCACTGCTCAGGGAGATTTATTCTTTCAAGCTTTTCTCCAACGCCCTCTGCCCATGCCGCGTATCCATATACGAATACAGGCACATCTGCGCCCAAGGCCAAACCCAACTCCATCAACTTTTCAATCGATAAATGCAGTCCCCATAACGCATTCAGCACAACCAGCGTCGTTGCAGCATCAGAACTGCCACCGCCCAATCCCCCGCCCATAGGCAGATTTTTTTTGACCTCGATGCATACTCCTTGCCCGCAGCCCGTTTCTGCTTTTAACAGTCTTGCAGCCCTAACCGTCAAATCATCTGCTTCAGCAACACCAGGAATGGGTTTTAACAAACTCACCCGCCCGTCATCTACAGGATGAAATGTTATCCAATCGCATAACTCTATAAATTGAAATACTGTCTGTAATAAATGATAACCATCGTTTCTTTGGCCGGTTATCCTTAGCATTAAATTCAGCTTTGCCGGTGCTGGCCATTCTTCCGCCCATGCGGACCGATTAATTTGATTTTGCATTATTTATAACCCAGTGATCGATGATTAATTTTAATTTGACCTGCTTATTCATAACCATCATTTTAAGCGGCATAGTGCCATTATCAACGGGTTGCATTTGCTTGTATTCATTTAACCATCCAGATTGATTAAATCCGCTATCAGTATCTTTATATGAAGCCGACGGCTCCGGCAGACCCACTACCCAATATCGCAATGACCGTACAGGAACCAATATCCCTAATTGTTGATTAATAAACTCCTCAGGCTGTGCCGATGACTGCACGTCATCACCGCCCCGATCAATGGTAACGATATTCCCTTTTAATGAAATAATAACCGTCCCTTGCCCCAGGGGCCCGGATAATTTTATTTTCTCTGCTTCAGGACTATGCTCCCAACTTATGTTAGCGGACCAGGAATCGTTTTGCCCAGTTAATGCCAATCGACCGTCAAACGACCAACGCTCCAGATCATAAAGATGTAGCCTTGCAGCCCTTGAATATTGAGCACTAGGAACACTAGGCTCAACAGGTATAACTGAACAAGCCGGCAACAGAAGAATCAAACACAATCCGGCCCACAACCCTAATTTAAAATGCAACACTTTATTCTTCGCCGCTCAACAATCTCTTTTGGAAATCCAATAAATATTCGTCATCTGGAGCTTTTTTAATTGCCTTATTAAATATTCTTTTAGCCTCATCTTTTCTGCCCAAAGTCCACAGCACCTCAGCAAGATGCGCCGCTATTTCACTTTCCTGCTGCTTTGCATAGGCTCGCTCAAGGTAATCCAAGGCTTGTTCACGCTTTCCCAGCTTAAACTGCAACCATCCAAAACTATCCATAATCACAGCCTCATTCGGCTGTAATTTGAGTGCCTGTTGCAGATATTTTTCTGCCTCGACGTATCGGCTAGCATTACCCAGCAAACTATAACCCAATGCATTTAACGCCTCAGCGTCATCAGGGTTTCTCGCTAATATTTTTTTCAGATCAGCTTCCAGCACATCCCCCTTGTTAAGACGTTCTGCCATTAACGCACGCGTATATAACAAATCTCTCTCATTCGGATTAGCCATCAGCGTATCAGTCAATAACTTAAAAGCTTTTTCATACTGCCCTTGCTGACCATACAACCCGGCCTGCATCAGAATAATACGCAGCTTTTGTTTTGGAAACTGAGCTGACAATAAGCCCAACCGTGCATCAGCCTCATCAAATTCCCCGTCTTTTACCAGCAACGAAATTGCCGACAGCCTTGATTCAAAAACCAACTGCCCATCTGTCACTTTATCAAAAAATGCCAACGCTTTTTCAGTATGCTCCCGTTTTTCTTCTATTTTCCCTAGATAAAAATTGGCTTGGTTTTGCCATTCAGGCTGATCAAGCAACTGCTTAAAAATGTCTTCAGCTTTCTCATCATTATTCAATTGCAAATACACTAAAGCCAACGCAATCCGGCTCTCAATATCCTTTGGATTGGCCAAAACAATGCTTTGGTACACATCAGCCGCAGACTCATATTCCGCTGCCTTTATCAATATCTGCGCCAGTAGTTTCTTAAACTTGTCATTTTCGGGATATTTAAGGGATGCGTTTCTCAACAAGGTTTTTGCCTTATTCAAATCGCCCGAAAATACTGCTATCTGGGCTTGAAATATTAAGGCTTTATCCCAGTCGGGCTGGATATTTAAAGCCTGCTGCACTTTCTTTTCGGCCAGTGCACTATTCTTTATTTCCATAGCCAATAACGACTGCACAAAATACACCACAGCCTGATTAGGGTTCTTCTCTCCTACAGCCTCCAGCACTTCATAAAAAAAGCCGGACTTGTCATCTCTTTGCAGCACGCTTGCCAACTCAAGCGCAGTCTTTTCAAATCCAGCAGGATCAGCTTTCAACAATATATTTAAGTGATCAACAGACGCCTGCTTATTGCCGGCTCTCAATGCTGATAATGCAGCGACTTTTCTTGCCGTAGAATTTTTAGGATCTTGCTTCAACCATAAAGAGACAGCCTCCTCTGTTTTATTGCTATCTCTCATATACATAGCAATTTTAGCGGCCCTTTCTGCAAATCTTGGGTCATCGACACGCTTGGCAGCTTCCATGTATCCCTCCAGCGCAACGGCATATTGCCCTCTTTGCCCCGCAAGCTCTGCCGCCATCAACATATACATCACATCCGGATCCATTGCTGTTTTTGCTTCGCTTTGTAGCGTTTCTTTCTTGGGCTCAACTATCTTGACAGGCTCAAGCACCTCTTCTTGCGCGTCCGATTTTTCAGGCGAACTGACGCAACCATTAAGAAAAACAAAGATTATCACTGGAAACAATCTAAAAATTAACACACAATCGTCCTATTCATTGCCTACAAGTATTTTCGTTATAGATTATCAGAAAAACCAGCTGTGTCGGATAGCTGATTTATTCCATTTGGATAAAGCCATTATATTTCTTAGAATAAACTGACATAATACAGACCTTAAGGCTCAAGGTAAAAGTTTCGTATTTTAAAAAAACCGACCTATGCGTTGAACCTTGAACCCTTTACCATGAACCTAAGCACATGACACTTCTTGCAGTTGGGATTAATTACAACACCGCGCCAGTTTCGATACGCGAGCGCCTGTCATTCCCTGCCGAAATTCTGGAATCCTCCTTAAAGGAACTGTGGCGCATCAAAGAAATCAATGAAGCCGCCATACTGTCAACCTGTAACCGCACCGAGTTTTACTGCACATCAACCACAGCGAATAAACAAATCCTGATCGACTGGGTTGCTCAAAGCAAACAAATCAGTGCTGCTGATTTTACACCTTATCTATATTGCCATACCGATAGCGACCTTATTCGCCATATGTTCCGGGTAGCTTGCGGCTTAGACTCCATGATTCTGGGTGAGCCGCAAATCCTGGGCCAAATGAAAACGGCTTATCAGGCCGCCTACGAAGCAGGAACGCTTGGCAAACGCTTGGGCAAACTGTTTCAACATACTTTTACAGCCGCAAAAAAAGTGCGCACCGATACAGCCATCGGTTCCAGTCCGGTTTCGGTTGCTTTTGCTGCCGTTCAGCTGGCGCAGCAAATTTTTGATAAACTCAGCGAGCAGACCGCCCTATTAATAGGGGCGGGCGAAACCATAGAACTGGCCGCTCGACACTTATCGCAACAAGGTATTGGTCGTATTATTATCGCCAACCGTACTTATGATAAAGCCCATGCTTTGGCCGCACAATTTAACGGCTACGCAATCGCTTTATCCGAATTACCCGCACATCTAGCCGAAGCCGATATCGTCATCTCGTCAACCGCCAGCCAATTGCCAATACTAGGCAAAGGTCGCGTTGAGAGCGCCTTAAAAAAGCGCAAGCATAAACCAATGTTCATGGTGGACCTTGCCGTACCCCGAGACATTGAGGCGGAAGTTGAGCAGCTTAGAGACGTCTATCTTTATACCATCGACGACCTGCAAAACACTATAGATCAAAACATGAATTCCCGCCGTCTTGCGGCAGAACAGGCCGAAGAAATAATCGATACTCAAGTTGATCATTTCCTAGCTTGGCTGCGCGCTCAAGGTGCCCAATCTACTATTCAGGATTATCGTCAGCAAGCCGAGCAGTCTCGCGACGAAGCTTTGCAAAAAGCGTTAAGTTTGCTAAAAAGTGGCGTTCCTGCCGAACAAGCCCTAAACCGGTTGGCCCACAGTCTAACCAACAAACTCATCCATACACCGAGCACTCAAATTAGAGCGGCCGCGGAAAACGAGCGGCACGATTTAATTGCTGCCGCCCGCGAAATTTTTAAATTATCCAAATCTCAATGAAACCATCCATACAACATAAACTTGAAAGTCTATGCGAACGCTATGACGAAATTGCTGCCTTACTTTCGGAACCGGAAGTACAAGGCAACCAGAACAAATTCCGCTCTCTGAGTCAGGAATACGCCCAAATCAATCCACTGGTTGAATGCTACAAACGCTATCAGCAAACTTTGGAAAGCCTGGCATCGGCCAAAGAAATGACCAATGACAGCGACCCCGAGTTAAGGGAATTGGCCAAGGAGGAAGTCAGCGATGCGCAAGACCAGTTGGACGCGATCGAGCATGAACTACAAGTATTGTTACTGCCCAAAGATCCCAACGATAACCGCAATATCTTTATAGAGATACGCGCCGGAACAGGCGGCGATGAAGCAGCAATTTTTTCCGGCGACCTGGCCCGCATGTATCAACGGTATGCGGAGCGCAAAGGCTGGCAAACAGAGCTTATCAGCGAAAGCCATGGCGATCACGGCGGTTATAAGGAAGTCATACTGCGGGTTGCCGGTAAGGATGTTTATTCGCAGTTAAAATTCGAATCCGGTGCACACCGGGTGCAACGAGTTCCTGAAACCGAATCACAGGGCCGCATCCACACCTCGGCCTGCACCGTCGCGATCATGCCGGAAGTCGAAGAGGTCGACGCCATCGACATCAATCCCGCCGACCTTAAAGTCGACACCTTCCGCTCATCAGGAGCGGGCGGCCAGCACATCAACAAAACGGAATCCGCGATACGCATTACCCACATTCCAACTGGCGTTGTCGTCGAATGCCAGGACGAGCGCTCGCAGCACAAAAACCGCGCCAGAGCCATGTCTTTACTGGCATCGCGCCTGTTATCCGCCGAACAGGAAAAACATCAAGCGGAACAATCGGCCACCCGAAAACTGCAAGTCGGCAGCGGCGACCGCTCCGAGCGCATCCGAACCTATAATTATCCGCAAGGACGCTTAACCGACCACCGCATCAACCTGACCTTGTATAAACTGGATGACATCATGCAGGGCGGACTGGAGCAAGTCGTTCAGCCGCTGATCAGCGAACATCAGGCCGAACTACTCACTCAGCTGGGTGAAGACTAAGTTAAAATGTGCAGTATAAAATCCATGTTGGCAGAGGCCGCAGCCGCACTGGCAGCAGTCTCCGATTCAGCTTTGCTGGATGCAGAAGTTTTACTGTGCCTGGCGCTTAACAAACAACGCTCATATCTTCGCGCATGGCCGGACCAGCAACTACAGCCTGAGCATCTGGCCGCTTTTAAGGCGTTGCTTGAACAACGACAAAAAGGCATACCTATCGCCTATATCACCGGCAACCGGGAATTCTGGTCGAGGGATTTTCAGGTCACACCTGACGTATTGATTCCAAGACCCGACACCGAACTGCTGATTGAACTCAGTTTAAATCTGATACCGGCCAATGCACCTGCCAAGATCATTGATCTAGGTACAGGCTCAGGCATTATTGCCATCACGCTGGCCGCCGAATGTTCGCATGCTCAGGTCAGCGCCACCGATTTCAGCTTGGCTGCGTTACAAGTCGCCCGGCTCAATGCCGACAAACACAACATTAACAACATTCAGTTTTATCAAAGCGACTGGTTCACCGATATTCCTCATATGAAATTCAACCTAATTATTAGTAACCCGCCTTATATTGCAGAAGATGACAAACATCTTCTGCACGGCGATGTCCGGTTTGAACCGCAGACAGCCTTACGCTCCGAAGAGCAAGGGCTTCGGGACATTAAAATTATCGCCAACATGGCACGCTATTACCTGGAACCCTGCGGACATTTGCTGATTGAACATGGCTACGACCAGCAGCACCAAGTCCAAGCCCTGTTTAAAGATTTGCATTATGATAAGGTACAAACCTATACAGACTTATCGGGACAGCCCCGGGTCACTTATGGGCAATGGAATTAATGCCAGCCCACTTTGTCTGATACCCTTCATCCGTCCCAGCCAAATCCACTAATCCTGAGGCCTAATATCATGACTCAAGAACACATCCAAATTCCTCGCAAAATAACCAATCAATTGCTCCATCTTGCGCAAATCTCGCCAGACTTGGAAGTATGCGGACTCATCGGCAGTAAGAACGGCCTACCATGCAGTTGCTATCCCATTAAAAACACTTCCGAACAACCTCAGCAGCGATTCCAGCTTGATCCCAGCCAGCAAATTTCAGCGATGACAAAAATGCGCACTCAGGGAGAAGAACTATTTGCGATTTATCATTCTCACCCAGCCTCACCGGCCACCCCATCAATCACTGACTTAAATCTGGCATCTTATTCCGAGGCGCTTTATCTGATCATTTCACTCAATACCAAAGGTATTTTGGAAATGCGAGGCTTTAAAATAAACCATAAGTCAGCTCAGGAAATAGCACTGTCTTTGAGCGAAGACGTATAATTTCAGTCGTTCTTAGCTACGCAAAAGTACCGCCGCCTTACAAATAAATTAAGAAACATAAATCAATCTCTGATGTTACGCAGTCATCACTAAATGGAGTTATTCCGTAGGAATGAAAAAAGCAGAATTAGAGTTATACACAAATTATCTGATCAGTACGTTTGGAGCACCATGGGGTTATCGTTGATGATGAATAGTGATATTGGCCATGACCGAGTAACGCATTTTCGGTCAGGGCGCGAATACACATCGCGAGACTTATGGCGCTAAGTGAAATCGACAGTTCGTCAGATAGAGCGAGAAGATGGCGTGTTGATTTTCGACGACAGGATTACGGCAATCTGTCAAAAACGATGACAAGTTGAAGTGTTCAACAAACCCTTGAAATCCAACGCCACATTGGCAAAGACGCCGATCCGTATAGAGCGGTCACGCAAAACAACCATGTGTTCGGGTCGATCTATGCGGCATTTAAGTTAGAATGCCTGAAGTTAAAACACAAAACGAACCATTTTGCTTTGAGAGCAAAGCTCTTTATTAAAGCAGCCCGTCAAGCCTATGCCGAACTTCAGGCTCTGCGGGCTACGTAACATCAGTAGGACTTTCGCAGCCTTAGCTTAATAGGTTATGTTAACGGGCATGATCACGAAACAACGTTACGTCGAATACTTGATCTGTACGCCGATCAACTACACCTGCTTTAACCTGTCGGAGCATTTGGACGGCGTCAGTCACGACGTGGTGAGTAACTTCCTGAAACAGCGCCGGATAACGGCGCGGCAGGTGTGGGATCTGGTCAAAGAGTTGATCCACAATACCGAGGATGCGTTCCTGATCATCGACGACAGCGTGCCAGACAAGCGCTATTCCAGATTGATCGAGTCGGTCAGGAAATAGTAAAGCGGTGCAGTGGGCGGTTTGGTACGAGGCATCGGCGTCGTCAACCTGGTGCACAGCGACGGCCGAGAACACTATCCGGTCGATTACCGGATTTATGACAACGCGGCCGGCGGCAAAACCAAGAACGACCATTTCCGGGATATGCTCGTCAACGCCATTGCCGACAAAGGACTCAAGGCGAAACGGTGTTGTTCGATAGTGGGTATGCCTCCTGGGAAAACCTGAAGCGGGTCCACGCGTTCAAGCGAACCTTTTATACGACCCTAAAAAGCAACCGCATGGTCAGCCTCAGTAAAGAAGAAGGTTATATGCATCTTGATGCGATCGAGTGGACGCCCGAACGGCTCCAATCCGGCGTCGTCATCAAACTGAAAAAAGTACCGTTCAAGGTCAAATTGTTCAAGCTGGTCGGCCCAGACGGCGACATTGGCTGGCTCATCACCAATGAGCTGGATGGCAACCTGACCGCGCCGGTCGCTCAAGACGCGAACGAGGTGCGCTGGCAGGTCGAAAAATTTCACCGCGAACTCAAACAGTTGACCGGTTCCGGGAAATGCCAAGGCCGCAAGGCCTGCTCTCAACGGAACCACATCGCCTGCTGCTACCATCACGTGTAGGTTTCCTTAAAAGTTAAGGTCACCACCCTGAAAAAAGTCCTCTATCAAGTCCGGGCCGACTTGTTTTCCGACTATTTACGGGCGGAAGTGCATAACCCTAGAATCAAGGCTTATTCGTGAGGATAGCGAAAGTCCTAATCAGTAAATTTTAGGTAGATTTGCTAATTAACACGTTGTTACAGATGCTCTGATTCCTGATTTCAATCAAACCTTAACCACCTGACAACCTACAACACAGAAAACTTACCTCAATATTTTCGTCAATGAAATCGATGTTCGCGAATTTTTATAGAATTGATTATGAACACCGATGAAAACATACTGGTATGCCCTGAATTAACCTGCACCATTTCGTTGAAACTTAATAATGTAGCCGCTGTACAGGCTCCTTGATGTAATGCAAAACTCTATGGCTATGATTACAAAAAACGGCATAGGTTACATTATCTATCCTGCAACCTTGTAAGCTAAAATCTTTAAAATCGATCGGCTAGATTTGCTCCAGATAGGTAACCTAAATACCATTGTGTCCTCTGGCAAATAATCCGGCCAAGACTAAATTTAAGCTGCACATAGATTATTTTGTTAATTTTGCGCTCAACTGTCCTGACCACAAGCCAAAGTATGTACCGACTACAATAGAGATAGAGATCACAATCAAAGGATTATCCAAAGAAACACCCAACAAAATATCTTTAGTCAATTTGCCGGGAGTTTGCAGCAAATACGCAAATGTCGAAGAATAACCAAGTACGCTTGCAGGTATAGCCGCAAGAGCTGGAATATTCGCTGCTAGACACATAACAACCACTGAGAAAGTTACAGTAACAGCGGCCCAAAAAGGAAAACCTAGAAATGGTGCAGATGGAATATTAGTGATTTGAATAGCCGCTAACCAAGCCATAAATACACCAAAAATCCCACATACTATGGTGCTTTTTAATGCTTCTTTAGTGGCGCCTAAAAAAAAGTAAGCGGCCCATGCAATAGTTGCAGCCCATATAAAAAAAATGCCACTAAGGGGGCCAACAGCCAAAAACGTTGCAACACCAGCCAGACAGGCGATACTTATCGAAAGTGCTGTAAGATTATTCATAGTATATTCCCATAATTCACCTCTTATTGTTTAGTTATATTTCGCATTGAGGTGGTTCTACGAAACATAACACTTTGTGCTAATCGGTAACTAAACTTTAGACGACTGCATTAGGATACTAGCAGATATTTTTTTCACAATAAACATCAACCGATATGGCGCTGATTCTTGTATAGATTAGCACATTATTTTAGATACTAATCGCATTATCACAATTTCAGGCTATCTAAAAAAGAATTGTTTTGATATTCTCGTAATAACTGTTTACAAACGAATTTTACTGAAAACCAGTCTTACATCAATGAGGCAGGGGCACACCGTATATTTATTTAAACAATATTGCTGACTATTAAAACAACAGATAAGTAATAACCCAAACTTAGGGATAAAGTGCGTAGTATTACTAAGAGTAACAGCACATGAGAACAAAAACTGTTGCAGAGAGTTGAGACATTTTTGCTTTTATGTCTCCGGTAAGATTTTTATTCTAAAGACTGAAATTTCACCTGTTTTATATTTACTTAACCTGAATTCGGGATAAGAAAACTGAGAATGAGCGCCGCCCTTTTCGTATAAGATTCTGTTTCCGCAAACAAATCTTAACCTGATCCGGGAGGTGCTCATGGACAGTTTAACTGAACTTTATTGCCT
>Ga0208627_1000054_pt1 | contig 47702 bp, 49 predicted proteins | sample LakWasMet13_LOW5_2_FD_183861 | JGI IMG/M metagenome (GOLD analysis project Ga0208627, IMG submission 183861) | Freshwater sediment methanotrophic microbial communities from Lake Washington under simulated oxygen tension - Sediment Metagenome... | ecosystem: Environmental > Aquatic > Freshwater >... | reverse complement strand
GAATTATGAACATTGAAAACACAAAAGCACAGATGCGTAAAGGTGTTTTAGAATTTTGTATCTTGTCTGTCTTAAAAGACAAAGAAGCCTACACTTCTGAAATATTAGACACTTTAAAAAACGCTAGATTGCTTGTAGTAGAAGGAACAGTTTATCCTTTGCTGACAAGATTAAAAAATGACGGATTACTCAACTATCGTTGGGAGGAATCTACTTCAGGTCCACCAAGAAAATATTATGGATTGACCGAATTAGGAAAAACATTTTTAAACGAATTAATTGGTACCTGGACCGAATTGTCTGATGCCGTTAACATAATCACAACTAAAAAGAAATAATCATGAACAAAACAGTAAATATTAATATAGGTGGTTTAATCTTTCACATTGATGAAGATGCATACCAAAAATTAACTAGATATTTTGATGCTATAAAACGTTCACTTTCTAACTCATCTGGTAAAGATGAAATCATGAAAGACATTGAAATGCGCGTTGCCGAATTGTTGATAGAAAAACAAAAAAGCGACAAACATGTTATCAATAACAAAGATGTTGACGAAGTAATTGTTGTTATGGGACAGCCCGAAGATTACAGAATCGACGACGACAATGACGCTCCAGGTGAATCAAAAGAACCTTATTATCCATATACAAAAACTAAAAAATTGTATAGAGATAAAGACAGAGGAACTATTGCTGGTGTTTGTACAGGTTTAGGTCATTATTTTGGAATTGATGCCGTTTGGTTAAAAATTCTGTTCTTGATATTATTCTTCGGATTTGGAACAGGTTTCATTGCTTATATCGTCCTTTGGGTAGCAATGCCAAAAGCAATCACTACTGCTGAAAAATTGGAAATGACTGGAGAACCAGTAACGATTTCGAATATCGAAAAAAAAGTTAGAGAAGAGTTTGACAGTGTTTCTAATAAATTCAAAAGCGCCGATTATGACAAAATGGGAAACCAAGTAAAAAGCGGAGCTGAAAAAATAGCTGGTGGCATTGGAGATGTCTTCATGAGTATCTTCAAAGTATTCGCTAAAGTATTAGGTTCTATTATTGTAGTTTTCTCTACGGTTTCCCTAGTTGGTTTATTTATCGGAATGTTTACTTTCGGGTCTACTTCTTTTATGAATGCGCCTTGGCAAAAATATGTGGAAGCTGTTAATTATACCGACATTCCTTTATGGGTATTTGGAGTTTTAACCTTCTTTGCTGTTGGAATCCCATTGTTTTTCTTCTTTATTTTAGGATTGAAATTATTGGTTACCAATTTAAAATCAGTAGGAAGTATTGTGAAATATAGCTTGTTAGCTGTTTGGATATTTGCTGTTGGATCATTAGTGGTTATTGGAATCCAACAATCAACCGAAAGAGCTTATGACGGTAAAATTGTTCAGAAAGAAAACATCTCATTACAACCAACAGATACTTTGAAAATTAAATTTGTGTACAATGATTACTTTTCGAAAAACATCTACGATAATGATGATTTTAGATTCGAACAAGATTCTTTGAAACACGAAGTAATTTATTCAAACAATGTAACGTTTCAGTTAAAAAGTACTGATAAAGTAACACCTTACATCCAAATTGAAAAATTAGCAGAAGGAAAATCATTCACAGAAGCCAATCAAAGAGCAGAAAAAATAAAATACGGTTTCAAAATCGTTGGAAATGAGTTAATTTTAGATAACTATTTATTAACAGAAATGTCAAGTAAATATAGAAATCAAAACGTAGAAATTTACTTATATTTGCCTGAAGGAACTATGTTCAAAATGGATGATAGCGTTCAACACTACGACAGATCTGATAACGAATTCTTCAACTTGCATTTCAGCGATAAGAATTACATATACAAAGTAGAAGATGCTCAAGTAAAATGTTTGAACTGTCCAGCCGATGAAAATGAATACGACGATGTTGAAGGTGCTAATATAGAAACCAATGTTACTGGAAACGATAGCGTTACAACAACTACCGTAAAAGTGAATGGAGAAAAAGTAATTGTAAATGAAACTACAAAACCAATGCCTCCAGCACCACCAGCAGCACCAAGAAAATCAGGAAGATTAACAACTGACTCAAACGGAAAAATAATTAAAAACTAAAGCATCATGGTAAAAATTATAGTTTTTTGCACCAAAATCGTAATCGCAACAATAATGGCTTTGTTATTTGCATCCTGCCACGTCAATATAGGAGATGGCATCGATGGAAACGGAGACGTTACAACTCAAAAACGAGATGTGCATGGTGATTTTACAAAAATTGAAGCCAGTCGTGGATTGAACGTTGAAGTGCAACAATCAAATTCCTATTCCGTAGAAGTAGAAGCCGATGAAAATTTGCAAGAGCATATCACAACAACAGTAGAAAACGGAACACTTGTAATCACTTCAGACGAAAATATTGACGAGTGTGATTCGAAAACAATTCGAGTGAAAATGCCAACTATTATAAGTTTAGAAACTACAAGTGGCGCCAGCATTACAGGACAAAACACTATCCTTGGTTCTAATTTAAATGTAAAAACAAGTAGCGGAAGCGAAATTGATGTAGAAGTTGAAATTGATGCTGTAGATTGTGAATCAACCAGCGGAAGCAATATAACCATAAAAGGAAAAGCATTAACACTCACAACATCTTCATCAAGTGGAAGTGAAATTGAAGCTAAAGATTTAATGGTAAACGATGTAAATTCTGAATCAACAAGCGGCAGTTCTACCGAAGTGCATCCCATTGAAAGTTTAAAAGCAAGAGCATCCAGCGGTAGCTCCATAGACTACAATCACTCTCCAAAAACAATAACAAAAGAAGAAAGTTCTGGCGGTAGCGTTTCAAAAGAATAAGTTAATAAAACATCCCAATGAGAATTGGGATGTTTTTTTTTATATTTTTGACAAACCTATTACCAAGATGCTATGAAAAAAATAATTACTCTTACCCTGATTTTTTGCACTTTCCTCGCTTTCGCCCAAAAGAAGGAAAAAGTAAAAGGATCCAAAATTGTCAAGCTAGAACAAAAACAAGTAGAGAGTTTTCAAAACCTCGAAGTGGCCGACAATTTGGAAGTCTTTTTAGTAAAAGGAAATGAATGCGCCCTCGAAATTGAAGCCGATGATAATCTAATTGAATTCGTCGAATACAAATCGGCTGGAAACACTTTAAAAATAGGCACTTCCAGAGATATCACAAGTTTCAAGAAATTAAGCGTTCGTGTAACCTATACCGATAATTTCAAAATGGTAATTGCCAAAAACGATACCAATGTGACCACCTTATCGGATATGTCATTGGACAACATTACTTTTAAATCGTTTGATTATGCCAAATTATATTTAAACGCTAAAACAAAAAGTTTTACCTTAATGGCAAATGACAAATCAAGAACAGAGTTAAATCTGACCTCCGAAAAAACAGCCATCGATTTAAGTAAAAGCGCCCAACTAAAAGCACTAATTTCATCCACATCCATGAAGTTTGACCAATATCAAAAATCATCTGCAACAGTAGAAGGAGATATAACCGAATTGGATTTAAGATTAGATAACAATGCAACTTTTAGTGGTGAAAAACTAACCGCCAAAAATGCTGAAATTAAAGCAGAAGGCTATTCAAACGTAACTGTAATGGTCGCAGCAAAAGTCATTATCGACGAATCAGGCAAATCGGAAATCGAGTTGTATGGCGAACCAAAAATCGAATTGAAAAAATTTACAGAAAGTGCGGTTTTAAGAAAGAAACCAACCAAATAAAAATAAAAAATCCCGTCTATTAGAACGGGATTTTTTTATTACTATAATTTTATATTTACTCCAAAGAAGCCAAATATCTTTCAGCATCTAAAGCAGCCATACAACCAGTTCCAGCAGCAGTAATAGCTTGTCTGTACACATGATCCGCAGCATCACCACCCACAAAAACACCAGCCACATTGGTTTTTGATGTTCCTGGAATATTGACAATATAACCCGTTTCATCAAGTGTTAAATAGTCTGCAAAAATATCAGTATTTGGTTTGTGACCAATCGCTACAAAAAATCCAGTAGTAGGAATTTCCAAAATATCCCCAGTAGTTTTATTTTTTGCCGTTACCGAAGTCACTACTTGACCATCGCCAAGCACTTCAACCGTATCATGATTCATAAGAATCGTAATATTCTCCGTTTTTCTAACACGTTCTTCCATGATTTTGGAAGCTCTGAATTTTTCACTGCGGACAAGCATCGTAACCTTTTTACAAAGTTTTGACAAATAATGTGCTTCCTCACAAGCCGAATCACCAGCACCAACAATCACCACTTCCTGATTTCTATAGAAAAATCCATCACAAACAGCACAAGCAGAAACGCCACCACCCGTTTGTAAATAATGTTGCTCCGAAGGAATTCCCAAATATTTAGCCGATGCTCCCGTAGAAATAATCACCGTTTCGGCATGAATTTCTTTGGCATCATTAATCCAAACTTTGTGCACAGAACCCGAAAAATCAACTCTAGTTGCCCAACCATCACGAACATCCGTTCCAAATCGTTGTGCTTGCGCTTGCAATTGCACCATCATTTCAGGACCCGTTACACCATCCACATAACCAGGGAAATTCTCCACTTCGTTAGTAGTTGTTAACTGGCCACCAGGTTGCGTCCCTTGATATAAAACAGGATTCATATTGGCTCTTGCCGCATAAATCGCAGCCGTATATCCCGCAGGACCAGAACCTATAATTAGGCATTTTATTTTTTCAATTGTATCCGACATATATTCTAAAATAAGATTATTTTTAATTTGTGCCAAAGGTAAACTTTTAAGTCAAAAATAAATTCGGAAACCAATTGCTAAATGCAATTTGTGAATAAGATTCGATTATTGTTGAAAAACATTTTGAGAACTGATATTTAGTATTATATTTGCACTCGCATTCGGGGTGTAGCGTAGCTCGGTTATCGCGCCTGCTTTGGGAGCAGGAGGCCGCAGGTTCGAATCCTGCCACCCCGACTGAGTAAATCCTTTCTGTGAAAACAGAGAGGATTTTTTTATTGAAAATACTCCAACATCTTTTTTCTTTCTTCTTGTTTCTTTCTTCTTGTTTCTTTTCTCTAAAACTTCCGATATAATTTCTATTTTTGTTCCAAACAAACATAACACAACTATATATGCTTATTATTGGAATTGCTGGCGGAACTGGTAGCGGAAAAACAACCGTTGTTCATCAAATTATGAATGAATTACCACAAAGCGAAGTAGGTATTATTTCTCAGGATTCCTACTATAAGGAAAACCACAACCTCAGTTTTGAAGAGAGAGCCTTAATCAATTTTGATCATCCTCGCGCAATTGATTTTGAACTTTTAGTACAACATTTAAAAGATTTAAAAGACGGCAAAACGGTAGAGCAACCCGTTTATTCCTTCGTAATTCACAACAGAACTGAAGATACTATCAAAACCTATCCAAGAAAAGTAATGATTGTGGAAGGCATCTTAATTTTAGCAAATCCTGAATTACGTGATTTGTTTGATGTAAAAGTATTTGTACACGCCGACTCTGATGAAAGACTTATCCGAAGACTAAAAAGAGATATTGCAGAACGGGGTCGCGATATGGAAGAAGTACTTAACAGATACCAAACCACTTTAAAACCAATGCACCAGCAATTCATCGAACCTACAAAAGCATTCGCCGATATTATCATTCCAAACGATAAATACAATACGGTTGCCATTGATGTAGTTCGTGCTGTAATAAACCAAAGAATTACTTAATTTTACAACACAAAATCATCCATGAGTAATTTTAAAGAACTATCCGAAAGCTATCCTATTCTGAAAATCTTGGGAAACAGATACGTAATCGTGTTGGTTTTTTTCAGTGTTTGGATGCTCTTCCTTGACAATTATTCTTATTTGGAACATCGGATTTTGAACAAACAATTGGATGAATTGGAGGACAATAAAAAATACTATCAAGACGAAATTAAAAAGGACCAAGAGAATATCAAAAATCTCAAAAATCCGGATCAAATAGAGAAATACGCCCGTGAAAAATATTTCATGAAAAAAGATAGCGAAGATATTTATATCATCGAATTTGAAGGCGACACCATTTCTGATGGTAAATCAGAAGACAAATCAAAATCATTATAAAATCAATCCAAAATGGCGAAGTCTTTATTCAACGAGTTCGAACCTGTGTCTTCCAAACAATGGAAGCAACAAATTCAATACGAACTAAAAGGCGCCGATTATAATGACACTTTAGTCTGGGAAAGCCCAGAAGGAATCAAAGTAAAACCCTTTTATCATCAAGATGAAGCAAGTGCTAATCTAAATATAGCAACGCCAAAACAGCCCTTTTCCATTTTACAAAACATCTTCGTTCACGATGTAAAAAAATCAAACGAACGCGCTTTAGACACATTAAACCGAGGAGCTGAAAGTATCCGTTTCACTATTGAAAATGAAACCATTTCGATAGAAGAATTAATGCATAATCTTCCTTTAGAAGCTGTCCATTACTATTTCTATTTATCATTTCTTTCTGTTGATTTTGCCCAAAAATTGAATGACTTTGCGCAAAAAAACAAAGCTTCTTTTAGCATCCAAAACGACCCTATTGGTCAATTGGTAAAAAACGGAAATTGGTTTGAGAATTTGGACAAAGATTTTGATAAATTAAATACTATCTCTTCAAAACCAACGATTCCTTTTTTAAATATAAGCACAGGAATATACCAAAATTCGGGTGCCAATATGGTACAGCAACTTGCCTATTGTTTGGCTCATGTTAACGAATATTTCAACCGAATTCCAAATATAAACCAACCCATAACCATTGAAGTTTCGGTTGGTACGAATTACTTTTTTGAGATTGCTAAATTGCGTGCTTTACGTATATTATTTTCCACTTTAGCCAAAGAATACAACCACAATTTGGATTGCAATATCATCGTTACGCCAACAAAACGCAACAAAACCTTGTACGATTACAATGTGAATATGCTACGCACCACAACCGAATGTATGAGTGCCATTTTGGGTGGCGCCAATGCGATATCCAATTTGGCTTATGACAATTTGTACCACAAAGACAATGAATTTGGAGATAGAATTGCCAGAAATCAATTGTTGATTTTAAAAAAAGAAAGTTACTTCGATGCCGTAAATAATCCTGCGGATGGCACGTATTATATTGAAAGTCTCACCGAACAACTAGCCGAAAAAGCTTTGTTATTATTTAAAGACATCGAAGAAAAAGGCGGATTTATTACGCAGCTTATTGAAGGAAACATCCAAAAGAAAATCAGCGAAAGCGCTCAAAAAGAACAGGAATTATTCGATAGCGGAAAAGAAATTTTGTTAGGAACCAACAAGTATCCCAACAAAAATGACCGCATGAAACACGATTTGGAATTGTATCCTTTTGTAAAACAAAATCCCCGCAAAACATTAATTGTCCCGATTATTGAAAAGCGTTTAGCCGAAAAATTAGAACAAGAACGTCTAGCAACCGAATAAAAACTTTGCAACTTTGCAACTTTGTTACTCTGCAACTTTGCAACTTTTAAAAAAAATGAGAAAAAACATCCAACATATAAAACTAGAGCCATCAGCCATTAGCCATCAGCCATCATCTGACAGTTTCTTGACGGCTGAAGGCATCGAGCTAAAACCGATTTATTCTAAAACCGATATTGAAGGTTTAGAGCACATCAATTTTGGAGCGGGTTTCTCACCAAACCTACGCGGGCCGTATGCTACGATGTATGTGCGTCGACCATGGACAATTCGCCAATACGCTGGTTTTTCTACCGCCGAAGAAAGCAATGCGTTTTATAGACGCAACTTGGCGGCTGGACAAAAAGGGCTTTCCGTTGCTTTTGATTTAGCCACGCACCGCGGTTATGATTCCGATCATGAGCGTGTTTTTGGAGATGTTGGAAAAGCAGGCGTTGCCATTGATTCGGTGGAAGATATGAAAATACTTTTCGACCAAATTCCATTGGATGAAATGTCGGTTTCGATGACTATGAATGGTGCTGTTTTACCCATTTTGGCATTTTATATTGTCGCAGCCGAAGAACAAGGTGTGGCTGCCGAATTACTTTCGGGAACCATACAAAACGATATTTTGAAAGAGTTCATGGTGCGAAATACCTATATCTATCCGCCAACTCCTTCGATGAAAATTATTGCTGATATTTTTGAATATACAAGTAAAAAAATGCCCAAATTCAACTCGATTTCTATTTCGGGTTATCACATGCAGGAAGCGGGAGCCACTGCAGATATTGAATTGGCATACACTTTAGCGGACGGTTTAGAATACATCCGCACCGGATTAGCAACAGGAATGAAAATCGACGAGTTCGCTCCTCGCCTTTCGTTTTTCTGGGCAATTGGTATGAACCATTTTATGGAAATTGCCAAGATGCGTGCGGCTCGAATGTTATGGGCAAAACTGCTCAAACAATTCAACCCCAAAGACGAAAAATCATTAGCATTACGAACACACTGTCAAACATCGGGTTGGAGTTTAACCGAACAAGATCCTTTTAATAATGTAGCTCGTACCGCAATCGAAGCAGCGGCAGCGGCTTTTGGTGGAACGCAATCTTTACACACCAATGCCTTGGACGAAGCCATCGCTTTACCCACCGATTTCTCAGCACGAATTGCTAGAAACACCCAAATCTTTTTACAAGAGGAAACCAAAATTTGCAAAACCGTTGACCCTTGGGCTGGCAGTTATTATGTAGAAAAACTCACAGCAGAAATCACGGAAAAAGCGTGGGCTTTAATTGAAGAAGTGGAAGAACTCGGCGGCATGACCAAAGCCATCGAAGCAGGAATTCCGAAATTACGCATTGAAGAAGCGGCAGCCAGAAAACAAGCGCGAATTGACAGCAGCCAAGATATTATTGTAGGCGTGAACAAATACCGTTTGGAAAAGGAAGATCCGTTGCAGATTTTGGATGTCGATAACGATATGGTGCGCAAGCAGCAAATTGAACGTCTGAACCAAATAAAAGCGTCGCGGGATAACGATAAAGTGAAAGCCAGTTTGGCAAAATTGACCGATGCGGCTAAAGCATCTATGAATAATTCAACAGTTCCTGATAGTCATCAGGATAAAAATTTACTATCTTTAGCCATAGAAGCTGCCCGAAACCGAGCCACATTAGGAGAAATTAGTGATGCGCTCGAAGCAGTTTTTGGCAGATACAAAGCACAAATTAGATCCTTCAGCGGCGTGTATAGTAAAGAAATTAAGAACGACGAAAGCTTTGAAAAAGCAAAACAATTGGCAGATGCCTTCGCAAAAAAAGAAGGGCGTCGTCCCCGAATTATGATTGCCAAAATGGGACAAGACGGTCACGATCGTGGTGCCAAAGTGGTGGCAACAGGTTATGCCGACGTTGGTTTTGATGTGGATATTGGACCTCTTTTTCAAACACCACAAGAAGCCGCCAAACAAGCCGTTGAAAACGACGTGCACATTCTTGGCGTTTCTTCTTTAGCAGCCGGACACAAAACACTCGTACCACAAGTTATAGACGAACTCAAAAAGTACGGCCGACAAGATATTATGGTCATTGTGGGTGGTGTAATTCCTGCGCAAGACTACCAATTCCTTTTTGATGCTGGTGCCGTTGCTGTTTTTGGTCCTGGCACCAAAATTAGTGAGGCAGCAATTAGTATTTTGGAGGTTTTGTTGGAAGACTAACCGTCACTTCGAGTGATTTTGTGAAACAAAATTGTATCGAGAAGCTTGTCTTTCCCACGAAGGTGGGAATCCATAACAACTATTATAAAAAACACTGACTGAGAAGTTGGTGTTTTTTTATGCTCAAAATTTGTTAACAACTAGGTCAAGACCACTTACAATTGTAGGCGGGTGAAATAAAATTAAATCTATAGTTTTGGATATGATGAAAGAAATTTATCTAATTACAGAACAACCAACCGTCTGTCCAAAGTGTGGAAATAAAACAGAAATACTTTTAGATTTTTATTTTAATTTATTTAAAACACAACATCATAAATGCCTTTCATTTTTTTGTAGATTTGAATTCATTGTAGAAGATGACGATTAATTTAATTATTTAATGAAATGGCAGAAAAAAAGCTTTGGACAAAAGAAGAACTGATACTTGCTTTTAATTTATATTTAAAATTACCTTTTGGAAAAATGCATAAACATACTCCTGAGATAATTGAATTAGGAAATCTTTTAGGAAGAACGCCAAGTTCGATTGGAATGCGTTTAGGAAATTTCGCCAGTGTTGACCCTTATCATCAGCAAAGAGGAATCGGTGGTCTAAAAGGAGGTATGAATCAAGTAAAACCTATTTGGGATGAATTCTTTCACAATCAAGAAGAACTAGTATTTCAAAGCGAACAAATTTTAGCTGAAAAACAAAAAACAACAATTGAAATTAAGTACAAAAATATTCTATCGGACATAAAGGAAATAAAAGGAGAAACAATTATTCGTGAAGTAAAAACAAGAGTTAATCAATTTGTCTTTCGCCAAATGGTATTAGGTAATTATGAATCAAAATGTGCTATTACAGGAATTGATATTCCGCAATTACTGGTTGCAAGTCATATAGTTCCATGGTCAAAAGATGAAAATGAAAGATTAAATCCTGAAAATGGAATTTGTCTTTCAGCATTATATGATAAGGCATTTGATAAAGGATTGATTGGAATTAATACAAATTATGAAATTGTTTTATCACATGAATTGAAAAAGAAAAAAGACACTACATTTTTCGCAAATAGTTTTGCTTTAATTGAAAAACAAAAGATTAATAATCCTTTAGGATATTTTCCAAGAAAACAATTTTTAGAGTATCACCTAGATACAATTTTTGAAAAATGAGTTATACTGTCGAAATAATATTTGGAAAAGAACAAGTGATTAAATTACGGCAAGGTAATATTCTCAGTGATTATGAAAATTTAATTAATAGAAAACGATATGAGTTTGAAACTCTTTCAGAAAGAAATGCTTTCTACAAAGGTTTATCAGAAGCTGAAGGTTGGCTTGAATTTGAAGTAATTAACGAAAATCAATCCAAACAAAATAAACAAGAAGAAAATGAATCACAATTTGACTATTGGAATTTTATAGTTAAATATTATCCAAATTATGATCATTGTGATAATATATTAATGAGTGATATTTTAACAAGGAAACTACATGGTGAAGAAATCTGTGAAAGTGATGAAGAATATATAAAAGGATGGGATATTCGAAAAGAATTAATGGAACTTGACAAAGAACTTCTTGGTAAAGCTTTTGAAAATTTCTTTTACACTATCTATCCACTTTAATACATAGATACTCCATACATACTCCATAGATACTCCATACATAGTCCATACATAATGCATTGGGGATTATGTAAAATAGAATTTAATCTTCCTTTTTGTTGCTTTTTATATCTCAACAAAAAGTAAATTTTTATCTTCGTTCTGCATATAATAAAGAACCATGTCCAAATTCCCCAACATAACCACCACCATTTTCACCACCATGAGCCAAATGGCGAACCAATACAACGCCATTAACTTGGCGCAGGGGTTTCCCAATTTTCCGGTGGATGAACGATTGAAAAACAGTGTGGCAAAATGGGCAAAGGAAGAAATCCACCAATATTTACCCATGGCTGGCTTTCCACCTTTGTTGGAGAAAATTGCGGCGCATACCCAGAACTCCTATCATCGGAAAGTAAATCCCACAACGGATATTTTAATTACTGCCGGTGCCACCGAAGGTATTTTTGCTGCCATTCAGGCATTGGTCAATCCAAACGAAGAAGTGATTATCCTCGACCCAAGTTACGATTGTTATGAAACGCCCGTTGTATTGTGTAATGCAATCCCAAAACGGATTAATCTAAACGATGATTTCACGCCCAACTGGGAAGCTATCGGGAATGCCATGAATGCCAAAACCCGCATGATTATTACCAACAATCCGCACAATCCAACAGGAAAAATCTGGACCGAAAACGACTTCCTGCAACTGGAGAAATTATTGGATTTGCATCCCAATTTCATCGTGCTTTCGGATGAAGTTTACGAATACATCACCTTTGAAAACAAACATATTTCGGCACATCATCGCCCAAAACTTTGGAACAGAAGCATCACCGTTTCCTCCTTTGGAAAATCATTTCACATAACGGGTTGGAAAATTGGCTTTCTCATTGCGCCAGAACATTTGATGCAGGAAATTAAAAAAGTACATCAGTATTTGGTTTTCAGTGTGAACAGCATCGCACAGTATGCCATTAATGATTATTTGGATATGGTTCAGGTTTCGGAACTGAGTGGTTTTTACCAGCAAAAAAGAGACTTCTTCCAAACCTTACTTCAAGAATCCAAATTTGAGTTATTGCCTTGTGAAGGTTCCTATTTTCAGTTAGCGTCTTATGCTTCCATTTCCAATGAAAATGACTTGGAATTCACCAAACGATTAGTCACCGATTTTGGCGTAGCTACTATCCCACTCTCCCCTTTTTATGCGGATGCAAAACAAACCAAGTGCATTCGTTTCTGCTTTGCAAAAGACGAAACAACACTTCAAAAAGCAACGGAAAGATTATTGAAACTCTAATTTTCAATACGCCTTTTTATGAAATTCCCTTTTTCGGATTCAAAAAAAACAACAAATCTGCTTCATTATCAATAATTTATTATTAACTTTAATTTCCCAAGTCGCTAGGTCACCTTCATTATTTGTAACATCTAAACAAACATAATTATGAAAAACAAGACTATTAAGGGAATACTGTTCATTGTTTTTATCACTTTACTAGCCGCCTGTAAGCAGAAAAAAGAAGAAGCCGAAACAGCTGCTGTTGATAAGGACCAAGTCAAAAAAGAAATTCAAGCCATGGAAAATGCATTTGCAGCGGCCTATAATGATAGGAATCTCGATGCCATTGTATACTACGCCGACGATGCCATAACGTACTCTCAAAATGCACCAGCCTTGGTAAGTAAGTATGAAATTGATAATTCCATTAGAGAGGATATAAAAAACTTCCCGAAAGGTTGCAAACTCTCCAATACAACAACGGAAGTGCATGTTTCTAATGATGGAAATCAAGTCGTAGAAATTGGTTTGTACAAAGTAACCGACTCCACAAATACCATAAAATCGAGTGGGAATTATATCAGCCTTTTTGAAAAAAGAGATGGCAAATACATTTGCGTAAGAGACATGGCAGCATCAAACAGACCAAAAACAGAAACAAAATAAATTAAATATAAAATTTCAGAACAAAGCACTTCAATTTGAGGTGCTTTTTTTATGAAATATATATCTTTACTAAAAAATAAAGAAATATGAATTTTTCAGCAAAAATGCTCCGCGACAACGCGCTCGAAGATAAAGTAATTGTAATAACGGGTGGCGGAAGTGGCTTGGGAAAAGCCATGACTAAATATTTTATGGAATTGGGAGCCAAAGTTGCCATCACTTCCCGCGATTTAGAAAAACTAAAAACTACAGCAGCCGAATTAGAAGCAGAAACAGGTGGAAAATGTCTTCCTGTGCAATGCGATGTCCGTCATTATGATCAAGTGGAAGCCATGCTTGCCGAAGTTTTGAAAACCTATGGAAAAGTAAATGTTTTACTTAATAATGCCGCTGGAAATTTCATTTCTCCAACCGAAAGATTATCAGCAAATGCCTTTGATACCGTAATTGATATTGTTTTGAAAGGCTCCAAAAACTGTACGCTTGCCTTCGGAAAACATTGGATTGATACCAAACAGGAAACCTCCACAATTTTAAATATTGTCACTACGTATGCCTTCACAGGTTCTGCTTATGTAGTTCCAAGTGCTACCGCAAAAGCCGGAGTTTTGGCTATGACTAGAAGTTTGGCTGTAGAATGGGCAAAATACGGAATTCGTTCCAATGCCATTGCTCCTGGACCTTTTCCAACCAAAGGTGCGTGGGATAGATTATTGCCTGGCGACTTAGCCGAAAAATTTGATATGTCCAAAAAAGTACCGCTAAAAAGAGTTGGCGACCATCAAGAGTTGGCCAATTTAGCTGCCTATTTAGTTTCCGATTTCTCAGCCTACATAAACGGTGAAGTAGTTGTAATTGACGGTGGCGAATGGCTTCAAGGCGCAGGACAATTCAACATACTAGAAAAAATTCCGCAGGAGATGTGGGATATGCTCGAGATGATGATAAAGAATAAAGGAAGTAAATAAGTGATCAGTTGGCAGATTTCAGTGTTCAGTAAACAGTGCTCAAAATAGCTTTTATCTAGGTCGATAAAAAACCATAGAACTCTTTTAATCAGACAACTGAACACTAATGACTGAACACTGAACACTACACTCAAAACTTTACAAGATTGTTAACAAAATACAGTTGGCAAAGCCATAAAAAATTGTATTTTTACCGTTCAAAATTTGTAAAAAATAAATGGGTAAAATCATTGCAATTGCCAATCAAAAAGGCGGTGTTGGTAAGACTACAACTTCGGTTAATCTTGCGGCATCACTTGGAGTTTTAGAAAAAAAAGTATTATTGATTGACGCCGACCCACAAGCTAATGCAAGTTCGGGTTTGGGCATTGATGTAGAAAGTGTTGAAATTGGTTCTTATCAGGTTTTGGAACACAGCAACACGCCTGAAGAAGCTACCGTAACTTGTTCTGCTCCCAATGTTTGGGTAATTCCATCCCATATTGATTTAGTGGCCATCGAAATAGAATTGGTGGACAAGGAAAATAGAGAGTACATGCTTAAACAAGCATTGGAAAGCATCAAAGAGCAATACGATTATATCATTATAGATTGCGCACCATCATTGGGCTTACTGACTTTAAATGCATTAACCGCTGCCGATAGTGTCATCATTCCAATTCAATGTGAATATTTTGCTTTGGAAGGATTAGGAAAATTATTAAACACTATCAAAAGCGTTCAAAAAATACACAATCCAGACCTAGATATCGAAGGGCTTTTATTAACCATGTTTGACTCAAGACTTCGTTTGTCCAATCAGGTGGTAGAAGAAGTGCAAAAACATTTCAACGATATGGTTTTCAAAACCATTATCCAACGTAATGTAAAATTGAGCGAAGCACCAAGTTTTGGAGAAAGCATTATTAATTTTGATGCAACAAGCAAAGGAGCCACGAATTATTTGAGTTTGGCACAAGAAATTATCAAGAAAAATAGCAATTAATTATGGCCAAAGCTGTAAAAAAACAAGCATTAGGAAGAGGATTATCAGCTTTATTGAAAGATCCTGAAAACGATATTAAAGCCATTGGCGATAAAAATGCCGACAAGGTTGTTGGTAATATTATTGAATTGGATATTGATGCTATCGAAATCAATCCGTTTCAACCGAGAACCAATTTTAATGAAGATTCATTACAAGAATTGGCTTCTTCTATCAAGCAATTAGGACTTATTCAACCTATCACAGTTCGTAAATTGGGTTTCAATACGTACCAATTAATTTCGGGAGAGCGAAGATTACGCGCTTCAAAATTAGTAGGATTAACAACTGTTCCTGCTTACATCCGAATTGCAAATGACAATGAATCTTTGATAATGGCATTGGTGGAAAACATCCAACGTCACGATTTAGATCCAATTGAAATTGCACTTTCCTACCAACGTTTAATTCATGAAATCCAACTAACGCAGGAACAAATGAGTGAACGCGTTGGAAAAAAACGCTCGACAATTGCTAACTACCTACGTCTTTTGAAATTAGACCCGATAATCCAAACAGGAATTCGTGATGGGTTTATCAGTATGGGACATGGTAGAGCGATTATCAACATTGAAGACCAAGATGTTCAAACGGATATTTATCAAAAAATAGTAAGTCAAAATCTTTCTGTTAGAGAAACGGAAGCCTTGGTGAAAAATCATCAAGATGGTTTAAAACCAGCTCACGTCAAAACAAAAAAAGCAACTTCATTTACCGTTGCTGACGAACAAAAGAAATCGTTTACTGCCTTTTTTGGTGCCAAAGTAGAGGTGAAAGTAGCTGGAAATGGCAAAGGAAAAATTACCATTCCTTTCCATTCGGAAGAAGACTTTGAAAGAATTATTAAACTAATAAAAGGATAATGTCGAAACTTTTTTATTTGGTTTCATTTGTTTTTATTTTAGGAAACACTACTTGTTTTTCTCAAAAGATAGACAATGCTCTTATAGCAAAAGATACCATTAAAAAGGACGAAATCAATCCTTTGACTCCGGCCAAAGCCGCTTTTTATTCGGCTATACTTCCAGGTTTGGGTCAAGCTTACAACAAGAAATACTGGAAAATCCCATTGGTTTATGGTGCGATTGGTACCAGTTTGTATTTCTATATTGACAACAATAAAAAATACCACAGTTATCGCGATGCTTACAAACGAAGATTGGCTGGATATAACGATGATCAATACAATTATCTTGACAATTCAAGGTTAATTGCCGCACAACGATTTTATCAAAGAAACAGGGATTTATCGCTGCTGGTTTCCGTAGCTTTTTATGTTTTAAATATTGTGGATGCCAATGTGGATGCGCATTTAATTCAGTTTAATGTGAGTGACAAACTTTCATTAAGACCTGATTTATATCCCGATGACTTAACGGCAAAACCAAATCTTGGACTATGTCTTAATTATAAATTCTAGATGAAAATAGCTTTACTCGGATATGGCAAAATGGGAAAAGTAATTGAAAGAATTGCTTTGGAAAGAGGTCATGAAATTGTTTTGAAAAAAGACGAATTCAACACTTTTGAGGGTTTGTCCAATGCCGATGTAGCTATTGATTTTAGCGCACCAAATGTCGCCGTAAACAATATTTCAACTGCTATCAATGCAGGGATTCCTGTGGTTTCAGGAACAACGGGTTGGTTGGAAGATTACCATAAAATAGAGCAACTCTGCAATGAAAAAAACGCAGCCTTTCTCTATGGTTCTAACTTTAGCTTGGGTGTCAATTTATTCTTTGAACTGAATGATTATTTGGCAAGAATGATGTCGAAATTCAAGGAATACAAAGTCTCCATGGAGGAAATTCATCACACGCATAAACTAGACAAACCTAGCGGAACAGCAATTTCATTGGCAAATGCTGTCATCAATCACACCGATAAAAACAATTGGGCCATCGAAAGTCCAAAAGAAGATGACTTGTTTATTGATGTCAAACGAATAGACGAAGTGCCAGGAACACACAGTGTTTTTTATAATTCCGATGTAGATTTTATCGAAATAAAACATGTGGCGCACAATCGTGATGGCTTTGCGCTTGGTGCCGTAGTGGCTGCCGAATGGATTATTGGAAAAAAAGGCGTCTTTTCTATGAAAGATGTTTTAGATTTAAAGTAACAAATACAACAAGTTAAAGACATATTACAAATAAACAAAATACCAAATAACCAAATAAACTTTCAAAAATGACATTACTTCAATGGTTTATATTCTTCCTAGTCGTTCAAATTATTCATGGACTTGGAACTTGGAAATTATACGAAAAAGCAGGAAGAAAATCTTGGGAAGCCTTTATTCCCGTATATAATTCCATCATTTTGATGAAAATAATCAACCGCCCAACTTGGTGGACGATTTTACTTTTTATTCCCGTTATTAATCTTCTAATGTTCCCAGTGGTTTGGATTGAAACCTTAAGAAGTTTTGGGAAAAACACCACAGCCGATACTTGGTTAGGGATTTTCACTTTAGGATTTTACATTTATTATGTCAATTACACACAAGATGTAAAATACATTGCTGATAGAAGTTTGGTAGCTAAAACAAAAACTGGAGATACTGTTAGTTCCTTGATTTTTGCTATCGTTGTAGCCACTTTGGTTCATACGTATGTGATGCAACCTTTTACAATCCCAACTTCTTCCCTCGAAAAATCACTATTAATTGGTGACTTTTTGTTTGTAAGCAAGTTTCATTATGGAGCAAGAACACCAATGACACCAATCGCTGCACCAATGGTTCACGATACGTTGCCAATTCTTAAAACAAAATCTTATTTGAGTTTTCCACAATTGCCTTATTTCCGTTTTCCTGGATTTGAGAAAATTGAGAAAAATGATATTGTGGTTTTCAACTGGCCAGTGGATACCGTTTATAAATTTTTCGACACTTCGGGAAGAAGCGTTGTTAAACCAACGGATAAAGAATCCAACTATGTAAAACGTTGTCAAGGTACGCCTGGTGATAATTTGCAAATAAAAGATGGTGTCGTATTTATCAATGGAAAACAATTGGTTTTACCAGAAAGAGCAAAACCTCAATATTCATATTCCGTTTCTTTTGATATGAATACGCCTATAGATTTTGAATATATCTTAAAAGATATTGGCGCTACTGATGCTGCTGGTTTTAAAACCGAAGCAAGAGACACCTTGTTTATAAGTGCCCTAACAGAAGCCGGAGCAAACAGATTAAAAAATGTTCCAGGCATCAAATCGGTTACGAGAAATATCTCTAAAACGCCAGAAGCACAAGTTTTCCCTCAAACCAACCTTTGGAATAAAGACAATTATGGTCCAATCTACATTCCAGAAGCTGGGAAAACTGTACCGTTAACACTTGCATCTCTTCCATTATACAAAAGAATAATTTCGGTTTATGAGAAGCATGCTTTGAAAGTAGTTGGCAGTGATATTTACGTGGATGACAAAAAAGTAACTTCCTATACATTCGAACAAAACTATTATTGGATGATGGGAGATAACCGTCACAACTCGGAAGACAGTCGCTACTGGGGTTATGTTCCCGAAGATCACATCGTTGGAAAACCAACTTTCATCTGGATGAGTTGGGATACGCATGGAAAAGGGCTGAACAAAATCCGTTGGGAGCGCTTGTTTACTACCGTTGGCGGAGATGGACAACCACAATCCTATTTCAAATTTTTCCTTGGTTTATTGGCCTTGTATTTTGTGGGGGATTATTTTTGGAAAAGGAGAAAAAGTAGTTAATTTGTTGATGCGGTTATTCGGTTATTCGATTTTCAAATATCCAAACCTCTATAACAAAAAACCTGTTAAGCTATGTATGTTTACTCTTTTGAAAAATTGGAAGTTTGGATTGAAGCAAAAGACTTTTCAAAAGATATTTATGCCATAACTGCTAAATTTCCTGATACAGAAAAGTTTGGATTAATTTCTCAATTAAAAAGAGCTTCAATATCAATTGCATCAAATATAGCTGAAGGTTCTGCAAGAAGAAGTTATAAAGACAAAGCACATTTTACTACAATGGCTTTTGGTTCTGCAGTTGAAGTTCTTAACCAATTAATAATTTCATTTGAGTTAAATTTTGTTTCAGAAACTGACTATCTACAGTTAAGAGAGCAATTAGAGAGTATTACAAACAAGCTAAATGCGCTTCGGAATTATCAAATAGACAAATCTGACAAAACCAAATAACCAAATCCACAAATAACCAAATGAGTAACATCCTTATTCATCCCTCCTATTTTCCACCAATCAGCACATTTGTAGCTATTGCAAAAGCGGATTTGGTGACTTTTGAAATGGATGATAATTATCAAAAACAAACGAATCGAAACCGAATGCACATTTACAGTCCAAATGGCATTCAGCTTTTAAATATACCCATAAAACACAGTAAGGAAGCGCATCAAAAAACCAAAGATGTTAAACTAGAAACCGACTTCAATTGGCAGAAGCAGCATTTCAAATCTTTAGAAGCGGCCTATAGAAGCTCGCCTTTTTTCGAGTATTTCGAAGATAATATTCAAGCAGTCTTTCAAAAGAAATATACCTTTTTAATGGATTTGAATTTGGAAACGATGGCCATTGTTTCTAAATTTTTGCAATTGGAATTTGACTACAACGAAACTTCGGAATATCACAAAGAAATAAAAGACAAAACCGACTATCGAAACCTGATTAACGGAAAGAAAGACACCTCAGTCTTTGAAACTTATACACAGGTTTTTGATGATAAACATGGCTTTTTAAACAACCTAAGTGTTTTGGATTTGTTGTTCAACGAAGGGAGATATGCTTTGGAATATTTGAGAAAACAACAACTTTAAGCTTTCTGTATCAAAGTTTTACTTTTTTCAATTATTTCAACAATTCCTAAAAGCAGAATTGCCAGAACAAACCCCTGCAAAAATACCGCTATTAACGCATAAAATAGGTAGCTCATCCAATCCGAAGTTCCATCTTTTGGAAAATAATCTCTGTGAATAGTGGTTACGATTATTACAAAACGCTCAAAGTAAAAGCCAGATTTGATAAATATCGCTATGAATAAAACATATAAATATTTTGACGCCAGCTTTTTAATCAGCAGTGTAAAAGGCAAAACTATCGCGCATATCAGCATAAACCAGTAAGCCCACCAATAAGGTCCTGTAGCCCTGTTTAAAAACGCATATTCACCAGACAAGAAAATCATTCCGAAGATATAGTGAGTAAGGGTAATTATTGAATAGATAATGATAAACCAGCGGATAATATTCAGTGCTTTTTTGGTTTTATCTCTGTTTTTAAAAAAGAATCCAATTAGCATCAAAGTCAGAATGCATGGAAACAGACAGAAAATCACATTGATATCAACAATTTCTATAATCTGTTTGTATAATTCCATTTCAAGATTTTGATTATTATTCCCCAAAAGAAAGTCTCGCCATCACAGGGAAGTGATCCGAATTTTCAAACTTCGTATAGGTTTTAAAGCTTTTCACTTTTATTTTCTTATCAGCAAAAATATAATCTATACGCGCTGGATAATACTTAAACTTATAAGTCTGCCCAAAGCCAGTTCCAGCTTCTTCAAAACAATCGTTCAAGCTTCCTTTTATATTTCGATACACATAGGAAAACGCACTGTTATTCATATCGCCACAAATAATGACAGGATAATGACAATCCTTTTTATGCGAAACTAAAATTTCGGATTGCTTTTCTTGTTTCTTAAAGGCGTCTCTAATTCTAATGAAAACTTGCTGTGATTTCTGTTGGTTTATAGCATCTACATGTTGGGAAATATCACTGACATCGGGAGATATTTTTATAGATTGCAAGTGCATATTATAAACGCGAATCGTATCACTCCCTTTACGAATATCGGCAAACGTTACATTATTTCCACTCTGAATTAAATGCAAATTCCCTTGATTAAAAATTGGGTATTTAGAAAAAATGGCCTGCCCCGTTTTAATCTTATCGCCTTCCATAAAAACAGCCTTGTATTTATAAACGCGTAAATCAACATTGGCATTTTCTGAATATTCTTGAATGCAGAGTATATCAGGATTTTTGTCGTTAATAAAACTCAAGATTTTATCTCCAACATCATCCGAATGTATCCAATCAAAAAGATTAAACAAACGAACATTATAGCTCATCACGGTAAAATCTTTTTCTTCAACAGTTACATCATTCGTAGAAAATTTATAGAACCTGCTGATGAATGTAATTCCCAATAGCAATACGATGCCCGAAAGAAATACTTGCCTTTTTAATTGGAGCAACCAATAAATAAAAAACAGTCCGTTTAGGATTAAAAACAAAGGAAGGATTAACGTTAAGACCGATAGTAATGGAAATAATTTTGGCGCTAAAAAGGGTAAAACATAAGCAACGAATGTTAATATAGTCAGAGCTATATTGAACGCAAACATTACTTTATTAAACCATGAAAGTTTCTTCATTTATTTTTAAAAGTTTAGAAGGTTTAGGAGGTTTAAAAGGTTTAGTTTCTATATCTGTAAACTATTCGCGAAACTTTGTAACTGAACACTTACTTCCCCGATTGAAACAAAAATTCTTTTTCTTCACTCGTTAAACTGTCATAACCTGATTGACTAATTTTATCTAAAATTTCATCAATTTGTTGTTGGGTTTTGTCTTTGACAACTATTTTACTCTCTCTTTTTATAGCAGGTTTTTTGGGGTTAACGTGCACTTTTTTAAATGGGGTTGCTGTTTTTCTATCAAAAACTGTCGTGATTTTGTCAACTATTTTGCTTAAATCTGTACCGTTTTGCAATAACTTAATGTAAATATAACCAAAAAAAGCGCCGCTCAAATGCGCAATATGTCCTCCAGTGTTATCCATTTGAATTTGCAGCAAATCCAATAAAAGAATTACAGCCGTAACATGCCATAGTTTTACGTAACCTATTAGCAACAATCGCAACTCCATCAAAGGTTGATAGGTTGTCGTAGCAACAAGCAAAGCCATTATAGCAGCTGAGGCACCAACCATAGTTGAAGATTGCTTTAAAAAGTAAAAGCTAACCACAAAACAAAGCCCGGCAAAAATGGCACTCAAAAGATACAATCCAAGATATTGTTTTTGCGTAAAAAACGTTAGAAACAAGCGGCTTGAAAAATTCAAAACCATCATATTAAAAAACAAATGCAAGAAACCGTAATGGAAAAAAGCATAGGTCAACAAAGTCCATGGTTTGTACAGAATAACATTGGGATCCGACGACACAGCAAGCCAATTTGGAAAATCAAAACTCCCAAATTTGAATTGATAAAAGAAAATAATGGACAACAAGAACAATCCAACATTCCAATAAATCATTTTATTAGCAATGCCCCCTATTTTGTACTGTAATTTTATGTCGTCAATGATGTTCATATCAATTCCATCTATTTTTATTGAATGAATTTTTCTTCCAAAACCACATCATCAAAAAGCCCGTAATAGCTCCTCCAATGTGAGCGAAATGGGCAATCCCAGTTCCTCCACTTCCAAAAAGAGAACTGCCTTTGAATCCTAAAAACAAATCTATCGCCAATATTCCTGGCACAAAATATTTTGCTTTAATCGGAATTGGAATAAACATAATTCCCAATTCAGCATTTGGAAACATAAAAGCAAACGCTGTTAATAATCCATAAATAGCACCCGAGGCACCAAGAACCGTTGATTGAGATATTTGAGAGGCTTGCACCAAAGTATTAAATTGCTCCTGATTACACTGCGCTCTTTCTAAAATAGATTTGATATTTCCAACAATCATTTGTCCTTTATCATCAAAAAGACTTCTGTAATCGGCATTTAATAAAGTATGAATTTCTGTATTGGATAAATTCAAAGTGGCAACATCATTCAAAAGCGAATGTATTTGAAAATAATTTACGCCCGTGTGCAACAAAGCCGCACCCAATCCGCAGGAAATATAAAAGAAAATGAATTTTTTGGCGCCCCAAAAATGCTCCAAAGCAGAACCAAAGGAATACAAGGCAAACATATTAAATAAAATATGCGTGAAATTTGGAACCGGCGCGTGCATAAACATACTTGTCAGCGGTTGCCAAAACCTGAAATTTTCATTTCCCGGATAATACATCGAAAATAAATTATAGGCAACGTCGCCAACATAATTGGAACCAATATAAAAGATAACATTGATAATCAATAACTGCTTAACAGTCTCGGTCATTTTCATCATAAGGCAAACTTTTTATCTAAATCTTCCACTCGCATCGTAATGAAAGTTGGTTTTTGAAATGGAGAAACATTAGGTTCTTTGCAGGCAAAAAGGTTGTTTACCAAATTCACTTGTTCCTCTTCCGTTAAATAAGCTCCTGTACGTATGGCCAAACTTTTCGACATCGATTTGGCAATGGTATCATTTTGGCAAAAACTACTAGCTGGAATTCCATCGTGTAAATCGCTTAACAAATATTGCAAAATGGTTGATACTTCGCTTTCGGTAACATTTACAGGCAAACCTGAAATCACAATACTATCGATGCTTGCTGTCTCAAAAACAAAACCCGTACTTTCCAATGCCAATCTTAATTCGGAAATCAGAGCAATTTCGCTTGACGAAAAATGCAATTCCAATGGAAATAACAATTGCTGGCTTGATGCATGATTAACAGTCATATTGCCAAGAAATTCTTCATACAAAATCCGTTGATGAGCGCGATGTTGGTCGATAATCACCATCCCTGATTTTATCGGACTGACAATATATTTCTTATTAATTTGATACGTTCTTTTTACTTCTTGTTCAATGTCATGTTCCTCAAACAAAGCGGAAGTAACGGCATCATTTTCAAAAGAGCTCGAAGTAATTTCTTCAGTAGCATGTTTTAAACCAACGTACAAACTTTCCCAATTAGGTTGTGATTCTGGCTTTTTATAAGCCATTGTTCCTCCCGAAAAAGCCTTGTTTAGTTTTTCTTCAGCAAAAGGATTATAGTTTCTATCCACTTGAACGGTTGGATATTCGGCTTCTTTATTTTGATACTGATAAGGCGTATCTAAATTGGGATCACGGTCGAAATCCAAAACAGGAGCTACATTGAATTGTCCCAAACTATGTTTGATAGTCGAACGCAAAATAGCATACAAAGCGTGCTCATCGTCAAACTTAATTTCCGTTTTCGTTGGATGAATATTGATATCAATCGTATGGGGCGGCACTTCCAAATAGAGAAAATAACTTGGTTGCGCGCCATCTTTTAGTAAACCTTCATAGGCAGCCATGACAGCATGATGCAAATACCCACTTTTGATATAACGATTGTTCACAAAAAAGAATTGCTCTCCTCTATTTTTCTTTGAAAATTCGGGTTTGCCAATAAAACCGTGTACGTTTACAATTTCGGTTTCTTCTTTTACGGGAACTAATTTTTCATTGGTTTTTCCAGCAAAAATATTAACAATACGTTGTCTGAAATTAGATGGAGGCAAATTGAACATATCGCTTCCATTATGATAAAAAGTAAAATGAATATTGGGATGTGCCAAAGCTACACGTTGAAATTCATCAACAATATGGCGTTGTTCCACCGTTTCCGATTTCAAAAAATTGCGTCGCGCTGGTATATTAAAGAATAAATTCTTCACCGAAAACGAAGTTCCTTTTGGCAAAACAGCTACTTCTTGCGAAACAAATTTGCTGCCTTCAATAATGATATGTGTTCCTAATTCTTCCTGCTCTTGCTTGGTTTTCATTTCCACATGGGCAATCGCAGCAATGGAAGCCAATGCTTCACCGCGAAAACCTTTGGTATGCAAGGCAAATAAATCTTCGGCTTGTCGAATTTTTGAAGTAGCGTGACGTTCAAAACACAAACGCGAATCGGTTACACTCATTCCTAAACCATTATCAATAACCTGAATTAGTGATTTTCCGGCGTCTTTAATAATTAATTTAATGTCGGTAGCTTTTGCATCCACAGCATTTTCTATCAATTCTTTAACTACGGAAGCGGGTCTTTGGACTACTTCTCCAGCCGCAATTTGGTTGGCAACGTGATCGGGAAGTAATTGAATGATGCTCGACATTTATTCTGTTTATGGTTTAGAGTTTGTGGCTTATAGATGTAAACCTAAGCAACAAATTTAATGAAAAACTATTTTGTTTTATTGTTAATCTGTTATTAAAAAACAAAAAAACCTATACATTGCTATATAGGTTTTTTGCTATTGTATATTGGGTTTCTTTATTCTTTCAATTTTAATTTTCCTTCTTCAATTTTCAATTGATTGGCCAAAAGTAATTTTTCATTTGATTGATAACCTAAATTGGCTTGCTGACGCAAAAAGGCCATTTTGATAGCCGCTATTGCAGCTTCAGTTCCTTTATTTCCATGAACTCCACCGCTTCTATCGATGGATTGTTGTTCGTTGTTATCGGTTAAAACACAAAAAATAACAGGAACATCGTATTTCAAATTCAAATCTTTAATCCCTTGGGTAACGCCTTCGCAAACAAAATCAAAATGCTGCGTCTCTCCTTTTATGACGCTTCCAATAGTAATCACAACATCGGGTAGTTGTGTTTCTATCATTTTTTTGGCACCATAAACCAATTCAAAACTCCCTGGAACATTCCAGCGAATGATGTTTTTGTGAAGCGCACCACAATCGGTTAAAGCAGCAATTGCTCCTGTGTACAAACCTTCGGTGATGTGATCATTCCATTCAGAAACAACAATCCCAAACCGAAAATCTTTCGCGTTTGGGATTGTGTTTTTATCGTAATTGGATAAATTTTTATTTGCTGTAGCCATCTTTTATAGTGTTCAGTCATCAGCTGTTAGTGTTCAGTGACATATTTAAACTGCCAACTGAGCACTGAATACTGATTACTATTACTGAGCTAATCCTATCAAAGCATCAACACCTTGTCCTTCTGGTGAGTCGCTATAATTGTCTTTTATGTCTGTGAAATATTTCAAAGCGTCTGCTTTATTTCCTAAAGCTAAAGAAGTTTTTCCAGCTTTTAACAAATATCTTGGCGTAGTAAAATCATTTTTACTAGACTCAGCAGCTTTTAAATAATAATCCAAAGCTTCTTTAGATTTATTTTGTTGAGCGTAAGCATCTCCAATAGCTCCTTTTGCCAAAGCAGACAACATTGCATCATCAGATGAGAATTTCTCTAAACTAGTAATAGCTTCTGCATATTTTCCTGTGTTCAAATAAGCAATACCCGCATAATAATTAGCCAAATTTCCTGAAGCTGTCCCTGAATACTGATCTGCGATTTCAACAACGCCTTGTTTTCCTTCAGAACCTTTTAAAACTAACTTGAATAATGAATCTGCTTTCACATCTCCATCAACTGCTTTTTGAAAATTTTGTTGTGCAACGAAAAGTTCATCAGCAGCTTCTTGTTGTTTTGGTTCAGCAATGAATCTTTGGTATAACAAATAACTCACAGTAACCAATGCAGCTACAGTAAGAAATCCTAAAATATATTTTTGGTTTTTTGCAACAAAATCTTCTGTTCTTGAAGCAGTTTGATCTAAAGTTTCCAATGCTTTTGCAGTAGCACTGTCTTTCTCGTCAACATTAACATCTTCAATATAGTTATTGTCTAATTTTACGTCTTTCTCTTTCGGTGATTTATATCCTCTTTTGTTAAAAGTTGCCATTTAAATTATTTTAGTGTGCGCAAAAATAAAATTTTTATTCTAATTTGAAAGCCCTTTTTGTCGATATTTTTCAATAATTTGCACGCTCTAAAAAAAAGTCGCAAAAAAATTCGCTGTTTCCACTAATAGCAAGCCATTACAGATGTATTTAAAAAAAATTTCTTTATTCAATTATAAAAATTTTTCAGAAGTTGCTTTTGATTTCGATTCAAAAATTAATTGCTTCGTTGGAAAAAATGGTATCGGAAAAACCAATGTTTTAGACGCTATTTACCATTTATCCTGCGGAAAAAGTTACTTTAATCCGTTGGCAGTTCAAAATATCAAACATGGCGAAGAGTTTTTTGTAATTGATGGTGAATTTGAAAAAAACGAACGAACTGAGCAAATTGTTTGTAGTTTGAAGAAAAATCAAAAGAAAATCCTGAAACGCAATGGCAAACAATATGAGAAGTTTTCGGATCATATTGGATTTATTCCATTGGTCATCATTTCTCCTGCCGACAGGGATTTGATTGTGGAAGGAAGTGAAACCCGAAGAAAATTTATCGACAATGTGATTTCTCAATTGGATAGTTCCTATTTGCAGCAATTGATTCAATATCAAAAAACAATCAACCAAAGAAATGCCTTGTTGAAATATTTTGCGCTAAATCATGTCTTCGAAAAAGATACGTTGCAAATCTATAATGAGCAATTGCAGGGCTTAGGAAGTGTCATTTTCGAAAAGAGAAAAAAATTCTTGGCTGATTTTATTCCCATTTTCAATCAATACCACCAACAAATAACCGATTCTGAAGAAACCGTGCAATTGGTTTACGAAAGTCATTTGTTTGAAAACGATATGCTCACGCTCTTAGAAGAAAATATAGCCAAAGACCGCGCTTTGCAATACACCTCAGTTGGTATTCACAAAGACGATTTGTCTTTTGAAATTGACAATTATCCGATAAAGAAATTTGGTTCCCAAGGGCAACAAAAATCATTTTTAATTGCTTTGAAATTGGCTCAATTTGATTTTGTAAAAAAGCAATCCGGAGAAAAACCTATTCTTTTATTTGATGATATTTTTGACAAATTGGATGAAACTCGTGTGGGTAAAATTGTAGCGATGGTCAACAATGATGAATTTGGGCAACTCTTTATATCCGACACCCATCCAGAACGCACCGAAAATATTGTCAAAACTACGCATCAGAGTTATAAAATGTTTAACCTTTAATTTGTAATTTAGCTAAAAATAAATCGCTTTATGAAATCAAAAATTTTAACCCTATTCCTTATCTGTTTTCTTTTTATAAGCTGCCAAGCGCAACCCGCAAAAGGCGTTCAAGTTATTGATGTGAAAACCTTTGCAGAAAAATTAAAAGTTGCTGGAAGCTCCCAATTATTGGATGTCAGAACTCCCGAAGAATTTGCAACAGAGCATATCGATAACGCCACAAATGTGAATTGGAATAGCGATGATTTTGAAACCAAAGCCAATACATATGACAAAACAAAACCCATTTTTGTGTATTGTAAAGTCGGTGGAAGAGGCTTAAAAGCTGCCAATAAATTATCCGAAATGGGATTCACAGAAATTTACAATCTTGATGGCGGTATCATGAAATGGAATGCAAACGGAATGGCAACACCAAGTGATAAAATTATCGGAATGTGCTCCCAAGAATTTGCAGAATTATTAAAATCCGACAAAGAAATCATGATTAATTTTCACGCAAAATGGTGTGAACCATGTAAAAAAATGGCGCCTTATATTTTGAAAATGCAAACCGAAATGAAAGACCAAGTTTCCATTATTCGCCTTGATGCTGACGAAAACAAAACCCTTTTGGAATCCTTAAAATTAGACAGTTTACCAGCCATTTTAATCTATAAAGATGGTAAGGAAGTTTGGAGAAATATTGGCTATATCAGTGAAGAAGATTTAAAAAAACATTTGTAATATGCTATCAAAAGAAGCCCTGCAATTTCTGGAAGATTTAGTTGCCAACAACAACACCGAATGGATGCATGCCAATAAGAAAAGGTATGAAAATTACAAGAAAGATTATCATCAATATATTGCCTCGGTTTTGGCAGAAATGAAACCTTTGGACAGAACATTGGAACCTTTAGAAATCAAAAACTGTACGTTCCGAATCAATCGTGACATCCGATTTTCAAAAGATAAATCACCATACAAAACCAATATTGGCATTTGGTTTACACAAAATAAAAACCATAAAAACAGCCCTGGTTATTACATTCATTACGAAAAAGGAAGGTCCTTTATTGCAGGTGGCGTTTGGTGTCCCGAGCCGGATGAATTAAAAAAAATACGAAAGGAAATTGAGTTTTTTCACGATGATTTAGAAAAAATTGTGGCTGACAAGACTTTTAAAAAAGAGTTTCAAGAACTCACTAGAGACGACACCAATTCCTTAAAAAATGCTCCTAAAGGATTTGATCCGAATCATCCAGCTATTGAGTTTTTGAAACTAAAAAGCTATACCGCTTCCCAAAAAGTAGATGATAAAATTTTTACGGAACCTGATTTTAGCAAAAAAATTGCTCAAAAATTGATTGCCTTAAAACCGATGAATGACTTTTTGAAAAGAGCTTTAGAAACCGAAGAATAAATTGCAATGGCAATATCAATTTCAAAAAACAATTAAAATTTTTATCATAGCGAACTTTGCGAAAAAACTTTGCGAACTTTGCGGTTAAATGTCAATAAATGCAAATTCAAAATAATTTCTCCCTAAAAAAATACAACACATTTGGTATTGAAGCCAAAGCCAAGGAATTTGTAGCAGTGCATACTGTTGACGAACTCAAAAGCATTTTAGTAGAAAATAAAACCAAAACCAAATTCATTCTCGGTGGCGGTAGCAACATGCTGTTAACCCAAGACATTGAAGCCTTGGTGATACATGTAGATTTGAAAGGAAAAAAAATCATTAGTGAAGACGCCGATTTTGTTTCTGTTGAAAGTCAGGCTGGGGAAAACTGGCATGAATTTGTGCTTTGGACCATCGACCAAAACTTGGGTGGTTTGGAAAACATGTCTTTAATTCCGGGGAATGTTGGCACAACGCCAGTCCAAAATATTGGCGCTTATGGTACCGAAATTAAAGATACTTTTGTTTCTTGCACAGCCATGGAAATTGCTACGCAAGAAATGAAGACTTTCACTAAAGAAGATTGTCATTTTGGCTATCGCGAAAGCGTTTTTAAACATGAGGTGAAAGATCAATACATCATCACTTCGGTGGTTTTTAAATTGACCAAACGCAATCACAAAATCAATACTTCTTACGGAGATATTACTAAGGAATTAGAAAAACAACAAGTCATTACTCCTACTTTAAAAGATGTTTCTAATGCTGTGATTGCCATCCGACAAAGCAAATTACCCGATCCAAAAGAATTGGGAAATAGCGGCAGTTTTTTTAAAAATCCGATTATATCAAAAGAGCTATACGAAAAAGCACACGCTTTGCATCCTGAAATGCCGCATTATGTAATTTCGGAAACGCAGGTAAAAGTTCCCGCTGGCTGGTTGATTGAAAGAGCTGGTTTCAAAGGAAAACGTTTTGGTGATGCAGGAATACATAAAAATCAAGCGCTGGTTTTGGTTAATTATGGTAATGCTACTGGACAGGAAATTTTAAACGTTTCAAAAGATATTCAAGCGACAGTTTTAAAGGAATTTGGAATTGCTATTGAAGCAGAAGTTAATGTGATTTAAGCTTATGCAATTAGAAAAATTCAAAATAAAAGGCTGGAAAAAGAAAGAAATCGGAATAGTAATTTCCGAAAATGACGAATGGATTTTAACGCAATCTATTACTGATTATGCAATTGATGGCTTTAAACTTTACAGCAAAAAACATATAAAGAAAAGAGTTGCTTTATCTGAAGATGATCCATTAATGATTGTTTTGAATCATAAAAAACCAAATATCGGTATTCTAAAATCCTTCCATTTTGGTTCAGTATTAGAGACTTTGAAGTGGTCGGAAAGAAAATATGGTTTATTTGAATTTCAAGATGATGATCAGAGTGAATTATTTTATGGAAAACTAAATCGGTCGGATGATTATTATTTCGTTATAGATATGATAAAAACTCATGGGAAAATTGAAATAGACTATGATTACGAATTTGTATTAAACAAAATAAGAGTTATTACATTTGAAACTGATTATTTTAATTCGATTATTATATTAATGAATCATGAATTAAGCAAGAATTAATAATGTACATCCCAGAATTATACAAAAACGAAAACCAAGAAGAAATTCAGAAATTCATTCACGATAATGGGTTTGCAATTCTTGTGAATCAAACGAATGGTAAACTATGGGCAACGCACATTCCTTTGGTTTTGGAAGAAAAAGACGGGAAACAAATTTTGGCGGGACATGTTTCCAAACTAAATCCGCAAGGGGAAAGTTTTAAAACCAATGATGACGTTTTAGCTATATTCTCAGGTGCTCACACGTACATTTCCTCCTCTTGGTATGACCATGAAAATGTGCCCACTTGGAATTATCTTGCCGTTCATGTTTATGGAAAAGTGACTGTTTTGAATCATGAAGAAACAGTCAATTCTTTGAAAAAATTGGTCGATAAATACGAAGTCGTTTCCGAAAACCCAGTTCGTGTCGAAGATTTCTCCGAAAAAACTATGCGCGAAGCTCGAGGAATTATTGGCTTTACTATAGAAATTACTTCCATAGAAGCCGTAAAGAAAATGTCTCAAAACCGTGATGCAAAAAACTATCAAAACATCATTCAGGAATTGGAAAAAACCAAGGACAATCAAGCGATTGCTGTGGCTGAGGAAATGAAAAAATGTCCGAGATAAAATCTTTTAAAAAACCCCAATTTAATAATTGCTTTTTGTACTTTTGCACGCTCTCGAAATTTCGGGATTTAAAGATTGAAAAGCCATTATGTTACTAATTTTACTTTGCGTTTTTATTGCCGTTGTACTTGTTCAATTTCTATATTATATAGTAGTTTTTGGTAAATTTTCATTTGCCAAACCGCAAACGGTTACACCAAAAAAAATTCCAATATCCGTAATTGTTTGTGCCAAAAACGAAGAAGAAAACGTGAAGAATTTCATGCCTTTACTTCTTGATCAAGAGTATTATGATTTTGAAATCGTCTTGATTGACGACGCTTCAAGCGATGAAACGTTGGATTATTTTGAAATTTTAGAGAAAGAACATCGCAATGTCAAGCTAGTAAAAGTGGAGAACAACGAAGCTTTTTGGGGCAATAAAAAATATGCTTTAACGCTTGGAATAAAAGCAGCAAAAAACGAATACCTTTTATTCACGGACGCCGATTGTTATCCAACTTCAAAGAATTGGATTTTAAATATGAGTTCGCAGTTTACAATGCACCACACCATCATATTGGGTTATGGAGCGTATGAAAAAATTGCCAATTCATTTCTCAATAAAATTATTCGTTTCGAAACTTTATTAACTGCAACACAGTATTTTGCATGGGCAAAAATCGGAAAACCGTATATGGGCGTTGGACGAAATTTGGCATACAAACGTGAGGAATTTTTTAAAGTAAATGGTTTTATTGACCACATGAAAATCCGTTCGGGCGATGATGATTTATTTATCAATCAGGCGGCGAGCAAAGTAAATACAGCTATTTGTTACTTACCAGAAAGTTTCACTTATTCCAAACCGAAGACTAGTTTTAAGGAATGGTTTACGCAAAAAAGAAGACACGTTTCTACAGCGAAAAATTACAAACTTTTTGACAGAAACCAATTGGCACTTTTTTATTGCAGTCAGATATTGTTTTTAGTATTACCCATAATTTTACTGGCATTTCAATTTCAATGGATTTTAGTACTAAGTTTGATTGGTTTCCGTTATATATTTGCGTGGATCACGATGGGATTTGCTGCCGGAAAACTAAAAGAAAAAGATGTGATGTATTGGTTTCCAATAATTGAAATTGCTTTAGTCCTTACCCAATTGAACATCTTTATCACCAACACCTTTTCAAAACCAGTACATTGGAGATAAATAAGCACATAGAGAAAGCAAAAAAAGGCGACCAGGTTTCCTTTACCTTTTTGCTCGACCATTATTGGAACGAAGTCTATGGTTTTATGCTTAAACGTACGGAAAACGAAACCGATTCCGAAGACATAACCATTGAAACTTTCTCTAAAGCTTTTGATAAAATTGCCACTTACAATCCCGAATTTCAATTCAATACGTGGTTAATTGCCATTGCCAAAAATGTACATATTGATATGCTTCGCAAAAAAAAATCGTCACTCTTCGTAGAAATCACAGACGAAGAAGATCAACAAGCCTACAATATCGCCGACAGTTCACCTTCTGCTGAAGACGAATTGATTATTGTTCAAAATTTATCGCAATTGTTGCAATTCATCAAAGAATTAAAACCTCATTATCAGGAAGTAATTCAATTGCGCTATTTTCAGGAAATGACCTATCAGGAAATTGCCGAGCAGTTGAATGAGCCTTTGAGCAACGTTAAAATAAAATTACTTCGCGCCAAAAAACTGTTGGCAGAAATCATCCAAAGCAAGCGCTAATCCTAGCTTTCAAAAATTTATACCTTTTTGTACAATAATTTCTATATAATTCAAGTTATATAGTAAATCAACATTCTCTAAAAGCATCCCTTATGTAACATCAATACTTAACTATAACCCATATAATTATGTCAAACGTTAGTATTTATGAAAAAAAGTGGATTGACCTTGTTTTCGAAGGCAAAAACCAAAAGTATGGCGCGTACCAATTGCGTCAGGAAAACGAAAGAACAACAATCTTAGCCCTATTTTCTGGATTATTATTTGTAGCTGCTATTGGAGCCCTTTTTGTCCTGTCAAGTTTTATCAATAAACCTGTTGTTGTAGAAACGCCACCCATTATTGATGAACCAATAATCGCTGTGCATTATGTTGTTCCGCCAAAAGAACCAATAGTAATTCCAAAGGCAACTCCTCCTCACACGCAAGCGCCAAAAGAGCCAACACCGTTTACTACATTGGTAGTCGCGAGACCGATTGATGTTACGGAACCTGCTCCTACCAATACAACAATTCCGAATGCGCCAACGGTACCAACTACCACAACTGGAACGGGGACAACACCAACGGTAATTACAACAGGAACAGTTAAATTACCAATTGATACGAATGTAATAACAGCAGCAGTGGAATTGGATTATCTTCCAGAGTTTCCAGGTGGTATAAAAAAATTCACCGAATATGTTGGTGACAATTTTGAAAAACCTGAAATGGATAATGCAGGAATTTTAAAGGTTTTGATGTCCTTTGTGGTTGAAAAAGATGGTTCTATGACCAATATAAAAGTGCTACGAAATCCTGGTTATGGATTGGATGTAGAAGCCATTCGGGTTTTAAAATCTGTGAAAACCAAATGGAAACCAGGCATGAAAGATGGACAAAAAATGAGAACCCAATATACGCTACCGATTACATTACAAATGAATTAAATACGATACTTACTTGATGCCATGAGTAGAAATTCCTGTACAGTCATTTATGATTGTGCAGGTTTTTTTTATACATTTAACATTCTAAAACCCTTTGGAATGCGTCAATTTACTCTTAAAGAAAAAACAAAAATCTTATTATCATTCCCCGTAATCATAGCCTCACTTGGCTATTTTGTTGACATTTACGACTTACTGCTTTTCGGAATTGTACGAATTCCAAGTTTAAAAAGCATGGGATTGGACGCTGACAAAGTCGGGACGATGATTATCAATTACCAAATGATTGGATTAGTACTTGGCGGAATCATTTGGGGAGTTTTTGGAGATAAAAAAGGAAGGCTTTCTGTTTTATTCGGCTCTATCATTGTGTATTCGTTGGCCAATATTGCCTGCGGATTTTTACCTCAAATGAATTTTGCAGATAAAGGAACTATCTACGCCGTCTTGCGCTTCATTGCCGGAATTGGTTTGGCTGGAGAACTCGGTGCCGGAATAACCTTGGTTTCGGAAACGTTGCCCAAAGAATTACGCGCTATCGGGACTTCCATCGTAGCGGGTTTTGGCGTACTGGGCGCTGTCGTTGCTCAATTTACAGTAGAACTTGCCGGAAGCTGGACAACGGCTTACTTCATTGGCGGAACGTTAGGTTTGTTATTATTAGTACTCCGAATTAGCGTAGCCGAAAGTGGTATGTTTAAATCGGTTAAAGAAAATACTACCATTAAGAGAGGTGATTTCTTTTCCTTCTTCTCCAATAAAACGCTTTTCCTCAAATACATGCGTTGTATTTTTATTGGAGTTCCCATTTGGTATGGCATTGGGATTTTGGTTTTTATGGCTAATCAGTTTGCTCCCGAAATGGGCATCACATCCATTAATCCCGGAAAGGCAATCATGTGGACATACGCAGCAACTTCGTTAAGTGATTTCACCAGCGGCTGGTTTTCACATGTTTTAAAATCAAGGAAGAAAGCCATTTTATACATGCTGTTGTTCACGCTGCTTGGCGTTGTACTGTTGCTTTTTACTGGCAGAAAAAGTGAAAATATGTATTATTTCTATTGCGCCTGGATTGGCTTTGGCTCCGGTTTCTGGGCATTGTTTGTTACCGTTGCGGCAGAACAATTTGGCACCAACCTAAGAAGCACAGCAACTACAAGTATTCCCAATATGGTTCGAGGTTCCGTTCCCATCATGCTTATTGGTTTTGACTATTTGAAAGTTAATAATAGCGTGATTCACTCGGCGGCTATTGTTGGTTTTATTGCATTTTCTTTAGCGATTTATGCCACGCTGACTATGAAAGAAACACATGGCAAAGATTTGGATTTTGTGGAGTGAAAGTCGTAACGAATAGATAAAATATTGGTGGAACAGGAGAAAAGAAAATGATTCTGTAGAATAGGAATGAGGTATTGTGCCAAACGGCTGTTAGCAGCTGGCCTTTTCTTAATTAATATTTGTTTTTATGAATTCGATTATATTTGATCCATATTTTTCTAACAGAGTTTTAAGAGCTAATGGAATTAAGTAAAATATTGGTTTAGTTATAAATTTCCAACGAATAAATAAATCCAGATTTAAATCCTCAAGAAATCTATACTTTTCGAATTTCACTGAAGATTTACTAATATTCAAAGTAGCTTTTTCATTAGTAATTTTTTCCTTAAACTGTTTTTGTAAATTATTATATATTTTATAAATGAATATAATAGAAGAAATATTCCATCCAATTAAATAAGATATAACAAAAAAGATTACAGTATAATTATTTACAAACTCACGAGAAATCGAAAAGTATGTTATAAGAACTATTACATTGTATAACGATAAATTTCTAATAAATTGTTTCAAATCTTTAATGCCAATATCTTTATCTAATGCGTAGATATCCATTTTGAAAAGAGAATTCTGAAATCGTCTAATGATTGGAACAATAAAAAGATTTTGCCATAAAACCGAAAATAATATTGCTAATTGAATAAATACTAAAAAGGAAAGATATAAACTTATAGATATTGCCAAATATCCAGTGCCGGATAAATCTTTGATGATTGCAATAAATATTAAAACAAACACAGCCAACAAATAACCAAAATACGAAAATTTATTTTCAATATTTCTGTCGATTCTATTTATTATTGATTGACTGTCTTCTAAAAATTTTTGATTGTCAGCTTTTGACTCATACAGTTTATCATTAGCCGCAACGTTAATAATAACTTTACTGCTGTTGATAAATTTTATACCTAAATATACAATAGGAATTGACATTAAGAAAGACAAAGCGAATTTTTCAAAAATATTGTAGTAATGTATTTCGATTTTTGTAAAAAATTTAATTGAAAATAAGGATATAAAAAATACTATAAAAAATACTATAAACATGAATGTATTCCAACCTTTTATCTTGGAGTTAGCAAATTCGAGTAATCTTTTATTCGAATCTTTAGTTTTGAAAAGGGATTTTAAATTTCTTACTTTGTAGTTTTGTTCGTAATCGAAGTCTTCAATAAATTGATTGAGCTCATAATATTCATTATTTTTTATATTTATTTTCCTGTAATGATATAAAAAAATACTTTCTAAAGGAAAATGTTCAATGTAATAGACATGAATATTGAAAGTATGATGAAATAGGGAATAAAAAAAAAGCTTTAAATAATCGCTGAAAGTTTTTTTTTCAATCGAATAATTAAAGACATTTGTTTGAATTAAATTGATTTTTTCATCTATAATGTATCTGTCATAATGTTTCTTACACAATAAAATTTTGTGGAATTTATTATTGCAATTTTTGACATTACATATTTCGGTTGAATATTTTTCCATTAATTAATTCATTTTTTTAAAGGGATAGATTCTTTATTCTGAGAGTGGCTTGCCACTAACTTGCATATACTCGCATGTTCTTATCCCATTTTATACCAATAGGGGAAGATTAGCTTCGCTCAGTTCGGTTTTCAACCTCGGGTGGCGAATGTTTTATTAGTATTTCAAATATAAGAATTATTCCTCATAAATCAACAGCCTTATATTTCGTGTATAGATACTCCATAGATAAAGCATAGATGAAGCATACATAATGCATACATAGTGTATGTGAAAAACTTTCCATTCACATTCGCTATTCCATCATAAATAAATCTGAATTCCAAAATCAACAATCTTCAAACTAACTTCTTTATCTTTGCAATTCAAAATTGCATGCATGGAATCAATCATAGATAATAACCTACCCGTTGGCAAGCCAAAATGGCTGAAAGTAAAACTGCCAATTGGTGAGAAATATACAGAACTTCGTGGCTTGGTTGACAAATACAAATTGAATACCATTTGCGCCTCTGGAAGTTGCCCAAACATGGGTGAATGCTGGGGTGAAGGTACCGCAACGTTTATGATATTAGGAAATATTTGTACGCGTTCTTGTGGTTTTTGTGGTGTGAAAACCGGAAGACCAGAAACGGTAGATTGGGACGAGCCAGAAAAAGTGGCGCGTTCAATTAAAATCATGAAAATTAAGCATGCCGTAATTACAAGCGTTGATCGTGACGACTTAAAAGATATGGGTTCCATCATTTGGTTTGAAACTATTCAAGCTATCCGCAGAATGAATCCAACCACCACTTTGGAGACTCTTATTCCTGATTTTCAAGGTAACGAAAGAAATATCGATAGAATTATTGAAGCCAATCCAGAAGTCGTTTCTCATAATGTTGAAACCGTTCGCCGATTGACACGTGAAGTTCGAATTCAGGCGAAATATGATAAAAGTTTGGCGGTTTTAAAATACCTAAAAGACAAAGGAATCAAAAGAACCAAATCAGGAATCATGCTTGGTTTAGGCGAAATGGAAGAAGAAGTAATTCAAACCATGAAAGATTTGCGCGAAGCCAATGTAGACATTGTAACCATTGGTCAATACTTGCAACCCAGCAAAAAGCATTTACCTGTAAAGGAATTTATCACACCCGAACAATTCGAGAAATACGAAAAGTTAGGAAAAGAAATGGGATTCCGCCATGTAGAAAGCGGTCCATTGGTTCGTTCTTCCTATCATGCCGAGAAACATATTCTTTAGTAGATGAAACACAGAATTGCCATTAACGGTTTTGGAAGAATTGGAAGAAATCTTTTCCGATTGCTTTTAAATCACCCCACTATTGAAGTCGTTGCCATCAATGACATTGCCGACAATAGAACGATGGCGCACTTAGTGAAGTATGACAGCATTCACGGTGTTTTGCCTTATGGCGTTTCTTCTGATGACACCTCCATTATTGTTGATGGAAAACCCTATTTATTTTTTCATGAAAAGGATATTGCCAACTTAAATTGGGGAAATCTCAATATTGATATCGTTATTGAATCCACAGGGAAATTCGCCACTTTTGAAGAAATCAACAAGCACATTTTGGCTGGAGCCAAAAAAGTAATTCTCTCCGCACCTTCGGAAGTAGAAACAATTAAAACCGTAGTGCTTGGTGTAAACGAATACATCCTTGATGGCACCGAAAAAATAATATCAAACGCAAGTTGCACTACCAACAATGCAGCACCCATGATAAAAGTAATTCAGGATTTATGTGGAATTGAACAAGCTTATATTACCACAGTTCACTCCTACACCACCGACCAAAGTTTACATGATCAGCCACACAAAGATTTGCGTAGAGCTCGAGGGGCAAGTCAGTCCATTGTTCCCACAACAACAGGTGCTGCCAAAGCCTTAACCAAAATATTTCCCGAAATGGAAGGAAAAATTGGAGGTTGTGGTATTCGAGTTCCCGTTCCTGATGGCTCGCTCACCGATATTACTTTCAATGTAAAAAGAGCCGTAACTATTGAAGAAATAAATGCTGCCTTCTTGAAAGCTTCACAAACCAACTTAAAAGGAATACTTGATTATACAGAAGATTCCATAGTTTCTGTAGATATTATCGGCAATAAGAACTCCTGCCTTTTTGATGCACAATTGACATCTGTCATTGATAAAATGGTGAAAGTTGTAGGTTGGTACGATAACGAAATTGGTTACTCTTCACGAATTATTGATTTAATTCTTTTATTACAAAAATAATTTCCTTACTTTTAAAATTCTAAAGATTTTAAATCTAAAGGCTATGAAGTGTTTTTGGATAGTGCTCCTGCTACCTATGTTTGTTTTTTCAAGCCCAAAACAGGCGAAGAAAATAGACAGCACTTCCTATTATATCCAATTAGCCAAGTATAATAAAAAAGTCAATAACTATAAATTTTCTTTGGTGTTTAACCAAAAAGCATTCAACTATGCCAAAGAAAATAACGATATCGAAGGGAAGGCAAAATCTTGCTTTTTATTTGGCACAACGTATTATGATCTAAAAAAAATAACGGATGCCATAGATTCTTTTACAAAAAGTTCCCTCTTTTATAGTCTACTTCGACCTTCAACGGATTTGGCATTGAGCTACTACTATATAGGGCTTTGTTATATGGAAACGGAAGAATTCTCAAAAGCCGAAATCTATTTCGATAAATCTAAAAGAATTTATAACTCCATAAAAATTGACGCTAGTGAAACCCTTAATCTACAAAAGGCCATTTTGTATAAAACCAAAGGGCAAATTGATTTAGCAACCAATCTGTTTAATGAAATTATTTCCAAACCAGATGTGGAGGATGTTTTCAAAACAAAAGTGGAAGCGTTATACCAACTTGGAACTATTGAAGAAAAGCATAATCGAAGTAACTTGGCATTAAATTATTTAAACCGAGCCTTGGTTTTGAGTGAGAAAGATAAAAATTTAGAACAAAAAAGTAAAATTTTATTGGAGTTGAGTTTGAATTATGACAAGCTTTTAAATCTCAAAAAATCACATTTTTATTTGAAAGAACATCTTAATTTGAAAGATAGTTTAGCTGATTTGTACAAACAAAAACTGGGTGCTACCGACTATTCCGAATTCAAAGAAAGTGAACGAATGAGGACCATTGCGCAAATGAGTAAGGAAAAAGAAGCGCAGGAGAAAACCAATAAATTTGCCAAACTTATTAGCATATTGGCCATTGCATTAATTTCAATTTTGTCGCTATTGAGTTTGTCTTTGTACAAAAATAATATCATTCGAAATAGATCCAATATTTTACTGAAAGAAAAATTCAATGAACTGCAAATTGCTAAAGATAAAGTGGAAAAAGCTTCGCAAGCTAGAGCTGAATTTCTTTCTACGGTAAGTCACGAATTGCGTACGCCGTTAAATGCAATCAATGGAATTACGCATTTGCTTTTGGAAGAAAATCCAAAACAAACCCAAATGAACTACTTGAATTCGCTGAAATTTTCGGGGAATTATTTGCTTACTTTCATCAATGAAATCCTAGAAATTAACCGAATCGAATCTAGCAATATAGAGATTGAATATATCAGTTTTAGTATCAAACAACTTTTGGGAGACATTCACAGTTCTCTAAAAGAATTGGCAACAAAAAACAACAATCAATTTGTTATGGAAATTGATGAAAAAATCCCTGAAACATTACTTGGAGACCCAACAAAGCTTTCTCAAATATTTATAAATTTAATCAATAATGCCTTAAAGTTTACACAAAACGGGGAAGTAAAAGTAATCACGAAATTATTAAAAAAAGAAGATGAAACTGCCACCATACATTTTGAAATAACCGATACGGGTATAGGAATTCCAGAAGAGAAATTGGAATCTGTTTTTGATAGTTTTTCGCAAGGTTCTATTGAAATTAACCGTAAGTATGGCGGAACAGGATTGGGTTTAACCATTGTCAAAAAGCTGGTAGATTTATTGGGTGGCGACATAAAATTGTATAGCAAAGTCGGATTTGGTTCAACCTTTATGTTTGATTTAGATTTGTCCATTAGTAGTAACGAAATTCTAATTGAGAAACCAAAATTATACAGCAGTAATACTTTGAAAGATAAAAAAGTCTTGATTGTTGAAGACAACAAAATCAATCAAATGATTACCAAAAAAATGGTCGAAAACAAAGGAATGGTTTGTGAAATAATTGATAATGGAGAAGATGCTATAACTGCTCTAAAAAATAACAATACATTCGATTTAGTGCTTATGGATGTTCATTTACCTGGTATCAATGGGACAATTGCTACAAAGGAAATTAGAAAATTCAACAAGAAAATTCCAATTATAGCCTTGACTGCCATTTCATTAAATGAAAACAGAGAAATGCTTTTATCTTTTGGAATGACAGATGTAATTACAAAGCCTTTTGAGCCTGAGAATTTCTATATAATTATGGCCAAAAACCTATTGGATTCTTAATATTGCTTGATCAATTCTTTGAAAAGATTTCTAACAAAGGGTTCTGCTGTAGCAGCTGCTTTTAGCACTTCCTCGTGACTTACTTCTTCAATATTATCCTCATCACCAATATCGGTAATAACAGATATTCCGAAGCAATTCATTCCCATGTGACGGGCAACAATAACCTCTGGAACAGTAGACATTCCAACGCAATCACATCCTAAATTTTTCACCATTTTATATTCGGCAAGGGTTTCAAATGTTGGTCCCTGTAATCCTAAATAAACGCCTTCAAAAACTTCGATGTTTAACGATTTTGCGATTTCATGCGCTTTAGCAATCATACTGTGATTATAAGCCTCGAACATATTCAAGAATCTAGGTCCGAATCTTTCATCATTTTTCCCTCTTAATGGATGCTCCGGAAACATATTCACATGATCCTTTATAATAACAACAGAACCCACTTTGTATTGTGGATTTACACCACCGGAAGCATTAGAAACTAATAATTTATCAACGCCCAAATATTTCATAACACGAACAGGAAAAGTAACTTGCTTCATGTCATAGCCTTCATAAAAATGAAAACGACCTTGCATGGCAATTACTTTTTTATCGCCAATAGTTCCAAAAACCAAAGCGCCTTTGTGACCTTGCACAGTGGATACTGGAAAATTGGGAATTTCACTATACGGTAAAGTATGTTCTATCGTAATATCATCGGTAAAACTTCCTAATCCTGAACCTAAAATCACACCATATTCAGGAGTAAAATTGGTTTTATCTTTAATATAATTAACGGTTTCTTGTACTAGTTCCCACATAATCTAAAATGGTTTTATCAAAATTATCGCCACCTGAAACAAAAGAACTTTTTATTGGTAAATAAAATAATTGCTCTTTCAAAATGCTGTCTTTTAATCGGACAAAATCTTTTTCGGTAGTGATAATTGGATGGTTATTGGACTTATTTTTTATCTCTAAAATTTCACTTTCACTAAAATGATGATGGTCTGAATATTTCAAAATCACATCATTTTCTCTTTGCAAATATGCAAAAAAAGGTTTTGGTTTAGCAATACCCGCCAAAAGTAATTTATCAACATCCCTTAATTCATTCACGCCGATTGATTTATCACCCGAATAAACTTTATCATCATAGGTAATTTCGGAAAAAAATATTGGTTTGTTACTTCCTATTTTAGCTGCTATTTCTTTTTGAGTGGTTTCAGAAAGCGAAGCCGGACATTTTGTAACAATAATCAAATCGGCTCTTTTGGCGCCACTCCTACTTTCCCGAAGATTTCCTGTTGGCAATATGTAATCATCGCAAAACAAATCATCATAAGCAGTCAACAGTATATAGAAACCAGCTTTCACCTTGCGATGTTGAAAAGCATCATCGAGTAATATAATATCTGGAGTGTCTTTTTGGTTTAAAAATTGCTCGATTCCATTTTTTCTATTGGCATCAACAGCCACTTGGATTTGCGGGAATTTTTTATAAAACTGAAATGGCTCATCGCCAAGAATTTCGGCATTGGAATTGGCATTTGCCAAAACAAAACCTTGGGATTTTCTTTTATAACCTCTACTTAACGTAGCAACTTTATAATTTGAGGATAGCAACCGAATTAAATATTCTATTTGAGGCGTTTTTCCCGTACCACCAACATTCAAATTCCCAACAGCAATAACAGGAATGGCAAAGGAATACGATTTTAATACACCATTATCATAAAGAAAATTTCTTATGAAAGTGACCAGTCCATAAAGAATGGCGAAAGGGAAAAATAAATACCTTAAAATAATCATACAACGAAAGTAATTATTTTGCCACCAATTCACGAATATTTTTTATTTCTTCCGAAAAAGTATTTAAATTTTGGTTGTCAGGAACTCACTTTTAATTTCATAGGAAGAAAAATATTTTTGATGTGGGTTTGAACTGAAAACATTTTTATCTTTGGAGAAGAAATTGCTATATCCATTTCGGGAATTTGTTGTCAAAAATGAAAACGAAAATTTTAATACTGCTCCTTTTTACGATTTTTACAGCAACTGCATTTGCGCAGACAGATGACAATGCTGCTATTTTGAAAGTTATTTTTAAAAAATATTATCAAAACGAAAAAGTCATTGCCAAAGGAAGGTTGCAGTTACTTAGTTTTTATTGCAAAAAAGCTCCCAATAATGCCGAAGTTTTAGAGGTGATTTCGAAAAGCGACTTACTTAAAAAAAATGCTGACTTAATAAAAAAACAAATCGGTAATTTAGCAGAAGAAGATTGGTCGAAAGAATACAATCTAATTTTTAGTACCGAAAATCAATACTTAAAAAAGAAAGTCAATGATTGTCTATCTTTTGAGGAATACAAAGTGGTTTCCGACCGATTCAATCTGAATAATCAAAGGTTGTTGATAGTGAGCAAACCTATTTATTTTGCAGAAAAATATTGCATCATAAAAGTTGCTTTTTACAGAAACATCGAACATAATAACGGTAGTTTTTTATTGCTCGAAAAGATAGAAGGTGTTTGGACTATAAAAGAATACATCAACGAATGGGCGACTTGATTTGTAAATTTCGGCTAAAAACAGATACTGAAATAAATTCAGCATAAATGAAAATAAAAGAAATACTCTCAATCCTGGAAAAAATGGCACCTTTGGCTTACGCTGAAGACTTTGACAACGTTGGTTTGCTTGTCGGGAATCAGGAAAATGATGCTACGGGAATTCTAGTTTGTCACGATGCTTTAGAAAATGTCATTGACGAAGCCATTGCAAAAAAATGCAATTTGGTTGTGTGCTTCCATCCTATTATTTTCTCAGGTTTAAAGAAAATCACCGGAAAAAATTATGTGGAACGTTCAGTTTTAAAAGCCATCAAAAACGACATTGCTATTTATGCGGTTCATACGGCATTGGATAACCATAAAGATGGTGTTAATAAAATTTTCTCTGATGCTTTGGGTTTGATAAACACTAAAATTTTAGTTCCTAAACAAAATTTTATTCAAAAACTGGTGACGTATACTGTTCCCGAAAATGCAGAAAAACTACGAAAAGCATTATTCGATGTTGGCGCTGGAACTATTGGAAATTATGACAATTGCAGTTTCAATTCAGATGGATTTTCAACATATCAAGGAAATGAAAATAGTAATCCAACTGTTGGCAACAAAGGAGAACTTACCGAAACAAATGAAATAAAAATCGAAGTCATTTTTGAAAAACATTTACAATCCAAAATGTTGAAAGCACTGTTTACCAATCATGTGTATGAAGAAGTAGCTTATGAAATTTACGATTTGCAAAATACGCATCAAAATATTGGTTTGGGAATGATTGGCGAATTGGAAAAACCGATGAGTGAAACCGACTTTTTAGCATTTGTAAAAACCAAAATGCAATGCGGCGGCATTCGGCATAGTGCTTTACTTGGAAAACCTATTCAGAAGATTGCTGTTCTTGGTGGTTCGGGAAGTTTTGCTATTAAAAACGCTATTCAGGCAAATGCTGATGTTTTTTTAACCTCCGATTTGAAGTATCACAATTTCTACGAAGCTGAAAATCAGTTGCTTTTAGCAGACATTGGCCACTTTGAAAGTGAAAGATTTACAAAAAATTATATTGTTGATTTTCTTAAGAAAAAAATCCCTAATTTTGCAGTCAATTTTTCGGAAGAAAATACAAATCCTGTTAAGTACTTATAAAATATGGCGACTACAAAAGAACTAAGTGTTGAAGACAAATTAAGAGCTATTTATGATCTTCAAATCATAGATACAAGAATTGATGAAATCAGAAATGTGAGAGGAGAATTGCCTCTTGAAGTTGATGATTTGGAAGATGAAGTTGCTGGTTTGAGCACTCGTTTAGAAAAATTAAAATCGGATTTGGTTAACATTGAAGAGCTTATCAAAACCAAAAAGAATGCAATTGATGATCACCAAGCTGCTATAAAAAGATATTCAGAACAACAAAAAAATGTTCGTAACAATAGAGAATTCAACTCTTTAACAAAAGAAGTTGAGTTTCAAGAACTTGAAATTCAATTGGCCGAAAAGCAAATTAAAGAAATGAAAGCGTCTATTGAGCACAAAAAAGAAGTGGTTGCTAGTTCTAAAGAAAAATTAGACCAAAAGACATCGCATTTAAAACATAAAAAAGCAGAACTAAACGACATCATGCAGGAAACTCAAAAAGAAGAGTCTTTCTTGTTGGAGAAATCTGCTGAATACCAAGGTCAAATTGAAGAAAGATTATTGGCTGCCTACAAAAGAATACGTTCAAGTGTTCGTAATGGTTTGGCAGTTGTATCTATTGAGCGTGGCGCATCTGCTGGTTCATTTTTCACTATTCCACCACAATCTCAAGTTGAAATTGCTGCAAGAAAGAAAATCATCACCGATGAACACTCTGGTAGAATATTAGTCGATGCTGCATTGGCAGAAGAAGAAAGAGAAAAAATGCAAAAGTTATTTGCTAAAATGTAATATCTTAATCCCGATTTATTCGGGATTTTTTTATGAAAAAAATTAAATATTTTCTGCTTACAAAATCCGTTGGTTTTTATATCAACATTCTTAGTTTTGTCAAACCCGATAAAGCAAATACATTGGCTTATGAATTGTTTAGTGAGCCAAGAAAAGGAAAGTTAAAGAAAGAAGAACTTCCAAAAATACTTCAAAATGCAAAATTGGAGACTTTACAATTTGGGGAACACTCCATCCAAACCTATACTTGGGAAGGAAATGAAAACCGCATCCTACTAGTTCATGGATGGGAAAGCAATGCATCTCGTTGGGAAAAATTCCTGCATCATTTAAAGAAAACTGGAAGTACTATTATTGCGCTGGATGGACCAGCACACGGTTTGAGTAATGGCGTTGAATTTAATGTGCCTAAATATGCCGAGTTTATCCATTTTGTTTCCAAAAAATACAATCCCAAAACGGTAATCAGTCATTCCATTGGTGGCGCAGTAAGTATTTATAGCTTGCATAAATATTCCCAACCCACTATTGAAAAATTGGTTTTATTGGGTTCGCCATCCGAAATGAAAATTATCGTTAGCAACTATGTTACGATGCTAAGTCTGAATAAAAAAGTAGCTGCTTTTTTAGAAAATCAATCGGTTGTAAAATTTAATATTCAGATTGATGATTTTTCGGCACATCTTTTTTCTGAAAATTTGACGCTAAAGACATTAATAGCACATGATACTTTGGACGATGTTGTCTTTATTGATGAAAGCAGAAAAATTGCTAAAACCTTGAAGAATGCTATTTTTATTGAAACCCATGGATTAGGACACAGCATGCATGATGATGCGCTGTATCAATCCCTTGTTGATTTTATTGAACAGTAATAAAATCTAATTCTTGATTATTTTTTGGGTGTACGATAAATTATTTTCAGAGATTTTGACGAAATAAAATCCGCTTGAAAGTTGAGAAATATCAACGGTTTTAGCTGCTGATAAATGAGTAGTTAAAACAACTTGTCCCAAGCTATTCACAATCTCAACAACCGATTTATCAGAAACAAAATCATTTGTCATTATCGTTAATTGATTCGAAACAGGATTAGGAAAAACGTGAAAATACAACGCGTTAGTATTATTTAATCCCAACTGAAACTCATCATAAACTTGTTGAACTGCAGCTTGCATGTTCGGAATTGGTCCAATACTTCCGCTTACACTGGTTCCTTGAGCAATCCCAGATTCTCTCATTATTCTTCTCAAATCAGGACAGGATAGATAATCCCCAGCCAAAGTATGACGATATGATTGTAAAACCGCTGCACACGAAGCAACAATTGGTGTTGCCGAACTTGTTCCAGCAAATGTTTGATAGCTTTGATTGAAATCGTTACCAATTAAAATTGGATTTAAAGAGGCAATTTTCCCAGTACTTTGTACATTTTCACCCCAAGCTTGCAAATCAACTCGGGTTCCA